>Ga0315275_10004758_pt1 | contig 12746 bp, 8 predicted proteins | sample YL17G03_0_MG_FD_205557 | JGI IMG/M metagenome (GOLD analysis project Ga0315275, IMG submission 205557) | Sediment microbial communities from Yellowstone Lake, YNP, Wyoming, USA - YL17G03_0 | ecosystem: Environmental > Aquatic > Freshwater > Lake > Sediment | place: USA: Wyoming | collected... | reverse complement strand
CTGTCGGGCCTCAGGTCGTCCAGCCAGTCGAACGTGCTTGTCAGCCAGCCTCGAATCTCGGCCGTATCGAGTACTTGTCCGTCACCCCCGGTCCCACCGGTGATGAGAACGTCCCCGTTGGCCAGCATTGCGGCAGATGCCGCACCTCGGGCTGTCGTGAGCGGCCCGGTTGGGCTGAACGTGCGCGAGGCCGGACTGTAGAGCTCGACGTCAGCCGTGGCAACGCTCGAGGTTATGCCTCCAGCGATGAGCACGCTTCCGTCGAGCAGCCTGGTGGCCGTATGGGTCACCCTTGAAGTAGCCGGATAGTTGGCCGTGTAAGCGAACCCGGCGACGTCGATCAATGACGTGGCGGTTGACGTGCCGGCGGTCGCAGTCAGCGTGTAACCGTAACCGCCGCGGTTGATACTGAGGTTTGCGAAATGGGCGATCCCGTCGACGTTGGTGACGGCGGTCGGGAATCCTGCCAGCGTTCCGCCGTACGGGTTTACACCGAGCGCCAGGGTCACCACCACACCGGGCAGCACAGCGGGGCCAACCATGACGTTGACCGAGAACGGCTGGCCGGCCGTCACGTTCAGCGGCACGGCCTGGAACGACACCGTGTTGCTGGCGGGTGGCAGCGGCGCCGCTCCAACATTGAACGCGGTGGACTCCCACGGATCGGCACCAGGCACCGAGGCCCGAAGCTTGTATTCGACTCCGGACTCGGTGACGCTCAGGTTCACGAATGTCGCGATCCCGTCCGCGCCCGTCATCACGCTGAACGTGCCCGCGAGGATGCCGCTGTTGCCGTTCGGCACCAGCGTGATGGTGACCAGCGCGCCGCTGACGGCGCTCTCGTCCTTCGTTACGCGCACCCGAACCGCTGGCGTGATCGGCTGACCAGCGATGGTAGTGGACGGCGGCTGTGTGGCGAATGCCACCACGTAGGCGCCGGTCGGCAATGGCGGGTCGTTCGCGGGGATCGCCACCGGCTCGACCGTCACATCCTTCTTCGGGTCGTACGTGGGGTCGTAGCTGTAGTACCGGCCGCTCGCCGCGTCGTAGCTGACGACGTTGTCCAGCCGGTTCGGGTCGAAGATGCGGAGCGTGACGAACGCCTCCTCCCCGGGCGGCAGCGCCATCGTCGCGTTGGTGATGGCCGGATTGGTGATCGCCGGAGTGCCGGTCGCGGTGTTCGTAATCGCCGGGTTGGGGATGTTCGCCAGGACCACGTCCTCGGTCCGATAGGCCACTTCACACGCATGGTCGCCCGCACTGTTCTGCGAGGTCGGCGCGGGTGTGACATAGCGCTTGTGCAGAATCAACTGGCTCTGCAGACCGGGAGGGATTTGCTTCCCAATCAACTCCACGATATAGGCCGACGACGCGCTCCCGTCGTTCTTCACCGTCCACGTGACGTCGGTGACAATGCCGTCCCCGGGCAGTGTGTTCGTGATCGCCGGGTTGGTGATCGCCGGGTTGGTGATCGCGGGGTTCGTGATCGCGGGGTTTGTGATCGCCGGATTGGTGATCGCCGGGTTCGTGATGGCCGGATTGGTGATCGCCGGGTTCGTGATGGCCGGATTGGTAATCGCCGGGTTGATCAATGCCCAGGCCGCGTCGCTCGGGTTCGTGATCGCGGGATTGGTAATCGCCGGGTTGGTAATCGCCGGGTTGGTGATCGTCCGATTCGTGATGGCCGGGTTGAAGGTGTCGTTGGTGATCGCCGGGTTGGTGATCGCCGGGCTCAGCGGGTCGGGATTCAGGTAGATCTTCCCCTGGCCATCGACTAGTGGTGTCGGCCCACCCGAGCCTTGCACCTCCTGGACCTGAACGGTGATCTGGGCGGCCGGACTGCTACCCTTGGCAAACACCGTCCTCGCCACGCCGGAGCGCGCGGCAATCCACACGCTAAGCACACGGACTTCCGGGTCGACGGGCGTTTCCACGAACGACGCCCACGTCACGCCCGTTCCGGGCTGGATCGTGAGGCTGTAGTAGCGGTCCTTGTCCGTGGTGTTCTGCGCGAAGACCGGGAAAGCCCGCGGCGCGTCCGTTTTCAAGGGCTTGGCGTTGTCCAGCGAGCCCACCACCAGCGGCGGGTAGATGGCCGCCGTGTAGATGTTTGCATTCCGCATGCCGGTGGTGCCCGCCGTGCAACCGGCCTTCGCCGGCGTGTAATCCGCCCACGTCTTGCCCTCCGGGGGTGGCGACACGTCCCGGTTGTCGGTCCACACCGCGTGGAACACCGGCGGGGGCATGCCCGTCCCGGCGTTGAAGCCCCAGGCGCCGCCCGGCCCGCGGATGAAACTGACCGCCGCCACGTCGATGTAGTCGCCCATGAACGGGGACGTCCCCTGCGCGTAGAGCGGCAGGTTCGGCGGGTTGAACTGCATCTGGTCGATGATGAGCGGCTCCCCGGGGCCGGGCTGCCAGCTCCCGAACTGGTATTGCGAGACGCGGACCTTCGCAAACTGGGTCGGTGTTGTGATGTCCGCCTGGGCGGATTGCACGTCGATGGTGTGCCGGCGCTCGAGCAACTGACCGACCATGCTCGGCGGCACCGAATCGGCGATGTACCTCCAGAAGACCGTGTCGATTTCTGCCTGGGTGGGCGGGTTGCTCAGGTCTCCCGCGTACACACGGCTCTTCGCGTACGGCCAGGTGAGCGGATCGGCGGTGCTTGGACTGAACTGGTAACTCAAGTACGTATGATCGTCTCGCAGGTCGTACCAGATCAGCTGCAGCTTCGTCCCAGCCAGCGTAATCGCCGGCATGATCTGATGGCCGCGGGACAGCGGGTTGTTCGGGTCTGGGTTGTCCACGGCGACGGGCATTGACCACCCCGTCCCATTGGTCGACGTGGCCAGCATGATCCGGGCGTCTCCGCCGGAACCGACGCCCCGCTGCGACCATGCGACGTAGACCTTACCGTTGCCGTCCACGGTCATCGTCGGGTAAGCGTTGGTGCGGAACGAGACGGCCGCCGGGTCGGTCCCCTGATCGAACAGGCTGATCGCGGCGATTCTGGCCGCCTTCGTAAACGTCGCGCCCCGGTCGGTGGACTTCGACACCATGATGGCGTCCTCGCCCGACCGCGACAGGAACTGCCGCCACGCGACGTACAGCGTGCCGTCCTTCGGCGACACGGCCATCGTCGCGCCCTGGTTCGTCATAATGCCTTCGCTGATCTTGCTCGGCTGATCCCAGGTGACCCCGCAGGTCGTCGAGCGCGCGACCATCAGCTTCGTGACATTGTTGGCGAGATTGCCCACGAACCTCGACCAGACCACGTAGAGGGTGCCGGCGTCGATCTGCTGACCGCTCACCGTGCACGTGCCCTGGCCGCTGCGGCGGATGTCATACGCGATATACGGCTTGTCGATGAACTGCCCGGCCGTTCCGCTATCCACGACCGACGTGTCCACGTACGCGATGGCATCATCTTTCTTCTGCACCGTCTGGTCATTGGTGTCGATGAACCGGGCGACAAACACCTTGCTGGCGGCGCGCACGCCGCGATCGAACGCGATGCCGCTGTAGAAGAAGAGGCCATTCGTGCCGGCGCGCACGATCGGGTCCGCCGCGGCTGCCAGACCCTTCAGGGGAGACGCCGTGCCCGACGGAGACGCGTCCTGCGGGTACCCGGGCAGGAGCCCGGTCTTCCACGTGCGGCCGCAATCGTACGACTTGAAGAGCCCCAGCCAGCCGTCGCCGACCTGCGTGTTGCTCGGCACGCCGGGCAGGTCGCCCGGCACGCCGGCCATGTCCACGGTGCGGTAATCGTTGGCGCCGGCAAAGATCGTGCACTGGTTGCGCGTCGAGACCGCCATCGAGGGCTCGTTCTGCCGCTGGAGCCACGGATCGCCGTTCGGCAGTGTCGTGCCCGACACCATGTTGATGTTCGGACCGACGACGGGGGACTGTGCGCCGGCGGTGGTGGACGTCAGCGCCAGCATCCATGCGACGTACGCGAGCAGACCGACAACGACAGATGCTCCACAGTTCATTGTCCCGAATCGGTGGGTTCGCTCGCGCGCCATGATGTACCTCCATGCTGAGCAGGCTGGTCGGTTGCCAGACGGGTTCTGCCGCGTTGCAGTTCGAAGTCAGGAATGAAAATCAGGCTGGGTTGAGGATGGAGAAAGGACGAAGGATCGCCGCGGCGCCCAGGAGATAGAACCTGTCCCGCCGCGAACCGTGCGGGATTACCGTCCGGGAGGACGAAGGAGCACGGCCGCGTCACTCGCGACACCTGCCTTCCAGGGGTTTCTTCTGAGCGCCGGGTTATGGGCCGACAGTATCTGGCCAGTCGGCATGCTTGTCAACGCCGAAGTGTAGTGGCCGAAGGCAGTGAGGCCGAAGGCAGTGAGGCCGAAGGCAGTGAGAATCGTCCAAGAATTCGTTTGATTGTGTGACTCAAGGTCACATTCGACTCCCGCCAGACGCCGCAGCCGCGCCGCGACGTCTTTCGCCAATGGATCAGCCGACGACTCGGGCCTCATGGCCAGATACGCCTGAAAGCGATCCTGGAGATGCGCGCCCTTGACCCGAACGGGTAACCACACCCCGCCGAGCAACTTCACTTGCAGCGGCGGCACGGAAAGGGAGGCGAAAGCCGCCATCGAAAGCCGACGAGGCTGAAGAAGCACCCAATGAAACCGCAGGAGGCCGTCCATCGGCTATCATGTAAGAGGGCTTCCTAAACCGTAGGCCGCCCGTTCGAGTCGGGCCAGGGGCGCCACCTTGAGATCTACCCAGCGGCAGAGAGGAACGGCATGAAGGCAACGGAACGGCATCACCTGAAGGAAAACGAAGTCGCCGGCTGGCTGCTCGGCGCGGGCGAGTGGTTCGAGAGCAACCGGAACCTCATCGTCTATGGCGGCATCGCGATCGTGCTCATCGCGGTGGCCGTGGGCGGGACGCTGGCGTACCGCACCATGGAGGCGGGCAAGGCGACGGCCATGCTGGCCGAGGCGATGAGCGTCGCCGAAGCCGCGGTGGTGCCGCCGGCGGCCGCCGAGCCCGGCAAGACGCCTGTGCAGCCGGCGGGGACGTACCCGTCGGATCGTGCGCGCCTGGAAGCCGCGTTGCCGAAGCTGATGGCGGTGGCCGACGCCTACCCGGCGAGCGATGCCGGCGTGATCGGCCGGTACCGCGCCGCGGCCGCCCTGGTGGCCCTGGGCAAGACGGCTGAAGGCATCCAGCGCTACCAGGACGTGGTGGCAAAGGGGCAGGGCATCTATCAGGTGATGGCGCGGTTGGGCATCGCCGAGGCGCAGGTGAGAGCGGGGCAGTTCGACCAGGCGATTGCGTCCTACAAGGAGGTCGCCGCGCTGAACGCGGAAGACGCGCCCGCCGACGGCGTCCTGATGCAGTTGGCGCGCGCGTATCGGCTGGCCGGCAAGGCGGACGAGGCGAAGAAGACCTTCAAGCGGGTGGCCGACGAGTTCCCGCAGTCACCCTACGCCGCGGCCGCGCGCCGCGAAATCGACGCCGACGCGCCGGTGGCGAACCAGTAGCCACTAGGGTGCGAGACAGAACTTGTAGCCGATGAGCTTGTAGACCAGGCGTGCGGCCAGGAAGTTCGGCGCGACGAACCCGGGGATCGGGCACAGTTCGACGACGTCGGCCGCGACCACGGTCCTGGTCGTCATGACGAGCTTCATCAGGCCGATGAGCTCACGCCACGAGAGCCCGCCCGGCTCCGGGGTGCCGACGGCGGGCATCACCGCGGGGTCGAGCCCGTCGAGATCGATCGTGATGTAGACCGTCTCGCCGAGCGCGTCGACCACGCGCGACATCCAGTCCGGATCCTGCCGCATGTTCCAGTCGTAGAACACCTTCGTGCGAAGCGACGGCACGGCCTTCGCTTCCGCCGCCGACAGGTTCCGGATGCCGACCTGGACGCAGGGCGCGTACTCGAGCGTCCGTCGCATGGCGCTCGCATGGCTGAAGGGGTCGCCCATGTAGCTGTCGCGCAGGTCGGCGTGGGCGTCGATCTGCAGCACGCTTACACCGGGATGATGCGTCGCGACGCCGGCCACCAGCGGCGCCGTCAGCGCGTGCTCGCCGCCCAGCGCGACGAAGAACTTGCCGGCGCCGGCCAGCCAGGACGCCGTGCGCCGCATTTCGGCCAGCGCCTCCTCCGTGTCCGCAAACGGTGACTCCATGCCCGGCAGGGTGTGGATGCCGACGTCGGCGATCTCGAGGCCAAGCTCCTCGTCGTAGAGTTCGACCTGGCTGGAGGCCGCGATGATCTCGCGCGGACCGTGCTTCGTGCCGGGCATGTACGAGGTGGTGCGCTCGAACGGCACGGGGAGCACGACGGCCTTGGACCTGGCAAACGTGTGCTCGTCCTGCGGGAGGCCGCAAAACGTACACGGGTACTGAGCATGATAGGGCAGTGTCATCGGCCAATTGTACCCGCCGCCCAGTCCTTCGATGCACAAAATGCGGCAGTGCATTTGTGCCCTCAGGACGTAGTGCTGAGCGAGCGCAAGCGGCCACGAGTGCCAACTACCGATCGTGGCCGGAGTTGCGAGTCGAAGTAGTCAGTCGCCGATCTCCCGCTGCAGGTCGGCGACCAGCGTCAACGCCTCGATCGGCGTCAACCGGTTCACGTCGACGTCCTTCAGCCGGCGCGCCAGGGCCTCGAGCGGCGTCGGTGCCTCGAACAGGCCGAGCTGCTGGCGTGTGTCGCCGCCGGGCCTGGCCACGGTCGTGCGGCCGCCCTTGACCACCGCGTCCTGCTCGAGCGCGTCGAGAATCGACCGGGCGCGCGCGATGACGTCGGACGGTATCCCGGCCAGCCGCGCGACCTGGATGCCGTAGCTGCGGTCCGCCCGTCCGGGGATGACCTTGCGCAGGAACACGACGTCGTCTTTCCACTCGCGCGCGGCGACGTGGGAGTTGACGACGCCGGGAAGCGTGTCGGCCAGCTCCGTGAGTTCGTGGTAGTGCGTGGCAAACAGCGTCTTCGGCCGCGCGCGGCGGTTGGTCGCCAGGTGCTCGGCCACCGCCCACGCGATGCTGAGGCCGTCGAAGGTCGACGTGCCGCGGCCGATCTCGTCGAGGATGACCAGGCTGCGCGACGTGGCGGAGTGCAGGATGTTGGCGGTCTCCTGCATCTCGACCATGAACGTCGACTGGCCGCGCGCGATGTTGTCGGACGCACCGACCCGGGCGAAGACGCGATCGAGCACGCCGATCTTGGCCTCGCGCGCAGGGACGAACGAGCCGGTCTGGGCCATGATGCAGATGAGCGCGACCTGGCGCAGGTAGGTCGATTTGCCGCCCATGTTCGGGCCGGTCAGAATCACCAGCTGCCTGGTCGATCCGTCCAGCTGCGTGTCGTTCGGCACGAACGGGTCATGACTGTACCGCTCGACGACCGGGTGGCGCCCGTCGAGGATCTGCAGCTCGTCGCCGTCGTGGATGTGCGGCTTGACGTAGTTGTGCTGGGCGGCGGCCTCGGCCAGCGCGGCGAGCACGTCGAGCGTCGCCACGGCGCGCGCGGTGTCCTGGATGCGCGGGCTTTCGGCGCCCACCCGCGCCCGGAGCGCCTCGAACAACTCGATCTCGCGCTCCAGGATGCGCTCGTCGGCGCCCAGCACCTTCTCCTCGTGCTCCTTCAGCGCCGGCGTGATGAACCGCTCGCCGCCGGCGATGGTCTGCTTGCGGTGGTAGTCGGGCGGCACCGCATGGAGGTTCGACTTCGACACCTCGATGTAGTACCCGAAGACGCGGTTGTACCGGACTTTCAACGAGCTGATGCCGGTCCGCTCGCGCTCCTGCGCCTCGAGCTGGGCGATGATCTGCTTGCCCGATCGCGAGATGTGCCGCAGGTCGTCGATCTCCGCGTCGACGCCGTCCCGGATGAAGCCCCCGTCCCGGGCGAGCGCCGGGGCATCGTCAATCAGCGCGCGATCGATCTGGTCGCGCACGTTGGCCACGTCGTCCAGCTCGGCGACCAGCGTGGAGCTGTACGGCGCCTGGAGTCCCTCCAGGAGGACCCGCAACCGAGGGACCACCGCGAGCGACGCGCGCAGCGCCACCAGGTCGCGCGGGCCCGCCGTGCCGAGCGCCGTGCGTGCGACGAGACGCTCGAGGTCGTGCATGCTCTTCAGCGCATCGCGGAACTTGCCGCGCTCCGTCATGCGGAAGGCGAAATCCTCGACGCCGTCCAGCCGGTCGCGGATCCGCTCGAGCGACACCAGGGGCCGCAGCAGCCACGATCGGAGCAGGCGCGCGCCCATCGGCGTGACGGTGCGGTCGAGCTCGTCGAGCAGCGATCCCGCGCGTCCGCCGTCCATCGCTTCCACGATTTCCAGATGCTTCAGGGTGAGGGGGTCGACGACGAGACAGTCCGCGTGCTCTTTGAAAGAGACACTCCGCACGTGCGACAGTTCGGCCTTCTGCGTATCCTGCAGGTAGTGCACCAGGGCGCCGGCCGCCCGCACCGCCGCCGGATGCCCTTCGAGGCCGAAGCCATCGAGCGAGTGGGTGTGCAGCTGTCCGAGCAGGACGCTGCGCGCGCGGTCGAGGTCGAAGGCCCAGCCATCCACGCGCGTGACCGATGCGGTGCCCCGCGCGTGGGCCGGCAGCAGGTCGTCGAGCGCCAGTTCGGCAGGGACGACCAGTTCCCGCGGCCGCAGCACGCCCATTTCGTCCGCCAGCGCCTGGAGACCGTCCCGACCCCGATACTCGGCGGTGAGAAACTCGCCAGTCGACAGATCGAGCAACGCCACGCCGATCACCGCTTCCTCGGCCTTCGCCTTCGCAGGCACCTGGTTCGCGGGAGGCAGGTTCGCGATGGGGGTGCCGGCGTCCGGCCACCCGACCGGCGCGACCGCCATGAGGAATGCGGGCTCGCGCGCCTCGAGGTAGCCGCCTTCGGTGAACGTTCCCGGCGAGACCACGCGGACCACGTCGCGGCGGACCAGGCCCTTGGCCTTGCGCGGATCCTCCACCTGTTCGCAGATGGCGACGCGGAACCCTTTCTTGACCAGGCGGGCGAGGTACCCTTCGGCCGCGTGGTACGGAATGCCGCACATGGGGATGCTGCCGCCGTCGGCGTCCTTGGAGCGGGAGGTCAGCGTGAGATCGAGGGCCCGGGACGCCACCAGGGCGTCCTCGTAGAACATCTCGTAGAAGTCGCCCATCCGGAAGAAGACAATCGCGTCGCGGTACTGCCGCTTCGCGTCGAAATACTGGCGCATGGCCGGCGTGGCGTTCGCCATGGCCTTTTGCGAGGCCGATCGATCCGGAGTGGACACGTCGTTCGAATATAGCATCCCCGCTCGACTCTGGGGCACAATCTCCTCATGTGGGTTCTCGGTCTCGACACCACCGGCCGGGTCGGCGGCGTCGCCCTCCTGCGCGACGGCACGCTGGTGGATGCCTTCGTGGGAGATCCGGCGACGGCCCACGCCCAGCGGCTGCCTGGCGATATCCTGACGCTGCTCAATCGACACGGCCTCCGGGCCTCCGACGTGGACGTCTTCGCGGTGGCGGCTGGCCCGGGTTCCTTCACGGGATTGCGCATCGGCATCGCCGCGATCCAGGGGCTGGCCTACGCGACCGGCCGATTGGTGGTCGGCGTGTCGGCGCTCGAGGCCCTGGCCCATGCCGCCGGCCAGACGGCGGGAGGGGCAGGTTACCCGCGCATTGGCGTCTGGATGGATGCCCAGCGCGAGGAAGTGTTTGCCGCCGCCTATCAACGGGACGTCGACCTCGCCCCGTGGCGGCTGGTGGACGGCCCGCTGGTTGATGTGCCGCGCGTCGTCGCCCGGCGCTGGCGCGACCGGGCCGAGACCCCCATCCTGCGGGTCGTCGGCGATGGAGCCGTCCGGTATCGCGACGTGCTCGACGAGGCGCTCGGGGGCGGTGTCCAGGTGATCGAGCCGCCGCCGATGGCGCCGTCGATCGCGCTGCTCGGGTGGCAGCGGGCGCTTCGCGGCGAGGCCGGGCTGCCTCACGCCATCCGGCCGCTCTACGTACGGCGCCCTGACGCCGAGTTGGCCCGCGATCGCGCCGCTGCGGCGGCGCCATGACGCCCGGGTCGATCGGCTATGTGGTCGACGACGCGGACGTGGACGCGATCCTCGAGATCGACCGCGTCAGCTTCCCGGAGCCGTGGACCCGCGCGATGTACGAGGAAGAGCGGCGTCACCCGGAGCGTTCGTTCCTCGCGGTGTGGAAGGATCCCGACGGCGTGGTCGCCGGCTACATTTCCTTCTGGCTCGTCGTCGACGAGGTGCACATCAACAATGTGGCGGTCAGGCCCGAGGCGCGGACGGGCGGCATTGGCCGGGCACTGGTCGAGTGGGCGATGCGGGAAGGCGCCGGCCGCGGGTCGACGCGCGTCCTGCTGGACGTTCGCTCCGCGAATCAGACGGCACGGCGTCTCTACCAGCGGCTGGGGTTCAGGCAGGTGGCGGTTCGGCCCGGATACTACGGTCATCCTCCTGACGATGCCCTCATTCTGACGCGCGACCTTCGGGATCTTGAATCCCGTCCGATGCCTTGAATCCGCGAACCCCTTGTGGTAGCGTTCGCGTAGTTCTTCCCCTGAGTCCGGTTCGCCCCACTTTGGCACACGGACAGGTTCTCTGCGATGTCTACACACCGGCTGACTCACGCGCTTCTACACAATCCCTCACCAAGGAGGCGGAAAGCATGACAGGACACGTGCAGGACCAGCGATCCATGCTTCTCCAGACCGACGACGAGTTCCGGGAACTTGCCAGCAAGCACCACGAATTGGAAGACCGTCTTACCGAGCTGTCCCACAAGCCCCACCTCTCCGAGCCCGACCAGGTCGAGCAGGCCACGATCAAGAAGCGGAAGCTCCAGCTGAAGGATCGGATGGAAGACATCATGCGCCGCGGCAGCGGCGAGAAGGGCGCGGAGGCGCTCTCGGCGTAGCCCCGCATTCGACGGCGGGCGCGAGGCCCGCCGGTCACGAGCAATCCGCAGCCAGCGTTCGATTCCCGGGCGCTGGCTGCGCGTGTTTCTGGCGTCCTCGGCTCCGGACGCCGTCTGGCGGTACAATACGGCGCGATGAGGATCGACAAGGCGGGATGGCCGTTCGTGGCCGGCGCGGCGCTGCCGGGTGTGCTCGCTGCCTGGTGCGGCTGGTACTGGGTGGCGGGGCCGTTCGGGGTGCTCGCGCTGTTCATGCTGTATTTCTTCCGCGATCCTGACCGGGTGACGCCGGACGATCCGGGCGTGATCATCTCCCCGGCCGACGGCCGGATCCTGGTGGTGGGCGACGCCGAACCGGCGGCTGCGCCTGCCGGCGCCTGGAAGCAGATCAGCATCTTCCTGTCGCCGCTCGACGTGCACATCAATCGCATCCCCTGCGACGGGCGCGTGACGACGGTGCAGTACACGCCGGGGCGCTTCCTGGCGGCCTACAACCCCGATGCCGCCAGGGTCAACCAGCGCAACGAGGTGTGGCTCGACCGCGGCGGCGAGACGGTCGTGGTGCGCCAGGTGGTCGGTGTGCTCGCCCGGCGCCTCGTGTGTCGCGTGGGTCCCGGCGCAACGGTGCGGACCGGCGAGCGCTACGGGCTGATGAAATTCGGATCCCGCATCGACCTGTATCTGCCGCCGCGGTGCACGCTGAAGGTGCGCGTCGGCGATCGGGTGCGCAGCGGCGAAACGGTCGTGGCGACATGGTAAGCGAGCAGACGCCAGGCGACGCGGATCACGGCGAGTACGGCGACAACGGCGACAACGGCGACAACCTCGACAACGGCGAGCACGGGGGTGCCCCACGCCGCGTGCCTCGACGTTTCGCGGGCCTGAGCCCGAAGCGCTGGAAGGAACACCCGAAGCCGCGGATCCGCCGGGGCGCGTACCTGCTGCCCAGCCTGTTCACGCTGGGCAACATGTTCTGCGGCTATCTGTGCATCCTCTATGCGATTCGCGGCCAGTTCGAGATCGCGGCGCCTCTGATCGGCGTGGCGGTGGTCCTCGACATGCTCGACGGCCGCATTGCGCGGATGACCGGCACCGCCAGCGCATTCGGGGTGGAGTTCGACTCGCTCGCCGATGTCATCTCGTTCGGGGCGGCTCCGGCGGTGTTGACCTTCATGTGGGGACTGCAGCCGCTGCAGCGGCTCGGCTGGGCTGCCGGCTTCATGTACCTCTCGGCGGCGGCGATCCGCCTGGCACGGTTCAACATCCAGACGGGCACCAGCGACAAGCGGTACTTCGCCGGCATGCCGAGCCCGGCCGCGGCCGCCATCCCGGCGTCGACGATTTTCTTCTATCCCGGGGGGTTCACTGACCCGCGTTTCGCGCTGATCGCGCTGGCGGTGATGGTGGTGCCGGCCGTCCTGATGGTGAGCACCGTCAAGTTCAACAGCTTCAAGATCATCGACATGCACGAGCGGCGGTCGTACAAGATGCTGATCTTGCTGGCGCTGGTCATTGCCGTGATCCAGCTGCACCCGAGCAGCGTACTGGTCTTTATCTCCTACGCGTACCTGGCGTCGGGGCTCCTCAGCGCCCTCTGGTCGAAGCTGCGCCGCCGTCCGCCGGTGGCGGGACCGGCAGCGTCACCGTGACGGTGGTGCCCCGGCCCGGGGCACTGTCGACCTCGATCCGGCCGCCGTGCAGTTCCACGTTGCGTTTGGCAATGGTCAGTCCGAGTCCCGTGCCCACAGCCTTGGTGGAGAAGTAGGGCTCGAAGATCCGTTCCAGCGCGCCACGATCCATCCCCACGCCCGTATCGCGGATGCTGACGCGCA
>Ga0315275_10004755_pt1 | contig 12750 bp, 9 predicted proteins | sample YL17G03_0_MG_FD_205557 | JGI IMG/M metagenome (GOLD analysis project Ga0315275, IMG submission 205557) | Sediment microbial communities from Yellowstone Lake, YNP, Wyoming, USA - YL17G03_0 | ecosystem: Environmental > Aquatic > Freshwater > Lake > Sediment | place: USA: Wyoming | collected... | reverse complement strand
ACAAGTTAATGGGTGAAGAGCCGCAACCTTCCTCCGCCGCGTATACGGTCAATCTGCAACTCCTTAATGTAGGGACCGTCGCAATTGAAAAAACCGTCAACGAGGATTGTGGAAATGATACCGAAAGCATCAGGAATGCCGTAATGAACGCAACCAGGAAACTGCTGGAAGGCATCATCACTGGGATGCGGGAGAAATCCGACGTTGAAGCAGGTAAAAATGATATCGGTACTGTGAATACAAATGCGCAAAATATCAGTTCGCAACTGGAAATTACGTCGTTAGCCATAGAGAGGATACAGCTTGCTGCAAATTTTAATATCACGATTGCGAAGGCGGAAAAGAAATTCCAGCCACCGCCAAAATCCAGAGAAGGAAAATTTATTCTCGTGATGGACCTGCAGTGCGGATCTGGGATAAGCAGCGAGATTTGCGGGCAAATGACCGCAACAGTTATAAATGAAGCTCAGTATTTAGGTTGGAGCGCCGTTGACAAAAATACGGTTGCGGAAATAATTAAAAGAATGCCATCTTCGAGCTGCAGAGATACCTCCTGCTTGGCGGAGATAGGGAAATTGGTCAAAGCGGAAATAGTAGTAATCGGCTCAATAAATAAAAAACTATAAGTTGGCCTTAGCGACGAAGTCATCAAATTTCTCTCTTTTTCCGACTGCCGCAAAATCGAATCGGTTAGCGTATAATGTATGTCTATTTTTTATTGACATAAATTCTGTGATATTTAAATGTTTCACGTGAAACATTTAAGATACCCGTTTTGGACGATGTTTCACGTGAAACATTGGGATTTGAACTTCCTACCCGATGGTTTATCCTATGTAATCGCCGTGTACAGGCGACTCGCTGGTCGCCCGTGGCTTTGGGAAATACGCCAAAAAAAATCATGAACGAAACTTGGGATACAATCATCGTCGGCGCCGGTCATGCGGGCTGCGAAGCGGCTCTCGCCGCGGCTCGCCTCGGAGTCAAAACCCTTCTAATCACCATAGACCTCGACCGGATCGCGCTGATGAGCTGCAACCCCGCTATCGGCGGGCTTGGTAAAGGCCATCTCGTCCGGGAAATAGACGCGCTAGGCGGAGAAATGGCCCACGCTATAGACGCGACCGGGATACAGTTTCGCATCCTAAACACTCGTAAAGGCCCTGCGGTACGCGCACGCCGAGCGCAAGCCGATAAACGAAACTATAACCTGTACATGAAAAAAACCCTTGAAAACCAGCCGGGATTGCTTCTCCGACAAGGGCTGGTCGAGGAAATTCTGGTCGAAAATGGCGTTGTTCGGGGAGTCAAAACCGCCATTGGAGAGATTTTCGCTGCAAAAACCGTCATTTTGACCACCGGCACTTTCCTCCGGGGTCTTATGCACATCGGTCTCACCAGCTTTCCTGGCGGTCGGGCGGGAGATATCGCCGCGAATAATCTATCTTTGAGCCTTGAAAAGCATGGAATCGAAATAAAACGATTAAAAACGGGCACTTGCGCACGACTGGATGGGAAAACCATAAATTATGCCAGCCTAATCCCTCAGCCCGGTGATGATCCGCCCCCAGCTTTCAGCTTCTCTACCTATAGCCTAAAACTCGAACAAATACCCTGTTATATCACATATACCAACGAAAAAACCCACGAAGCCATCCGCCAAGGGCTGGATCGCTCCCCACTTTACACGGGTGTTATCAAAGGCATCGGGCCGCGGTATTGCCCCAGCATTGAGGACAAAGTGGTCCGGTTTCCTGACCGGACTCATCACCACATATTCCTCGAGCCGGAAGGTCGAAACACCCATGAGGTATACCCGAACGGCGTTTCCACCAGCCTTCCGCTGGATGTTCAGAAGAATTTTCTACGCACAATCCCCGGCTTGGAAAAAGTGGAAATCACCCGGCCCGGTTACGCCGTCGAATACGATTTTGCGCCCCCAACTCAGCTCTACCCGACGCTTGAAACGAAATTATTGAAAAACCTATATCACGCGGGGCAGATAAACGGCACCAGCGGGTATGAAGAAGCCGCTGCGCAGGGGCTCATCGCAGGCATTAACGCCGCCCGGAGCGTCAGGGGCGAAGAGGCGATAGTCATCGAGCGCAGCCGAGCATACATCGGGGTGATGATTGACGATCTGGTGACGCGCGGGGTGGATGAGCCTTATCGGATGTTCACTTCCCGGGCGGAATATCGGCTTTTACTCCGCGAAGACAATGCTGACCTGAGATTGACAGACCTTGGCTATCAAATAGGGTTGTTGCCTTCTGAAGTTTTTGCTCGTTTTAGGGAGAAAAAAGCGTGGATCGAAAAGGAACTCGAACGACTCGAAAGCACCCGCATCAGCCCTACCGATGCGCTAAATGAACGGCTGCGTGCTGCTGGCTGTAACCCGATCCGGCAGCCGGTAAGCTTGGCGGATATGTTGCAACGACCCGATATTACTCCCGAAATTTTCAGAAAAATTTTCCCGCCACCGCCGGAAGCGCCAATCGAAGCGGTCGAAGAAGCCGAAATTCAAGCTCATTATTCCGGATATCTTAACCGACAGGAAGACCAAGTCCGGCGGCTATCGAAACTGGAAAATGTGAAGATTCCCGAGGATTTCGACTTTTCATCAATCCTTACTCTCACACGCGAAGTGCGCGAAAAGCTAACAAAAATCCGTCCTCGATCCCTCGGCCAAGCGGCCCGTATCCCCGGCATAACCCCAGCGGCATTAGGAATATTGGATATTCATATCGCAAAAATTCATCGAGGATGATCTTTTAAAATCAGGTCCTTTTCGGATTCACGATGAAAACAAAATAAGTGTCAGATGGCACCACGCCAAATTGATAGGGCACGGGCCCCCACATACTAGTGTAAAAACTTGCCTCAAGAGAGTTTGTGGTTAACCACTTAAATGGCTGAAATTGTAATATTTCTATTGGTTTGGCATATTTTTCATTTAAATCCCAAAGATTGGAATTGGTATAAGGTACGATTATTAAGTCTCCCGGCATTGCTGCAGGCAAACTCTTATCCAGAGGTATTGCACCCATTATTTGCATATAATATTGGAAACCCCAATGTCCTTGAAACCATATTTTGTGTCCTTGCTGCGCATATTTTAATGAGATTTTAATAGCTGCTTCTTTTGCAGTCCTGGCAAGCGTATAATCCGCCCATGAAATCAATAAGGCCAAGCTCAGTGCCGGAACCAGCGAGAAATAGAATTTATTAAGAGAACAACTCTGCAATCCCTTTTCTCTCCGATCTAATCGCCTTGCTGTCAGAATGCCGAAAGCTGGCACTATAGGCAGAATCACCCTGATATGGGTGGTCCAATTTATATAGGTTGCAAATATGAAGGTTCCAACTACCCATAAAAATAGCAAGATTGACCCCACATCTCTGTTGCGATAAATATCCTCAACAGAAAGAATAATAATAAGCAACCCACATGTAGCATAAATTACAATTTGAACCAGCAACCCTTCTTGTGCTCTGTTGAAATATTCAAAATTAGAACCCGTATATACCAACACATAAAGCATCATGGTGATAACAGCAAAAGATACAAATCCAATCACAAGGCTGCGTCTGGACCATAAGAAAGGCGAAACAAATAAAATGCTTATAATACCACCTCCGGTGAAAGATAGCCCTACAACCAATTTTAGAAATTTCTCTCCAAGTGATGAGCTGGTGTCGGTGGTATAAGCATAAGAAGAGGCTTGGAACAGCAGACATTCTCCATAAAGATAATATGTTGACCATTCATACAACAAAAATAATGACGCAGCTATGATAAGATAGAACAACCAATGGCCTATACGACGCTTCTGAATCAACGCGTATAAAAAGAGAAGGGGAATTAAGCATACGCCAAAGTATTTCGACATTATACTGAAAAAGATGAGAATCGCGGAGATTAACAATAACAGCGGACGATTTCTATTTATGCCGCGCACCCAGAAAAAGACAGCCCATACCCAAAACGCAAGCATCATTACATCGCACATTATTGTCGTTCCCGATACAAGAAATGCGGGCGTGACGATTGAAACCAGAACGGCCGGCAGAGGTTTGGTGCTGAATTCTTTTGCAAGAAAATATGTCCCGATAGAAACTCCGATTGCTGGAATTATAAAAGCAATGTGGAGAGCTACTTCGCTTGATCCGAAAAAAAGTATGACCAGTGCGATATAATAACATACTAGAGGCGGGCTCATCATAAGGGCATACGTTGGGGCTTCAAACCCAAGCCAATTCATTTGAGATCCATAAAAGTTAAACGGATTCTTAAGTATATTTAACGCCGCCCATATATACACTGGATCATCTAGGTGAATTGGCTTGAAAATAAAAGGTGCCAGTATTATAACGGTAGCTACTACAACCAAAACAATCTCTAGTTTTGGTTGATTCTTGGGTTCTTCGCTCCTTAACATATTGTGATACTTCTTTCCTTCCTATATATTTGAAACAATATCGCTTCACATATACATATAATTATTCAATGTCATAATTGAATTGTCCACCGACGTTCACCTTGCTCACATTTGCATGCGACTTTTTCGATTCTCAACCCTGCCTCACCCATTGCGCCGGCTCAGATTAAGAGGTATCGTTTACAGTAATAAATGCACTCCGGAAATCTTCCGAAAAATTTTCCCGCCACCGCCGGAAGCGCCAATCGAAGCGGGCGAAGAAGCCGAAATTCAAGCTCATTATTCCGGATATCTTAACCGTCAGGAAGACCAGGTCCGGCGGCTATCGAAACTGGAAAATGTGAAGATTCCCGAGGATTTCGATTTCTCATCTATCGTCACCCTCACACGCGAGGTACGCGAAAAGCTGACGAAAATCCGTCCTCGATCCCTCGGCCAGGCGGCCCGTATCCCCGGCATGACCCCGGCGGCATTGGGAATACTCGACATTCACATATCAAGAATTCATAGGAAATAGTCCTTATAAATGCAGGCAGCAGCTTTGCGACTGAAATAATCCTATTCATCGGAATTATTGTCAATTAACCACAACTGTCTTTAGCAGGTGCTTTTGGAATACTGCATTATTTTACGATGAGGATATAAAAAGTCTCTGGAGGTACGGCGGCAAATTCATAGGGGACTGGCCCCCAAATATTACTGTAAAAGCCGGCTTCAAGAGACATTGTTGCCAGCCACTTGAATGGCTGTAATTGGATCGTTTCTACTAGCGTACCCTGATCGTCATTTATAGGCCAAAGAAAGCAATTATTAAAAGGTATGACTATGAAGTCTCCCGGGACAGTGCCGGACAAATGCTCATCCAGAGGTTTTCCACCCATCCTTTGCATGTAGTATTGAAACCCCCAGTGGCCTTGAAACCATATTTGGTGCCCCTGTTTTGCATATTTCACGGAGATTCCAACGGCTGCTTCTTTGGAAGCGCTGGCAATCGTATAATCCGCCCAGGAAACCAATAAGGCAAGGCTTAGACCTGCGACCAATGAGTAATAGAATTTTTTAAGAGAGATAGTCTGGATATCACTTTTTCTCGTATCCAACCGGCGTACAATCAGGATACCGAAGGCTGGAGCAATCGGCAGAATCGACCTGATATTGTTGGTCCAGTTTATATAGGCTGCGAATATGAACGTCCCGACTACCCAGAAAAACAGCAGGACAGAAGCAGCATCCCTGTTGCGGCGGAGATCGGCAACAACAAGAATTATAATGGCCATACCAATAGTAGCAAAAAGCATAAGTTGGAATAGCAGCCCTTGTTGCGCATGTTTGAAATATTTCAAATGGGGGCTTGTATCTGCCGCAAAATACAGGATCACTGTGACCACAGCAAAAGAGATAAATCCGATAACAAGGCTGCGTCTGGACCATAAGAAAGGGGAAAAGAACAAAACGGATATGAGCCCACCCCCCGTAAAAATCAACCCTATAAGTAATTTGGGAAATTTCTCCTTTTCTGACCAGCGAGTGCTGCTTGCATAAGAAGACGCCTGGAATAGAAGTCCTCTTCCATAAAGAAGATATGTCGCCCATTCATACAACAAAATTAACGACGCGGCTATAACAAGAAAGAACAACCAACGGCCTATACGACGCTTCTGAATCAGCGTGTATAAAAAGAGTAGCGGAATTAAGCATACGCCAAAGTATTTCGATACGGTACTGAAAAAGATGAGAATCGCAGAGAGGAACAAGAATAGCGAACGATTGCTTTTTATACCCCGCACCCAGAAAAAAACAGCCCATACCCAAAACGCAAGCATCATTACATCACACATGATTGTTATCGCCGGCACAAGAAATGCGGGCGTGGCGATTGAAACCAAAGCGGCTGTCAGGGGTTTAGTACAGAATTCCCTTGCAAGAAAATAGGCCCCGAGAGAGGCGCCGATTGCGGGAACGAGGAATGCGATATGGAGAGATGCTTCACTTGATCCGAAAACCCGGATAACAAGCGCGATATAATAGGCATTAAAGGGCGGATTTTGCATAGTCGTATACAGCGGAGCTTCATACCCATACCAATTAAGATTAAAACCGTAAAAGTCTATCGGATGCTTGATGATATTAAACGCAGACCAGAGAAACAGCGGCTCATCCATATTGAACGGTCTGAAAATAAAAGGGACGAGTATTGAGACGGTAGCAAGCACCACCACCAGAATGGACACTTTAAACTGATCCGTCATCTCACCGGATCTGAACATCGTGCGGCACGTTTTCCTTTCGGCGTGGTTTAATCAATAATGTTTCCCACTTAATTATTCAACGTCATAATTGAATTGTCCACCGACATTCCTTTTGCTCGCATTTGCATACGACTTTTTCGATCTTAAATTCTGCCACATCCATTGCACCGGCTCCGATTTGGAGGTATCGTTTACAGCAACAAATAATGAGACGGAGTTGTTTCAATGAAACGTAGAATTTGCAGTCTGATTGCTTCTCTTGCGCTTCTCAGCACAAGCTGCGGCGTTATAGGTTATCTTGCCTTCCGGCCTCATCCGAAAATGGTAGGGGATATAACGGTGGGGGGCATAATGCACCCGGTTACCATCTACCGCGACAAGTTCGGGGTGCCGCATGTGCTAGCTCAAACCGACGCGGACGCTTTCTTCGGATTGGGCTTCGTGCAGGCTCAGGATCGGCCGCTGCTGCTCGAGCTGGAGCGACTTGCAGGGCAGGGCAGGGCCGCGGAAGTTATCGGCAGGGATGGGTTAACCTTTGACCGGGTCAGCCGTATCATCGGATTTTATCGAATAGCCGAGCGGCAGATAAAAAACATTGATCCGCGCATCCTCGAACTTGCCACCGCGTTTGTGAACGGGATAAACGCCGGGCTGGAATCTCTCGGCGATGATCTTCCGATCGAGTTTCGCCTGCTCGGAATAAAACCTCAGAACTGGACTCCGACCGATTGCCTTGCGGTATCGAAATTCGTCTCCTTCGGGATATCCCTCAACTATTCGGCAGAGCTGACGATGTACAAATTATCCGGCAAGGTGGGAATGGATCGCGCGAGGACGCTTGCGCCGTATCTGGCGCCTAAACCTGAGGGGATCGTGAGCTTGCCGCGTGTCCTCACAAAGGATTCCATCATCGAGGCATTTGCGAAAAGGCCCGACTGGCCGATACCTCGAGTGTCGTGCAACAACTGGGCGGTCTCCGGCGCTCGATCCGCCACCGGAAAAACCATGCTGGCTTACGACGCGCATCAGTGGGGCAGCCATGTGCCGGGGGAGGTTTTTCTGGTGCACGTGCGCGGCGCCTCTTTCGATATGGCCGGCGGCGCGATGACCGGGCTCCCGGGGATGTACTCCGGGCATAACCGCTACATTTCATGGGGCCTAACCAACCTCGGCGGAGATTGCCAGGATTTATACATCGAGAAAATTGACCCGAAAGACCCCGATAAATATCTGTTTAAAGGCCGGTGGCTCACTATGGAAAAGCGCACTGAAAAGATGTGCTGGGCCGAAAAAAAAGCTCCCGGCGGAAAAGCATGTGAAGACCTCGTGGTGCGCGAGACAATTCACGGGCCGGTTGTGACGCCATTTGTGGAAGGCGTTGACGCTGTCTTCTCGATGAAATGGTGCGGATCCAATCCCGATTTAAAAGTGGACGGCTTTTTCGACCTGTTAAAATGCCGCAACTGGGACGAATTCCGCGACGCCCTCGATCACTTCGAGCTGGCCAGCCAGAATTTCGGATATGCGGATGCGAGCGGCGTCATCGGTTATCAGGCCACCGAGCCAATCCCCGTCCGGCCCGTGGATTCCGACCAGAGCATGTTTCCCGTCCCGGGCTGGGACGGCGCTCATGAATGGGGCCGATATCTTACCCTCGACGAGTTGCCCCACGTGGTCAACCCGCCGGTAGGCTTCGTCGCCACTGCAAATCACAACCCCAACCTCAAAGGGTTCGATAATTTCCTCGGGGCGAGTTTCATGCCGATAGATCGCCATGACCGAATCGTGCAATTTTTAAGTCAAGATAAAAAATTCAATCGGCAGGACATGATGGATTTGCAGAACGATATAAAAAGCCTTGCAGCCCAAAAATTCCTCCGAGCCGTTCTCCCCGATGTCGAGGACATGACCGACCCGAAAGTCCACCACGCGGTCGAGCAGCTGAAATCCTGGAATTATGAAAACTTGCCGGAAAGCGGCCCCGCGATGCTGTATCACGCATGGTGGAAATTCACAGCGGAGGAGACGTTTCGCGACGAGCTTGGCGACGAACTCACCACCGAGTACCTCGGCCTGTGGTCTCTTTCGCTCGACCGGTTTTTGAAAATGCTCGACGAACCAGAGGACGTCTGGTTTGACGACGTCACGACCCCGCAGCGCGAAACCCGCCGGGACATCAGCCGTCGTGGACTGGTGAAAGCGATCTCATGGCTGGAGGAAAAACTCGGCCCGAAAATGGATTCCTGGGAATGGGGCCGGATGCACGTGGTGCGGCTGCACCACTGGTTCGATCCGAAAGTCAAGCTGTTCAACGTCGGCCCGGTTCCTTACGGAGGAGACGGCGAGACGGTGCAGCGGGCCAGCTTCGAGTGGAAAAACCCGTTCGAGACATCCGAGACGGCGGTGCTGCGCATAATCGCCGATTTCTCGGACACCGACCACGTCTGGGCGATCATCCCCAGCGGCCAGTCCGGGTGGTGGCTGAATCGCAACTACAGCGACCAGTGGCCGATATGGACCACCGGCGGATACTTAAAACTGCCGTTCAACGACGATGAAATAAAGGCCACCTGCCCCTATAAACTCGTATTAAGACCTTATTGATTTCATTTCTTGTTTGAAGTGCAACAAATATCAGCCGATTGGGTAACCCCGATTGCTGCAATCGGGGCACCGCAAGGCGCAAGAGGATTTTGGGCGAGTTCGCGGAACCTCTTGTCTTGCGACCTCGATTGTGGCAATCGAGGCTACCCTGCAAATGTAAAGTGCCAAACAATAATTATTATGAGTTAAGGCTTAATTCTTTCAGGGAACAATCTCAACAATACCCTCTTTATTCCATGGAACAACCGTTAAACTATTTCCCGCTTTAACCGGATCGTACACCGGCCTATCCATCGGACGAGTTCTCAAGGTACCATCAAGTTCCTGTTTGATTCTCTTTTTGGCCAATTCAACATATCCGGAAACGACTTCAGCTCCGGCTCCTTTCCTCCCATGTCTGATGGCCGCGATGATAGCGGTTCCCGTCCCAAGGAATGGGTCTAATACCCAATCCCCTTCGTTTGTCATGGAAAGCACCAGGCGTTCGATCAATTCCACCGGAAATTGGCAGGGGTGATCCGTTTTTTCCACATGATTGCATTTCACGTTCGGAATCGTCCATATATCCCCGGGATTCTTCCCAAGCGGGTTGCATGAATATTCTCCCACCTTCGGGCCTTTGAAATACTTTTTCCCGGGATATTTCTGCGGCACTCGAACCGGATCGAGATTAAAAAGGTAATCATCCGATTTTGTGAGCCAGATAATTGTTTCGTATCGTCCTGAAAATCTACGGGTACAGTGCAGGCCGTGCTCAAAGTGCCAGATGATCCTATTCCTCATTTTTAAACCGAGATCAACAAAAATCGGGTACAAGGCCGAGTCGAGCGGAACAATCGAGCCTTTGTCCACATAGTTCCCGACCTGCCAGCATATGCTCCCCGTCGGCGAAAGACATCGGACGCATTCCCGGATAACCGTCTCTTGTTGCTCGATATAAGTTTTCAATTTGAGGCGACGCTCGTATTCTTTCCCGATATTGTATGGCGGTGAAGTTACGATTAATTGCACGGAATTGTCCGGAACAGTCTTCAACATCCCCATGCAATCACCGTGAAACACCACGATGTGCCCGCTTGGATCAAATTCTCCGAGTATTTCATAGTTCGCAAACATATCAGTCTCTTCTTTAATATATCAAACTTCGGTGTAAAAACAAATAGAAAATAAACTTCGATTTTAAGTTGAAATTGAAGCCGTGATCACTTCTCGGGAATTCGGACCACCGTCCCCTTCCCGTTAGAATCAACGCTCACCACCGCCTTCTGGACTTCCCGTAGGCGTTTTTCCATATCGTATCCCGTGTTCTCCGGGACAAAATAATTCTCTATGCCATATTCCACAGAGAGCGACGTGTCGCTGAAGCTGGTCAATTTCCCGCGAATAAACACCACGCCCTTTTCAGGCTTTGTGTCCCGAACCATCTTCGGCGCCCACACCGCCCCTTTCGGTTCGAGGACGATATACACCGGCATTCCGTGTTGCTTGTTTTTTATATTGCTCTGTATTTTCGTCAAATCCAGAATATTTATGGCGTATCGGATGATGACGTAATCGCCGCTGAACAGGGATCGCGGGTCTTTCGGGCGCGGCACTTCCAGGGTTACTTCGGTCCCGCCGGCCAAGCTCGCGTATTTGTACCCGATCATGCCGATAAGACACGCGACCTGCAAGCCGGTCACCAGCGCGAATTTAATCGGGAATTTCATCACGCGCCCTCCTTTGCTTTAAGCACCCATTTTTTCCTGCGCCTTTCGAGCTGTACACCACCCAATAGGAGTATCAACCCGCCGGCAATGAAAAACGCCGACCGTGGCAGCAAATCCCAGAACCAGTCGAAGTAGCGGGTCACAAAATCCACCCCGAACGCCGCTATGCCCATATTTATAAGCCTCGGATACCCGCCGCGATAACCTATGGATATAAGCGATATTATAAACCCGAGCAGCACGATGTTCATAAAAATGCTGATCAGCGTCGCGCGACCATGATTGTGCGGCTCGGAAATAAACGCGAAAAACAGAATCACTATCACCCCTGCGAGCGCCAGATAAATATAGACCTCTTCCATCGAGAACTTATCCGCACTTTCACTAGGGGCCCTCCCAAGATAGCTCCAGATAACCAACAACACCGCTATACACAGCAATATCATGACGACCGGAAAAACCATCAAATTGTCGTTGATGCTTTCCTCCACCCACTCCGCAAAAGTCAGGAGATATAGTCCGATAAACAGCAGCACAATCGCAAAAAATTGATACACTCCTCCAAACGGCGGCAGTTTCTCGTTTTGCCTGTGCAAAACTCCCAACGCGCCGAAAACCGAGAGCGCCGCGATATACACCAGAAACACGTGTCCTTCGTTCTCGTCCACATGAGCCGGTGTAAATGCCACCATGAATATCGTCAGCCACACAAAAAACGACGGGATTATCAAAAACGCATTGGCCTTGTTTCCATATTTATATATCAGATAAATAACCCCCCCGAGCAGAAAAATCGCCAACCCGCTTCGCATTTTAAGCGCTTGAAGGCCCCAGTCATAAACCTCTTCCGCCGCAACCGCTTCCAGAATTATCCAGATACAGAATAACGCCGTAATTTGCGCCAGTATCGGCTTGGATTTGATAAGAAAGAACAGCGGCACGATGCCGACCATCCATAGCAGCGCGCCGTTCGGGAAATGGGCATTGATATTGAAAGCCTGCGCCACAAGATAAATTCCCGCCCCGAAGAAAATGGCCCCGACCATAATCACCGATTCGCCGACAATTTCGAACCCGCGCCGGTACTTCAACTCGTACCCGGCGGCATAAGCCCCCATCAGCGCCAGGCAGATTATCGCCAGTTTCCCGAATCGCGGTATGTTTTGCCAGTTGGCCGCAAAAAACAATATCACGCCCGTCCCCAGCAACAACGCGGCCATAATACCCAGCGCATATATCAATTTAACGCGCCCGCTCGCGGCCTGAGCCTGTCGATACCGTTCCGAGAGCTTAACCGCCGCTTCCTCACTTATAAGCCCCTCATTCACCCAGCCGCTGATTTCTCCCAGCAGCCATCTCACTTTGCTTGCGCTGACCTTCGATACGGCCTTTTGCTCCTCCATTTTCCCTCTCCTCTATCGGGGAATAAATCGCCTCTACCACTATACGCAAAATGATTTGAACAGTCAAGCACTTTTTTCTTACTAGTGTCATGTCATCCGTCAAATGACGGATCTGTAGAGGCACGGCATGCCGTGCCCCTACGGCTGTTCTTAAATGCGCTACCCCTCTCAAAACAAACATGACATGACACTAGAACCAAGCCCTAAAAACCGTAGTGGAATGTTCTCAGCCATCCACCATTACTTTAAAAATAAGTGGCCCTCAGGAGCACTCTTTTCGCCCTCATGATAATCTAAATGGATAAAACATCAGGAGGTATGCAATGGATCGGAGGAAATTCTTAAT
>Ga0315275_10004753_pt1 | contig 12750 bp, 11 predicted proteins | sample YL17G03_0_MG_FD_205557 | JGI IMG/M metagenome (GOLD analysis project Ga0315275, IMG submission 205557) | Sediment microbial communities from Yellowstone Lake, YNP, Wyoming, USA - YL17G03_0 | ecosystem: Environmental > Aquatic > Freshwater > Lake > Sediment | place: USA: Wyoming | collected... | reverse complement strand
TCTTGCGCAGGTCAGGTGATATGAGGTTGGCGGGAGCCGTGATACAGCCTTCCGCTTTTGCTTTCAAGGCAAGCGTCAGATAGGTATCGGTGCCGTTCAATACCAGCAGGTCGGATCCAAATCGTTCTCCCAGCCTGCCGGCAAAATCCGCATCGTGGGAGGAATCCTTGATGCCTGCAAATTGGTTTGGGAAGGCATCCTTGAGGCGGGCCAGCAGGTCGGGCGAGAAGCCGATCCCTGCCAGACCCGGGATGTGGTAACCAAGCAGGAATCCGTCAGCGGGGACTGCCTGGCTGATGAGCGTTTTAAAGAATTGGAATAAACCGTTATCGGAAGCCTTTCGATAGTAATAGGGAGGCAGAACGACCACCCCGTTGTAACCCAGGTCAAAAGCGGAGCGTGTCAGGGAGATGGTTTCCGTGAGGCTGGGTGTCCCCGTACCGGCGAGGAGTCTGATGGTCGTGTCCTGATTATTACTATTGATTTCCCGCACTTGCAATGCCGCCCGCATGATCTCCAGGCGTTCCTCGTGAGAAAAGGATGGTCCCTCGCCGGTAGTGCCCAATAACAGCATCCCGTGGCAGCCACGACCGGCAAGGAAGGCAAGCAGCCCGGGAATGGCATTCAAATCGGGGGACAGGTCCGGTTTTAATGGAGTTACTGCTGCCGCATAGACACCGGCTAAAGGATGCATCTTTTTTCTCCTCAAGGATGGCAGATCAAACCTGGTTTTTTTTCGATTCAGTCCATGACTTGTGCAGATGAAATCTGAAAAGGGTTCAACCTGGACCATGCAATTGTAATGCAGGCGGGTATAATATCCCCCTTCCGGAGATTCTCTCCCGCCGACCGGAAAAGATTCCGGAATTAACAGCCGCTTGAATGAATTTTTTCCGATGAATGCATCATTCAATACCCAGTATTTTGCCTTAAAGTGGATTTCCACGCAAGACCGGGTGTTTTATGAGAATTCCTTTCAGATGGGCATGCGGGGGGTATATGACCGGTGTGCGGCTTGGACATCCTGACTTCATCAAGCTGGTCACCATTTGAAAGGTCAGATAGGTTGCCAATCCCGATAGTGATGGCTATAATTCACCTAGTTCGAATTTAATCAGGAGGTTTCTCTGGAAACCAATAGAATTACAAAGTCAATGGGGAATGAGCCGCGGGAAAGCGAAATGAATGTACAGCTGACCCCCGGAGCGACACTCGTGAATCGCTACGTGATCCAGGACGTGATCGGCGTGGGCGGCATGGGCTCGGTGTATCGCGCCCGTGACCTGCATTTCCCAAGCGTGGTCAAACTGGTGGCGGTGAAAGAGATGATCAACCGCGCCTCGGATCCCTTGGTCAGAAAGACCATTGTCCAGAACTTTGAACGTGAAGCCAATATCCTGGCTACCTTGAACCACCTTTCCATCCCGCGCATTTACGATTATTTCAGTGAGGACAATCGTTCCTACCTGGTGCTGGAATTCATCCACGGTAAAGACCTGGAAGCGATCATCAATGAGACAAGCGGCTTCCTGACGGAGGAACGTGTACTTGGCTGGGGAATTGAACTCTGCGACGTCCTGTCCTTCCTCCATGCGCACAAACCCGATCCAATCATTTTCCGTGATATGAAACCGTCGAATATCATGGTGAATCCCAGCGACCATATTATCCTGGTGGATTTTGGAATTGCCAAGCCATTCCAAGTGGGGCAAAAGGGGACCATGATCGGTACGGAAGGTTATTCTCCTCCCGAGCAGTACCGCGGCGAAGCAGGACCCCTGGCAGACATCTATGCCCTGGGTGCCGCGCTGCACCATGCCCTCTCACGCCGCGATCCGCGCCTGGAACCGCCATTTTCCTTTGGCGAACGCCCGTTGCGGAAAATCAATCCTGCCGTCTCCGTGGAATTGGAAGCCGTCATCAATACCGCCCTCCAGTACAGCCCGGACGACCGCTTCCACAGTGCGGAGGCGATGAAGGAAGCCCTGGTGGCTTCCGGGCGAAAAACTGGAATCCTGAATCGCACGAGCGCGGCAACCACCAATATCCAGTCCACTGGAGGGATCAAACCCTTGTGGGTTTTTCAATGCGAGGATGAGATTCGGGGTGCCCCGTTATATTACGAAGGCTCCATTTATATAGGTTCCTATGACAATAACCTGTATTCGGTGAACGCTGCTGATGGGAAATTGAACTGGAAGTATGCCACCGAAGGCGGGGTGGTGACGAGGCCAGCAGCCTATGAGGGAGATATCTTCTTCGGTTCGGAAGACAAACGTCTGCATGTGGTCAATGCCCGCAGCGGCAAGGTGAACTGGACCTATTACACAGAAGGAAAGGTACATTCGTCCCCTAGAATTGCCGAGGGGCATGTGTTCTTCGGCTCCGATGACCAGCACATCCATGCCGTTAACCTGACTACCGGGAGGGCCGCCTGGCGGTTTGAAACTGCGGCTCCGGTGCGTTCCACTCCGTATGTGGCACATGAGACCGTCTTCGCCGGTTGCGAGAATGGCGATTTTTACTGCGTGGATTTCCGCGGGGAGATGAAATGGCATTACAAGGCCAAGATGGGGATCACCTCCTCACCCACCGAAGCCGACGGAGTGGTCTATTTCGGTTCATTGGATGGCAGTTTTTATGCCCTGGATGCACGTGCGGGCTGGGGCATCTGGCGGTTCCGCATGGGGAAAGGCTCGGTAGCCTCCCCCTACGTTGCCGAAGGGCTTGTGTTTATTGGCTCGGCTGACGGCAATATCTATGCCGTGGATGCGCATACCTCCAAGGAAGCCTGGCGTTACAAGACGGAGCATCAGGTGAGCAGTTCCCCCGTCGTATATAAGGATGCCCTGTATTGTGGATCCGCGGACGGGAACCTGTACTGCCTCGAAGCCCGTTCCGGGAGGCTGCGCTGGAAATTTGCCACCAAGGGTCCGATCACAGGGTCACCCCTTGTTTTTGACGAGATCGTTTATATCGGATCCACAGACCATTTCCTTTATACTTTATTGGCGTAAAGCCAATCTTCCAAGGAGAAAATTGTGAAAGCATTTTTTGACAGGTTGCGCGGCAAGAAAACCAATCCGCTGTCTCCGCCGGCGAATGTTAATACATACCCTCTTTCAGGCGAACAACTGGCGATCGAAACCGCGCTGAGTTCGCGGGTTGAACCCCAGCAATTACTCCACTGCTGCGGGCAATCCGTGGGCAAGCAACGTGAGCACAACGAGGATTGCCTGTTCGCTTTTTCCGCTACGATGGGAGGCGAGGCGAACAGTGCCCCTCTCGGCTTGTACATCGTAGCTGACGGCATGGGCGGGCATCAATATGGTGAAGTAGCCAGTTCTTCCGCCATCCGGACCATGGCCGGGTACTTGCTTAAGCGTTTTCATCCTTATATTATTAATCCTTCTGAAGGAATGGAAGAACCCATGCAGGAACTGATGCGCGCCGCGATCACGGAGGCGCAAAAGGCGGTTACCCAGGCTGCTCCCGGCAGCGGCACCACGTTGACTGCAGCGCTGGTGCTTGGTCAGCAGATGACCATCGGTCATGTTGGTGACAGCCGTGCTTACACCCTGCGTGTCGACAGGCGGGTGGAGATTCTCACCCGCGATCACTCCCTGGTCAAGCGCCTGGAGGAACTGGGACAGATCTCGTCAGATGAGGCAGGAACCCATCCGCAGAGAAACGTACTGTATCGAGCGCTTGGACAGGGCGAGATCCTTGAACCTGATATTTTCACCATGCCCTTTCCGCAACCGGGATATTTACTCATCTGCAGCGATGGGTTGTGGAGCGTGCTGCCCGATGATACGATCTGCAACCAGGTGATCTCCGCGCCAAATCTCAACAATGCCTGCCAGAACCTTGTGGCTGCCGCGAATAATTCAGGCGGACCGGATAACATCAGTGCGGTTCTGGTTCAATTGATCGGTTAATGTCCAGAAAACAAGACTACTATACGCTGCTCGGATTAAGGCGTACCGCCTCAGCCGAAGAGATCCGTCAGGCATATTTCGAGGCTGCGCGGCGTCTTCACCCCGATAAAAATGTAGCTCCCGGTGAGACGGAAATCTTTCTTGAAAGCCAGGAAGCCTACGAGGTCCTGTCCAATCCAAAAAGCCGCGCCAAGTATGACGCCGCGCTGCTCCCCGAGGAACCGTCTGAGGATCCGCTGGAGCAGCGTATTATTTTCAGCCGGCAGAGCCTGATCCGGATGTCGGAATCGCAATTATTGTACGTATTGCTGGAATTATCCCATCCACCCAATCTGAAAACCCCTCCCACGCCAACCATGAACCTCTGCCTGGTGCTGGACCGCTCCACCTCCATGCAGGGTCCCAACATGGATGTGGTCAAGTCGACCGCCATCCAGATCATGCGCAAGATCAAGAGCGAGGATATCTTCTCGGTGATCGCCTTCAGTGACCGGGCAGAGGAGATCATTCCTGCTAGTCGCAACTCAGACCTAAGTAAATTGGAAGCCCGCATCCACATGCTGCAGACCTCGGGAGGGACGGAGATTTTTTCAGGTCTTGAAATGGGGTACAATGGAATTCTCCGCAATCTGCACCATGCCCAGGTGAATCACATCATCCTGTTGACCGACGGGCGCACGTACGGTGACGAGGAAAAATGCATAAGCCTTGCCCGCCGTGCTTCCGAGCAGGGCATTGGGATCAGCGGTCTGGGCATCGGCACCGAATGGAATGATAGTTTCCTGGATGACCTGGCGAAATCCACCGGCGGGAGCAGCATGTACGTTTCGCGACCGCAGGACATCCAGAAAATGCTGATGGAAAAATTCACCAGCCTTGGCAACACCTACGCGGAAGAGAACCGGCTTGATTTCAGCATCCCGGAAGGGGTCGAATTAAGGTATGCTTTTCGACTTCAACCGGAAGCAGGGTTGCTATCCTTTACAAGCCCGATGATGCTGGGACCCATTGTTCGTGATACCACCCTCAGGGTGCTGATGGAGTTCGTGGTGCAGCCCAGGTCCTTGGAGGATATGGAAGCGACATTGTTGGACGGAAAATTGACGGTCACGCTTACGGATGAACATACCCCCAGGATGCCGATCCCGATCAACCTGAACCGTCCTTATTCTGACGAGGCGAGCGCTGATATTCCTTCCGCTGAGATCGTTGAAGCACTCTCGCGGTTGAAACTTTATCGTCTTCAGGAGCAGGCGCGCCTGGAAGTGAACTCGGGAGACTATGACCAGGCTTCCGAGCATTTGCATCGCCTCGCCACCCATCTCCTCGCGCAGGGCGAACGCGGCCTGGCACGCACAGCACTGATCGAAGCAGAGCACATCATGCAAAATAAGTCCTTTTCCCAAGAAGGCAGAAAAGAGATAAAATATGGGACACGAGCCCTGTTAACTTCAGGCAGGAGTACGGAAGACTTATGATCATTTGTCCGAATTGTCAACACAAGGAGATGAGCGGCTCCGTGTATTGCAGCAAATGCGGGGCACAGCTGATCGATATTTCCGTTGCGACTCACAAGATCCACACCGCGGAAGCCCGCCAGGTGGCCCAGAGTGACACCAAGAGCACCCTGCCGCCGCCACCTGCACACCTGCAATCATGGATTTCGTTGAATATGATCGAAAGCGGCCAGATCCTGCCGCTGGCAGACCGCAATGAGTTTTCCCTGGGACGGTCAGCAGAAGGTCAGCCCATCGTCCCGGACGTGGACCTCTCCCCCTATAACGCCTATGCCAACGGCGTTTCACGACTGCACGCGGTGCTTAAATTGATACACGAGCAAATCGTCATCATGGACCTGGGTTCATCCAACGGCACTTACCTGAACGGAAACCGGCTGTCGCCTTACGTGGAGAGCCCCATCGCCCACGGGGATGTGATCTCCCTGGGTAAACTGAAGATCCAGGTTTTGATCGAGTAGGGCAGGTGAATTCGCATGGCTCATACGGTCATCCTCCATATAACGAACGATGATCCCATCTGCGGGGAGGTGGAAACACTTCCTTCGGGAAGCGATACGGTTGTGACCGTCAACAATCCGCGCCGCCGAGACGGCAAGGATGTTCACTACCTGTCCAACGATGTCATCACGGTCATCTGGCCGATCAGCCAGATCGCCTTTATTGAAATAATGCCCAGCGAGGGCGAAGAACAGATCATCGGTTTCGTGAGGGAATAGGGCATGGAGGAGGAATCCCTCAAGCACCGCAAGATTTTGGTGGTGGACGATGAAGAACGCATCGTGCGCTTCATCCGCCTGAACCTGGAGCACGACGGCTTCGTGGTGGTTGACGCATTTAACGGGAAACAAGCCCTGCAGCGCCTGCGCGATGCAACCCCCGACCTGATCCTGCTCGACGTGATGATGCCAGACCTGAACGGTTTCGAGGTGCTGGAGATGGTTCGCGAGATCAGCAGCGTGCCCGTGATCATGCTCACCGCCAAGGGGGAAGAGGACGACCGCGTGCACGGCCTGGAAAAGGGCGCCGATGATTACGTCACCAAGCCGTTCAGCCCGCGGGAACTGGTCAGCCGGATCAAGGCGGTACTGCGCCGCACGGAAGGGCTCAGCGGCGGGATGCACGGGCTGATCGTGATCGACGAACGACTGAAGATCGATTTCGACCGGCGCGAGATCTGGCTGGAAGGCAAGCTCGTAAAATTGCGCCCGACGGAGTACCGGCTGCTGTTCCACCTGGTGCAGAATGCCGGCTGGGTCATTTCGCATGACCAGCTGCTCTCCAAGGTGTGGGGGTATGAATACCGCGACGAACCTCACTACGTGAGACTATACATCAATTACCTGCGCCAGAAACTGGAGAAGGATCCCGCCGACCCCAAGTACATCCTGACCGAGCGCGGCGTGGGTTATCGTTTCGTGGACTTCAGGCGGGAGAAGAACGAGTAGGGTTTCGAGAACTTGTCTTTACAGGCTACAATCTAGCATTATTACAAGGCTTGTGGATTATAAAAGCAAGCCTTGAATTTTTTAAGCGAATGATTGGTTTTACTCTTTGTTGTACTTAAACGATTAGATGATTTATTAAACTAGGATGATCCGCTAAGGCGAAAGAAGGAGTAATTGTGTTTAGGGGAAATTGGTTTTATACTGAAATTATATAGCATGCAAATTTGAAAATAATGTAAATAATATTATTGAATCATGGATAACCGTCTCGCTGAGAAACTTCAGTATGAAAAAAGAGATTAGATACAGACTGAATGGATTAGAGAGTATCATTCATAACTTGCATCAAAATGCAGAATTGATGCAATATATGTCTTTTGGTCTCCATCAAGAGTCCTTTAACCTATTCAATAATCTTGGCTTACATTGGATATGGGGCCAATTAATGGGCAGTCAAATAATAAATTTTTACAAAGTAATGATGAACGATGAAAAATTTTCATTTACGAAAATAATCAATGTCGCCAAAGAACTTAAGAGTGGAATTAATTGCGAGTCGCTTGAAAAAGAAACAAATGTCTTAAAAGCAGAGTACGACAAAACAGACTTTGAAGCAGTGAGAAGTAAATACATTGCCCATCAAGACCTAGGAGTCCCGGAAATCAGAACCGATCTAACATTAATTATTTCCATTACAGAGAAAGCGATTGAGTTATTTCTTCTTTTCTCAAAAGAGTTCAAGGGCAGAGAAGTCAATCTCACCCATCATGTTGTGAACTCATTTGACAAAATCTTCGGCATATTAGATGAATACGAATGGGTTAAAGCGTTTCTTATTACCGAGCGACTAAATGGGCACGGTATAGTGAAAATATCAAGTATAACAAAAGTCATCAAAGAGCATCAAAGAGAATCGAACAGGAGACTACCGAAGGAATGGAACGACAGCTAACACAACTTGTACAGGATGCTGGGGATTCTGCCGCATTTTCAAGCATTTTTCTGGCTTCGAGTATTCTCTGCTCCCAAGCAGAGTCCGCGTCCGCCCCAGCGCCAGTAACGCAAACTGTTAGCCTGCCGTAGGGTTTCTGTATACTCCAGACGAGAGGTCTCTTCAAGATCATGCGAATATTAAACACACGACTCGCGTTCCTGATAATTGTGCTCGTGATGGTGGCGTGTACTCCCACCTTTACATCTCCAACAAACCCGATTGTCGTATCAACTTCAGAACTCACCTTATTACCTGACCTGATTATCAAACTCATGTATCTTGAGATGGAAGGAAGGCATAGTAATTGTGTCGAGGCCTACACACCGTATGGAATCCGCGTGTTGGTTGAAAACATCGGCTTGGCCAGCGCCGGGCCCTTTGATGTTGATATGAATGGCATGCGACAACAGGTGGACGAGGGCCTAGTGGCCGGCCAGTTCATTGAGCTACACTTTTCAGGTACCGCGCCGAGTGGGCAGTATGAGGCGTATGCCGATGTGACCGATCATGTAGTTGAAAACCAGGAAGATAACAATTCCTTGTCCTTTCTAGCGCCGACCCCAACCCCACCGCCACTCTGCACAGCCACACCAACCCCAACACCATGAGACACGGTATTTGTGGACAGGTCTTTATCGAAAGTAAAATCCAATGAATGGCAAAGGGCTTGCTACACCGACTCGTAGGTTGAGCAAACTCAGTTTCGCTTGGCGAGGGATGTGCGGGCTAACACCGGCTCCACCTGATCGCCTCCGGCGTGGGCTATCGTTTCGTGAACTTCCGGCGGGAGAAGAACGATTAGGTTTCGAGAGCTTGTCTTTCCAGGCTACAATCTAGCATTATTACAAGGCTTGCGGATTTATTTGGCAAGCCTTGAATTATATGTGAATGTTATATTTTACACATTCCAGCTCTCAAAAAAAAGAAGGATTTGGTAAACCGGGAAATTTGATAGTATAAAAAAGAGCGTCCTATCTTTTATGTTGGTATATACTTCTTCTATCTTCTGTATAGTGCTAAAGCCTTTTGATGGTAAAACAATACAAATAAGAGCCATTGAATCACCAAACAGTGGCTGAACACATAGTCGAGCGCATAATTTTCCCAAAACGATAACGATGGTTCTACACCATGAGAAAACATTGGAATACCATTTTTGGATTGGATCGCGAATGCTCAATTTGGATTGGGCAGGAAGAGCTCGATAAAGAAAAAGCCATAAAAGTTAGAAATAAACGATTATTTGTCAAGCTCCCGCAATAAATAGAGATGTTGTTCTTCGGCTTAGAGGACGCGGTAAAACAAGGGAAAATAAAACCGGGGACCTGTTGCTCCATATCTGGCTAAATAAGGGGGAAGATATTCGAAGATGTCTCTGGCTTTCAGAAACATCTGCCAGAAACGGAATAGACAAGGTCCTGTTGTTGGATGGAAGGAAAATCACAATAGTCATCCCCCCACAAAGTTATCATGGGTTAACCATTCGCTATAGGGGTCAGGGCGAAAAATTAGATTTTTCTTGGCGTGCCCCTTTTCTCCGCCGAAAAAGAGGAAATTTACTGGTCCGGCTTAATGTTTACCCTGATAAAATTATTCCAAGATACGGATCATTTGAAATGCTTTCCACTGAAGATATGGCTTTGGAAGGCTGGGTTTATCGAAAAATAGATCAGGTGATTCACAAAATTGGCAAGGACATTTTTCCCGTCAATCCGATTCAGGCAGATACAGTTGCTAATTCATTTAATGAGCATGGTTGGCGAGGCGTCTTTCGCGATCTGGTTCGCCATTTGAGGTTAACTCATCTCAAAATAGAGCTCGCAAAATCCAACTCCATTTCTCGACCAGGGAGTTGTCAGAGAACTGCTTTCGTTGAGAACAATACCATTATTAAATACAGTTATTTGATAACTATTAATGATCTTTTTTTAGACAATCCATTTTCCATTGCAGCTATCCTGGCACATGAACTAGGTCATGTAATATATTCCGAAATGATCGAAGACGAGCCTAGAACGGTTGGAATGAGATTTAAATCTGATGAGGGTACCCTTGATGAAGAACGTTCAGTCGACCTTTTAGCATTCTTATTCAAGATCGGTGAATTCCAACTCCGAGTTGCGAGGGATAAGAGACTTACTCTCGGATATTTCGACCAGGAATTATTTGAGAGAATTCAAATTATCGTTTCTAAAAAGTTGAATCCAGTTGGAAGTTAACCTTTTGAATACCTTGTTGGGTGATTATTAACCTACCGTCTAAAACTTTAAATATAAGAAGAATCCGCTTGGAAACCGAAACGTAAAACCATCGCTCTTCATGGCTCGGCATTGTCTCATTTAGTACCTGGCTGTTATCAGCGATTTTCACATACACTCTTTTTATCGCCGCGTTTTTACCTTACATGACGAATTCAACTTCTTCCCTGCCTCCATAAATGCAATCCACACTCATAACAATTCTCTTGGCAGGCAGCTGTTTGTTGATCCCTGCGTCGCTCATCCTGGGAATGTTTGTGATTTTCAAGAAGAAAACGGGGAAAACCTTTGCTGTCGTTGGTGCGCTGGGGGCAGTGCTAAAGCTCCTTTGCATATTCATCCCGCTAATGAGATAAACCGTTTTGACCATACTGGTTTGATGACAAGGATGAATCCCTCGCCTTGACAGGCAGTCACCGCTGCCGTATACTCGCTTAAACAAACCAACGGGGAGCGCGCCGTCCGCGCTGAGAGGAGGCCAGGAGCCTCGACCCGCAGAACCTGATCCGGATCATACCGGCGGAGGGATATGTGCATACAACCGACCATCCTCCCCGGAGAGGATGGTTTTTCTATGAGGCGTGCGGTCATTTTTGTGAATGGCGAAGTCCCGGAGTATGAACGTGCCCGACCGCTCCTGCAGCCGGGAGATGTGCTGATCGCCGCGGATGGGGGCACCCGGCATATCCTTGCCCTCGGGCTGGTTCCGGCGCTTGTCATTGGCGATTTGGATTCACTGGACGCCACAGACCGCAGAAAACTTGAGGCCGCCGGGGCAGAGATCCGTCCCTTTGCTCGCGACAAGAACGAGACCGATTTTGAACTGGCTTTGGGCCATGCGATCGATTCGGGATTTGACGAGATCCTTATCATCGGAGCCCTCGGCAGGCGCCTGGACCAGACCCTGGGAAACCTCGCCCTGCTTGCCGGTCAATCCATGGGTGGAATGCATGTCAGCATGGACGACGGTGTCGAGCAGGTATTTTTTGTCAGCAAGCAGGCGCAGATGGAGGGGCAGCCGGGCGACGTTGTATCGCTAATCCCCTGGGGGCGAAGGGTCAGCGGTGTGACCACCGAAGGATTGCAATGGTCTCTGCAGAATGAGACCCTCCATCCCTACAAGACCCGCGGCATCAGTAATACCATGATTGGGGAAAAGGCTTTCGTCTCCGTGAGATCCGGTTTGCTGCTCATCGTGCACAGCCGCCGGGATCGATCATGAGCAGAAGGAGGAATTGATGAAACTTGCTCGAATAATATTGTTCCTGTTCATTCTTATCACCCTGCCAGCCTGTACCCCGGCAGGACCTGTCACGCTCACCGTCATGACCCACGACTCCTTCTCCGCGAGTGAGCCGGTCATTTCCGCCTTCGAGCAGGCAAACAATGTCAAGATCATGTTCCTGAAGAGCGGGGATGCCGGGACGGCATTAAATAAAGCCATCCTCACCCGGGATGCTCCCCTGGCAGACGTGTTCTACGGTGTGGATAATACGTTCCTTTCACGCGCCCTGGAAGCCGGCATCTATGAATCCTACAATTCACCGCTCCTGAGGGAGATCCCGGCCGAATTCCAGCTGGACCCGCAGGATCGCGCCCTGCCCGTGGATTATGGGGATATATGCATCAATTACGACAAGGCGTATTTCTCCTCGCACTCGCTCAGCCTGCCGGTCACGCTGGAAGACCTGGCAAAGCCCGAATACAAGGGGCTGCTGGTGGTTGAGAATCCGGCCAGCTCCTCGCCAGGTCTCGCTTTCCTGCTTGCGACGGTGGCTCATTTTGGGGATGGGGGGTACCTGGATTACTGGCGGTCCTTGCGCGCCAACGACGTGCAGGTGGTGGATGGCTGGGAAACCGCGTACTACACGAATTTCAGCGCCTCCTCCGGTCACGGTCCGCAGCCCATGGTGGTCAGCTATAACACCAGCCCTGCTGCTGAAGTGGTCTACGCCAGCCCGCCGGTCACGGACGCTCCCACCGCTTCGCTGCTCGGACCCGGCACCTGCTTCCGACAGATCGAATTTGTCGGCATCCTGAAAGGGGGCAAGAATCTCGAACTGGCAAAAAAGTTCATCGACTTCATGCTGGGTCAGAAATTCCAGGAGGATATCCCGCTGCAGATGTTCATGTACCCGGTGAATTCGAACGTCCATCTGCCTGAAGAGTTTTCCCTTTATGCCGGGCAGGCCTCGCAGCCTGCCAGCCTCGCTCCTGCTGTCATTGCCGCCCACCGCGAGCGCTGGATCGCCGACTGGACCGAGGCTGTCCTGCATTAACCTTCCAGCGGACAGTTCTCTCGTATGAAGACGCCAACCATCACAGGGCTCGATGTTCAAACCAGTTCCACGATCCGATCCTTCCATGAGAAATAGAACCTCGCTGCCAGCCTGGGTCAAACCAGTCCTGCCCTGGCTGGGCGTCTCTCTGTTCATGGGCCTGTTCTTCTTTTATCCCATCGCCCGCATCCTCTGGATGGGACTCAATCCCGCCTCGATCACCTCCATCGACCGGTCCTCGGTTAATCTTGCCATCCGCTCGCTGCTTACCTCTTTTTACCAGGCCGGACTGTCGACCCTGCTGACCCTTGCT
>Ga0315275_10004751_pt1 | contig 12752 bp, 7 predicted proteins | sample YL17G03_0_MG_FD_205557 | JGI IMG/M metagenome (GOLD analysis project Ga0315275, IMG submission 205557) | Sediment microbial communities from Yellowstone Lake, YNP, Wyoming, USA - YL17G03_0 | ecosystem: Environmental > Aquatic > Freshwater > Lake > Sediment | place: USA: Wyoming | collected... | reverse complement strand
AGCGAGATATGCGGCATCACCTGAATTGTTATCTGAAAGTAATCTTTTGAATGTTAAATTCTATAATAGAACTTATTCTACGAGTAATCTTCATTCTATTGGCGAGGTTGATGAGGCGGAACTAAAGAAGAAGATTATAAACTTTAAAGATTTGAATCCTGGCAGCAATATAGAATATAAAAACCACGATAAAAAATTGATTAATATCCTGAATTCAAGACAAAAACCTGATAGCATAAAAAGGCTTCACCCGAGTATAAGAAATTTTATCGATGGTGCAGAAATCGATTATAATGGTTTTAAGACAGGTGATGATATTATGAGAAAAGCAGTTGAATTACTAATGAAATATGATTATAAGAATTTGGCGAGCACGGGATATTTAATTTGCAGAGATTTGGGATTCAATCCGAAATTAAAAATTAATGTTCAAATGCAATAGTTTTGGATTTTAATTTTGCCAGTTTTCTTGTTATTTCAATTAACGAGGAATTTAACTGCTCATATTCCCTGCGCTCTTCTTCGTTGATCATATTCAAAATTTCTGTCTCGCTATTTTCAATCTTTTTTTCCATATCTCTCATTTCTTTGCTTAAACTCAAGGTTTTATTTTTGATTTTTTTCAATTCATCATATTCCGTCTTAATTTCTGCATAAATGCCTGCTTTTAGGAGTCTGTCTTTCCTCTGCCCATTGGACTCTTCCACATCGGCCATGTCCTTGAAAACCTGCTGTTTTTCTGCTTCCAGCTCATTCCATTTTTTTTCGATGCCAGTATTTTTTATTAAATTCTTTTTTTGACTGTAATTGTTATTAAATTTCTCTCTGCTGATGCAATACTCTTGTCTCAAATCATTCATGTTTTTTTCTAGGATTTGGATATTTTCCTTCCTTTCTTTTGCATAATGAATATTCATTGAAAGCTCTCCGATTCTCTTTAGAATTTCATCTGATTCTTTTTCAAATATTGCTCCTTCATCTTCAAGGGTTTCATATTCATTCCTCTGTTCGCTAAGCAAGGATTTCTGCTGGTCCAAAAGGTTTTTTATTTTTGACTGCAATTTTGGAACTAGCTTATGATTCCCTCTTTTCCAGAATTCATCCAAATTTGATTTTTTGAGAATGGAGATTATTTTGTTTTTTATTGAAATTTTCTGTTTTTTCATGAGCTCAGACTGCGCCCACAAGATGTTGAACCTTTCTGTTTCAGCATCAATTATGTCCCTGTTCTTCCTCATTTTTTCATACAAACCTTTTCTTAGAAATATGCTTTCCAGCTTCTTCTTATTTAGACTGTAGGTTGCATCTAAGAATTCTTCTTCTGTTTTTTGGGCATCCTTAACAACACTGCTTCTGTCTATTATCGGCTCCATGGGCTTTATTGTATCTGAAATAAAGATAGAGATATCGTCATACTGTGGATTGATATAATATTTCAGAAGCTGGTTGTGCAGTTCGCTTGAATTCATTTTTTTATCAGGGACTATCTGTATCTGCACAGCTTGCCTTTCAATTAGAAAATCAATGTCTTTCAGCAATTGTTGCACGGGTTTTTCAGTCCATCTCAATATTATTGAATATGACAGATGCGCTAATTCGAAATTTTTGATAATTTTATCTATGTTCTTAATTTCAGCGGAAAAATCAAAATCATTAACAGTTAAATAGACTCCTCTTAAGCCTTTTTCAGACAAATCAAGCACTATTTTCGAATCCATCAGCCAATCTGAATCACCCAGGTAATAAATTAAATTTATATCTTGTTTTTTTGCAGATGAAATAGAATCTTCTAGTAAATCAACTGTTATTTTCCCTGAAAAAATAATCTTTTTTATATTTTTATTCAGATTTTTTATTTGATTTTCAGGGCTTAATTCAATATATGCTGTATCTTCAACTAAATCTATGATTTTTTGCGCTAATTTTTTGTTGCCAATTTCTAAGGGATATTTTTTAAGTGATTCGCCCAATTTTTTTCTCAATTCAGGATTTTTGTACAATTTTAATAAAGCAGGGGTTATTTCTTCATTGCTTTTCAAGACGATAGCTGCTCCCAAATCCGCAAATACCTTTGCCCGCTCATAAGTGTCTTCTTTTAGTCTGTTTGCTGGAACTATCATGGCAGGAGTTTCTGTTAAAACAATGTCATTGCAGATATTATAGCCTGCCTGTGTTATAGCAATCTTAGCCTTGCGAAGCTCAGCTTTGAAATTTGGGACATATTTCACTATTTCGACATCTTGAGGGATGTCTTTAATTTGAAAATTGAATAGTGGCCCGGTTATAACCTTACATTTGGCATTTTTTTCTATCTTTTTAAGTTCCTTGAAGGCTTCAATGCTTTTGCTCACAAATTCCACACAATCCTGCCAACCGCCGCCGCCTGGGGCAATAAGAACGTCAGTATTTCTTTCAATGTCCATATTTTCCCTTGACTCTTCTGTCACAATCTGCCCAATGAACTCCACATTTTTCATATCAATAAGCTCCCACAACTCATTAGGCACATTCATGACAATAAATTCTGCCTTAGTGTGAGGAAAACAGATGTAATCGAGATATTTCAATGAATCCTTATTGAGAAATTCTTCAAGATATTTATTGGAATCTTTCCTGAGGACTAGAATATTTTTAATGGATTTTTGATAAGCGAATTTAACAATTCCTTCTTGTAGCAACCAATCATAAACAATGGCATGGGGCTCCATAGTATTGATGATGGACTGCAACAATTTTTCGTATTCCGCATTATTCAATGTATTTATAACATTAGTTGCACTCTTTCTTGGATCACCACGATATGGCGGAACTTTTATGCATGAAAATCCGGCTGATTCAATGATATTTGCACAATCGGAATTAGTTATGAAAATATACTGCCATTCTGGCCTGACTTTTTTAATTTCTGACGCAACAATAATTGTTCGCAGTATATGCCCCAAACCTACTCCATCAATAGCATAGAACAATATTCTCTTAGTAACTCCCAATTTAGCAGGATTAATTACTCTTTCAAGCACTCTAAGCTCAGCAGGGATAGTTTCATTATATTTAGACATTTCTGCAATCACATTCTGCTCTGGATGTTTTTGTATAAAAAGGGTTACATTTCTGACGTATTCTGATATGCTTTCCTGCGAAGGAGTTAGGAATGGACTCCTCGCACCAGGTTGATTTCCAATATTTAATCCTATTGCATTCCTGCAGACAATGAATTTTAGTTTTTTTTGGAGTCTGAATCCAAGTTCGAGATCTTCAGCTCCCCATCCTTTAAAATCAGGATCAAAGGCTCGTTTAAGATAGTTTACTGGTATTGAAGTATTGGTTGGATAAAATCCCATCCATGCTCTTGAGTCATTCGATAAATTATCTAACTTCTTTGCCCAAATAATGTCGCGATAATCTGGAAATGTTTCTAATTCAGATATTTTTGCAATATCTTTTTTCAGAATGGGTATAATTTTATCCAAAGAATATTGTATAATGGTGTTTTCGCCTCCGGAATATCCAAGGACCACTCTATTTGGAAAAATAAGGTGGGCCCTTGCGTGTTGCAGGATATTATCTTTTTTAGAGATAATATCGCTATTTATCAAAAGAACTATATCACCTTTAGCAGCATTTATGCCCATGTTCCTTGCCTGCCCTGCCCTATAACCACAGTCTTCCTGCCAGAAATACCTAATGGAAATTGGAGCCTGTTTTGCTACTGTCAATACCATTTCTTTGGTTCCATCAGAGCTTCCGTCATCACAAATAAGAATTTCATATTTGTCCTTAGGATAATCCTGTGCAATGAGTGATGTAATAGTTAATTCTAAAATATCTTTATTATTGTATGTAGGTATTACTACGCTGAAAGAAGGGTAATTAGGCAAAGCAAGCTTATTTTCTTTTCCTGCGATTTTAGTAATTATTGAATTTAAATCATCGTCAATCTGAACTGAAATAGAAGGAAGTTCAAAATTTGAGACAGGTTTTGAAATGGACTTTCTGGTTAATGCAAATTTATATCCTGCTCTTTTAACAATTTCAATTATTTCTTCATTATAAAATCCGTAAGGATAACAGAATCCATCACAAACTATGCCGCTAATCTTTTCTATTTCCTCTTTTGATTTTGTTATTTCCTCTTCAATTGTTTTCAAATAAAATTCATCGTAAGATTTGGCTGCCCTTAGCAGAAGGTTCCGATATAGTCTAGTTGCAGAGCATAATTCCATCCATGTTTCCTTAAGCTCTTTGGCAGTTGGAAAATCTTCATTTCCAATAAAATCAGTAGGCACAAAAATAGTTGCTGCAAAACCAAATTCTTTCAGTAGTTTACAGGCATCTAAAACATTCCTTCCTGTGCACTCCATAGCCAAACCTATTAATTTAGAATTCTGTTCTTTTTTTAAAAGCAAAGTAGAAATTGAAACCAGAGAATATCCTTTTTCTTTAAGCCCGAAGAGCTGTTTTCTAAAGTGCTCTAATGTTATAGAGTCTAGTATCTCGCCAGAGAAAGAAAAGTACCTTAAGACTCTAATACCACCCATAATACATCTACAAATTAGCGAAATATAAATAGATTATCCTTAGATATAAATCACTCTAAGTTTGCATGAATGACTTTTGTCCTAAATAAGTTACCATTTATTAATGACTACAAAATCGAAAGATTTATATATTACTTATTTCCTAGTGAAACATATGTCTACACTCGATGATAAATTACACATTTCCGTATCCAGACGCAGATTCTTAGCTGGAGTAACAGCATTAGGAGCTGGCGCTGTAGCTGCGGCATGCTCAGGAGGCGGAAAAAACGAGTCTACTCCGACAGTGACTTCTATACCAACTACAGTATTTATTCCCAGTTCTACGCCTGTTCCCAGGGAAACACCCCATTATAAAATTGTTCCATCTTCAGAGGGGTTCTATCTGGGAGTTTTTACGCAGGATGTCAGCGAACCCACTGCATTAAAAAACTATATACAAAAAACAGGCCACATCCCGAGTTTTTTTCAAATATATGCAAATTTGTCTGATGGAATTTTCCCATCCTATCTCAACCCATTATATGAGGCAGGAAGTGTACCCCTTATCACGCTAATGCCCAAAAAAATGGTGCTTGATGATATTTTGCAAGGCAAGCAAGACCACAATCTAGCCATTAAATGGGCAAATCAACTAAAAAAACTTGAAGGAGCGTATTTTTTAAGAATAGCCCAAGAACCAAATGGAAATTGGGATGAATGGAGCGGAGCTAATAATGGGGGAGGACAGACAAATGGATATGGAAATCCTAATATTCCCGATGGACCTGAAAGATATGTCAACATGTTTAGATATGTCAGGGATTTTTTAACAAATGAAGGAGTACATAATGCGACTTATGTCTGGACGCCCAATAGGGGTTCGGTTCCCGATGAAGCTTGGAATGCACACATGAATTATTATCCCGGGGATGATTATGTTGATTGGGTTGGTGCAACTACATTTAATTTTGGCACCTCTGAATCATGGAGCCATTGGGAGTCCTTTGCAAGAACTGTGAGTGATCCATATGCAATTGTTTCTGTTACAGGTAAGCCATTTATGTTAGCAGAATATGCATCTGTAGAGACTGGAGGAGATAAGGCTAAATGGCTAGATGAGCATTTTGTTACCTTGTCTGATGGAAGTTTTCCATTAATGAGAGCCGCTGCTTATAGTGATTATAATTTTGCACATGATAATACTTGGCGTCTAGACTCTTCTCCAGCTGCATTTGCAGCTTGGAAAAGAAATGTCGAGACGGGGTTATTCTCGACTAAAGTCAGTGTTGTGTCAGATTAAGTGCAGGCAACAGTTTTTCTGCCACGATATCATTCCCTAAAGCATTGAAATGCCCATCTTTCAAGTTAACGGAAATCTTTTCCTGGTCATATTTAGTTGCATCATATAAATCAATAACTACAATTTTTATGCCTAAATTGTGTGAAATTTGCTGAAGACCTTCCTTTTGATTATCAAATTCACTTATTATGGGGACTATCAAGCTGGCATTCATCCCTTCGGAAAGATTTTGCAGAGTTGTCCAGCTTTGGTTGAGTCTTTCTTTAAACGTTCCTGGATCCATACTGCTTTCAATACTCATTTCATCTTCAAGGCCTTTTCTGCTACCTATGGCTGTTATGGTCTCTATATCCAGCTTTGAATTATCCTTTACTAATTCTCTAATCCGCTTTTGCTTGAATTCTTCCAATTTTCGTGCATCTCTAAAATCATCATTGGCAAAAGTCACAATCATTATATCGAGATGAAATTTGCTAGCTTTCTTTTCAATTATCCACATCATATCATCAAGATTATATCCAGGCACTCCAAAATTCAACACTTCCGCCTTAATTCCGTTATCATTAAGCTTTTTTTCCAGTTGTTTAGGCCAGCTGTCGCTTAAATTCACTCCCCATCCAAAAGTATAAGAATCTCCAATAGCTGCAATTCGCAAAACGCCAGGCATTTTGGTGAGATTAAATTCTCTATCCCTCATTCCAAAGCTGTTTGTGCATATTTCTGTTTCTGCAATTTTGACCCATTCGCCATCAAAGATCTGGCAATAATTATCACTCAGCACCCTATGCCCATCTTCATACGTAAATAACTGCTCCTTCATACTGTGCTCAGGAAGCTCTATCTTTTGCCCATCATATTTTGCAATTATCATCTTACTGGTGAATAAGGTATTCATTGAAATCACCGAAATCATCTGCCAATTGGCAATCAACACAATAAATATCGCTAATAATGCTAATATTAGAACATAATTTCTATCCCAAACCGCCTTCAATCTGCCAAGAATTTTTTTCTTCATGTCGCTATCTTCATTTTTTTCTTCCTTAATTTTTCCTTTTTAAGAAAAGAATCATCAATAATTACATCTATGCCGTGTTCATTCTTGAATTCCTCTATTTCATCCAGATACAATTTGTTTTCTTGAGTTACATACAGTCTGAACTTTACATTTTTATTGTATTTCATGATGTTCTCGACGCCTTGCATCGTTTGGAGAAAGCTCCCCTTAATTCCGGTAATCGCGTCATGAATTGTCGAGTTTGTTCCGAAGATTATTATTTCGTAAAACTTGAGCCCTCCATGGAAAACAACCTTCTCTGCGAAATCCCTGTAAGCCATTGCCCTTGCATTAGTTGCCAAACCCGTCCTCTCAAAACCCGCAAATGTTGCATATCTTGTAAAATCCAGGAGATTCTCATGCAAAGTCGGCTCACCGCCTTCAAAGATTATTTCAACCCTGTTTCCAATCCTGTCCATCTCCTCTTTGATTTCAGCCAGTGACTTCTCAAGGGGCAGATTGTTAAATCTGTTCATAGGCGAATTATCATTGCACATCCTTCCAACAAACAATCGCACTGATTCAGGCTCATCATTAAAAATTCTATATTCATGTGGCAGAAATGCATTCATGCTAACTAATTCTTTTTTTACCTCCATTGTGGGAAATTTGTGATAAAAATGATTCATATTTCTTGACAAAGCGGCATATTTTTTGGGGTCAGGAGACAAATACGGATTATTTGATACGTCATCAGTTCCTAAATGGAATCCGATTGCATCACGATTAAACACATATTTCACGCCGCGTCTATGCAGTCTATAGCCTAGTTCAATGTCTTCTATGCCCCAGCCCACAAATGATTTATCAAATAGTCCGGCGTTCTCCAACTGTTTTCTAAGCACAGACACGTTATTTGTTGCAAATGTCATCCACGGCGCCTGATAATCATCAAGATTTCCCAGGCATTGAGAGTATATATCATCCCTATATTCCGGCAGAACCTCAAGATTTTCAACATTGCTTATGTCTTCCTTCAATTTCGTCAATATTTCTCCTGTTTCGTAAACATTTTTTACTGTGTGGGCAGCTGCATAGCCAATAACAATCCTGTCCGGAAACAGGTTTCTTGCCCTGGCATGCTGATAAAGCAAATCAGGATGGCAAATTATATCCCCGTCTATAAATAGGATAACTTCATTTTTTGCATATTTTATTCCCATATTCCTAGCAGCAGCAGCTCTGTATCCCAAATCCTTCTGCCAACAATATTTAAGTGCAACGGGCGATTTCTTTGCCAGTTTCAGAAGCATTTCCTTAGTTCCATCAGAGCTTCCATCATCACAAATCAGAATTTCATATTTGTCCTTGGGATAATTTTGCCTATACAAACTTTTAACAACAAGACTCAGGAGCTCTTTTCTGTTGTATGTCGGTATCACTATGCTAAATTTAGGATAGCTCAGTAATCTCCGCTTAATTTTCTTGTTATTTATTTTATTAAGTATGTCATTGATAGAATCATCTCTCTCAATCATGATGCTCTTCAACTTGAACAGGTCAGCGCTATCAGTGTTTACATCATTTCCTCTAATAATCGCACCTTTATAGCCCTCTTGCCTAAGGAGATTTTCTGCTTCAATACTCATCACACCAAAAGGATATGCAAAGAATTCGCTTTTTTTTCCAATAGCTTTCTCCAATATTTCTTTTCCTTCAATAATCTCTTTTTTCAATTGTGCTTGATTATAATCTTCCTTCAATACAGAATTCTGCAATAGAACATTGTAATACAATATGCCTGCATTTTGAATGTCAAATCCCCTCTTCTGCATATAATAAAGGTCTTCCATTGTCAATTGATTCTCTCTGCGGAGGACAGAAATTGGGGTAAAAACTGTTGCCGGAATTCCCTCAAACTCAAGATAATTCAATGCATCAAAGATAGTCCTATCACAGTTCTGCAGTAATAGAATGATATTATTGTTCGATTCTATTTTTCTGTCAGCAAAATCCTTAAGCATAATAAAATTAAATCCTTTTCTCAGAAAATGCTTGATTATTTTTTTGAAGGCATCAACATTAATACTATCCAATGTATTTGCATTGCTTATTCTCACGGATAAAATAATTGCTTCCATGCTAATCGTTATATCTGCAGCGATGACACCAGTCGCATCTATTAAGCTTGTTATGGGTTAAAATCATTTTTCTAAACAGCCTGAATTCAAAGCTGTTCCATGCATCAAAAAAGGTTTGCCTTTTTAAATCGCCCAATAAAATTCCGTCAGGGTTCATAAGCTGATTACAGGGCCCCATCATACCGTCAGCAGCAATATACAAATGAAACCAAGGCTTATAACATTGCCTCCAAAGACGCTGCCCCATCCTATCCTCCAATTCACGGGATTCAAAAGAGCCTGTTAATGTGAGCTCAACATTATGACTTTTTGCTAAGTCCATGCATTCTTTTAAAATGGGCTTTACCATATTTTGCTCCTGGAAAATTGAGTCTCTGTCCAAGTATCCATCTTCATTTAAAACACGAGAAGGACTAAATTGAACATAGCCAATGCCATACTCTTTGGCTATTTTAACAATCGCTGGCAATTCGTGAATATTCTCCCTCTGCGCAACCGTCATAATTTTCAATCTGTCATCTTTTCTGCCGAATTTTTTCCTTGCATCTGAAACCAATCTTAAATTACGCAATATATTTTCAAAATTAGAGCCTTTTCTTATCATCTCAAATGTTCTCTTAGTGGCTCCGTCGAAAGATATCCCCAGAAAAAAGTCATTTTTAACCATCTTTTCCCACATTTTGTCATTTCTGACAGCCAAATTTGTAATTAAACCGTATTCACAACTGAATTTAAGGGCGTAATCAAGGTAATTCTCCCAGTTCCTCATCACTGTAGTCTCTCCATAGCCGCGCAAATCGACATATTTTGCATAAGGAAATAAATCATCTGCTATTTTTTTAAACAATGAAAATGGCATGTCTAAATTCGCATCATATCGCATCGGCTTCATGGACATCGGACACATTGTGCACCGGAAATTGCAGTTTCCCGTTAACTCAAGATAAAGCCAACGCGGATAATTATCCAAGGCAAATTTTTTTAAGCGAATATTTTGAGTAGTCAGCATCCAATTATCTTTTTTGCTTAATTTAGGCGGGGTAATCACTTCGTCCTTTTTTATGTCATTAAATAGTGCAGTCAATTCCACAAATTCCGGATAGTAATGCGGGGCTAATGTAATGTTTTTATCTCGCAGTTCATCCATGAAAGTAGACACATATTTCACAGCAGAGTGAAAAAAAGTATGGTCAACTGTTCCATCCGCTTCAGATGATACACCGATATAGACAAGACTGAGTTTGTCAATATCTAATTTTTTGCATAATTCAACAATATTTGGCAGTCTATAATAATTATCTTTTGTAATTTGATACAGCAATACAACATTTGCTCCAAGATTCTTTAAATTTGTAATTCCGGTAATTGTTTGTTCAAAACTGCCTTGAGTTGTAGCATTATGAGAATCCTTATCCCCTGTCACGTAAATTCTAAATTCATCTATGCCTGCGCCCAAAAGAAGCTTGCAATAATCCTCATAATAGAATATTCTGCCATTTGATTCAAGAATAAGATATTGTGCCCGTTTTTTTACTTCTTTGATGATTTTGAGAATATCTTTTCTTAAAGCAGGCTCCAAACCTCGAATTATTGCAGTCTTTTTATGTTTAAGTACCCTTAATTTAGTTATGATTTTTTCAAAGCTTTCATAAGCAGATTGCTTTCTTCCAGCGGCATTGCAGAAGAAGCAATTATTATTGCAAGAATGAGCTGAAATATTCAGAATAAATGGCTTCATATCTTTTGCATCAGATCCTGCCACATGTGGCGTATTCTTCAATAAAAGCTTCTGCATACACGAAGCCAATCAAAAGAGTTTTATATATTTTATCAGGAATCCAATAAATCATTGACACTGCATGGAATGCTACCAACATATATAAATATTTATACATCACTAGTTTCTTAAAATAGATGGGAGAAATCACGATAGAAAAAAATCACAAGCCCGCAAAAAAACTCAAAATTCTAAGCGGCAGAGAGATATATGAGCCGGAAATAAATAATATTACTATAGAAATATTTGATTTTTACGGACACACCTCGTGGTTGCATGATTTTCTAATCGGAAAGGGAGGCGACTTTGATAATAAAATAGAAAGCGTCAGATATCAACTTAAGAAAGGAGTAAAAATACGAGCAGATTTGAACATAAATGAAAATAATTATTTATTCATATATGATATTTTTAAATTTCTGGTAAATCTGGGAATTAAAAAAATTCTGTTGGAGCTGTCAGAAAACAAGCCTCCATTACGGCAGCTATATTCCTCTCTGAAAGAAATAATCAATTTTGCTAGGGAAAACGACATTGAAATAAATTTTAACAAATATCACAAAATGCTTGGCGTTCTATTTAATGAGGTTTTCACGGGACCCGATGCTGTGCAATTTGATGTAATGGCAACATGCAATCATAATTGCATATACTGCTGGTGGCACTCTCCTTTAATAAAAAACAAATATCCTGCATTCAAAAAATTGGATTTTTCAGAATTTAAATCTATTTTAGATGAACTTTATGACATGGGGCTCACTCTTGTCATATTTTCAGGTCCTGGTGAACCATTCCTTCACCCAGAGTTCATGAAGATGATAGCTTATGTTAAAAAAAAGGGGCTGGGGCTGGAAATATACACTAATGGCACCACTCTCACTAAGAAAATATTAATCGAATTATCCAAAATGAAAGTGGACCTTATTTCATTTAACATTTCAGCTTCGAATCCGAAATTGTATGCAAAAATGCATTTCAATCAAAATGAAAAATCATTTGAATTATTGAAAAATTTATTAAAATGGTTTTCAGCCTATAAAAAAGAAAATAATTTGATGGCTCCAATGGTATCTGTTGTCAATATAATAACTAATCAGAATTGCGAGGATATCGAAAACATGTTCATCTTCTCAAAAGAGATAGACGCCCAAGAGATTAAGTTCCATTTCATGATGTCATTTCCAGATGTTGAATCTTTAAGAATAAACAATGAACAGTTTAATTCGGCAAACGAGGCAATTAAACTGTCTCAAAAAAAGTACGCGATTCCCACATACATGTTAAATCTGGAGTATGGAAGCCCGACAAAGCCCGCGGAAAATATTTTTAATGGATGCTACGCCGGCTGGTATTTTGCGAGAATACAGCTTGATAAAAAAATTGACCCCTGCTGTGTTGGAAGTCACAGGATTGACTGGGCTAATAGTTTCAGTGAAACTTGGAATTCTGAGACTTATAAAGAGTTCAGAAAGCGTACAAAATTGCATTCCAATGAATACTGCAATAATTGCAACAGGGGTGGCAGATTATTGGGCACAATTATTATCAAGGATGAGCTAGAAAAGGAGGGACTAAGTGAATTCTTATAAAAGCAATTTTTAAGCAAATGGATAAACAAACGTTGGCGGCGGCGCCGTCAATGTGATGTATACCATTATTATAAATAATATCAGAATAATTCCTATGGGTATAAGCCACCATTTCTTATTGTTTAAAATATAAAAAAGGATATTTTTAATAAAATTATTTTTCTTAGGCATGTATAATTTTTTCCTTTCTCAATAATTTATCCTTATATTTTTCATATCTGGCAAGGCTGTCCATGTTACTTTCATTTCTAGCTGCAAATCTTAGCCCTCCTTTGCATTCCTTCAATTTTTTGCAGTTGGTGCATGATTCAGGTAGATTTTTGAAATTTCTAATATCCCGGAGTTTTTTGGAATGCCATATGCCCATAATGGAATCCTTCAATGCATTTCCCAAAATTTCATCACTGAAATAATCAGTTTTAATGTTG
>Ga0315275_10004749_pt1 | contig 12756 bp, 10 predicted proteins | sample YL17G03_0_MG_FD_205557 | JGI IMG/M metagenome (GOLD analysis project Ga0315275, IMG submission 205557) | Sediment microbial communities from Yellowstone Lake, YNP, Wyoming, USA - YL17G03_0 | ecosystem: Environmental > Aquatic > Freshwater > Lake > Sediment | place: USA: Wyoming | collected... | reverse complement strand
GCAGAATCAACTTTTGGGGAGGGCCAGAAGGATCTCTTGGAGATATAGGATACTATCTTAGGCTCAGCATAAATCTGAACCGAAACTGCCAGAATGCTCATTTTGGGCGGCTTAGCGCAGATTCTCTGACCAACTTCTTTTTGGACTATTAGAGTCATTTCTTCAGGAGGGTTATCTGACTCAAGAAATTGGCGGATAATGGGCGCAGTAAGGTAAAAGGGCAGGTTGCCCACCACTTTATATGGAGAAGGGAGTTGGTTATAGGCTATTTTCAAAGCATCTCCTTGTATAATCTCTATATTGTTAAATTCTTTAAGAGTTTCTTTAATAATTTCTATCATTTTTATATCTTTTTCTATAGCAATAACCTTTTTTGCTTTTTTAGCCAATTCTTGAGTTAAAACTCCAGGGCCGGGACCGATTTCTAAAACAATATCATTTGATTTTAGATCGGCCGCTTCAATAATTTTTTTTATGGCCGATTGGTCAATTAAAAAATTCTGACCGAATCTTTTAATGGGCTGAGCTTTGTATTTTTGGAGCAAATTTTTGGTGTACTGCTTTGAAGATTGATTCATTTAATTAGTTTATCATGAAAAATCGCCCTCTTGGGCGATTTTGCGTTATTGGGTGCTTTATTTTTTATCTTAATTATTTTTCGTTAGATTCATCGAAACCTATCGGAAAATTAAATTTTTACTGCGCATCGGGAAAGATGAAAAATGATTTGATCCTGTAAGTTTGGATTATGTTTCCGCCTACACCGATTGCTTCACCGTACACGTATTCTCCTTTTAAAGTTCTAATGCAGTTAGTGTTTGCCGGCTTTCTAAAAAGCTGGCACCTTCCCTTCATCGCTTTTTCCGTATTAAGAATAACGCCGAAATTTCCGTTAATTTCAAAAGATAAAATATTGTTTTCTACTGGAAGTTTATTTCCGTCGAAGCTACCATCAAAACTGATGTGGGAAAGGTCGGCATCATAATAGCTTCCTGCAGTTACCTGCACTGGGTATTTATTTCCCTTGCAGTCAATATGGTCATAAAAAGTCGCGTTGCCAATAGAGGGCAGCGCTGGCCCCCCGACTGGGCCGGCATAGGTTTTAAAAAGATAAAAAGAAGAAAGCGTTTTTGTTCCTATCGCTGGAAAATTACCAGCCGCAGCAGACAGATCTTGTGCATCGTTTAGGGCACGGTAATCACATTTTTCTCCCCTATAGGAATCCTCTCCAAATAAAAGCGCCCCATATACTTCAAACAAGCCGCCAGGGCCACTCGTACTTGTGCCGTTATTAAATTTCAGTGAACTGGCGCTATCGTTAAAATTAAAAGTTGTCAGGCTGGAAATGCTTGAATTAAAACAACGTGGCCGGCCGCCAAAATTAACATTGGGGTAAAGATAGAGACCCGGCCTGTTCCATAAAAAATAAATTGTTTTTCCGGAAAAAGCCCCTCCGGATCCGATTCCCGCATTGTCCACTTTGTTATCGCTTACGTCATATACTGCAGTTAATTCTTCCTTTGGAGAAATGAACTTCACTTCTGCGGAGATAAATCCTAAATCAGTGCTGCTGTCAGCGACATAATGGACCTTCCCATTAGTGTCCGTTAAATAAACCCCTGAGACGGGAGTCAGATCTGTTAAATCGGGTTCCTCAAACCCGATGGTTTTTAAAATAAGATAAGAAGAAAGAAGAAAGACTATTCCCAATAAAGCGCCTATTATTTTAGATTTTGCATCATTTCTTGTCTCGGGATTGTCGGGAGAAGTTAAAATCTTGATCCCGGCAAAAATTAAAACGCCGAAGGCGATAACTCCAGATACTATTATTGCAAAATTAAATATATATACTGCGTATTCGACAAAAGTGGTTGAAGAGGAAATTTCTACGTTCCCCATTTTGGGATACTTAAGCTCCATGGCAGACGCGAGGGAAGAGCAGGTTAAAAACAGAACGAGGAAAAAAGTAAGAAAAATTTGTTTTTTTTGATTGTAAGACATATTTTATTCGCCTTCGCAGCAGTAATAATTATCCATTAAATCTCCTATTTCCTTCTGGCAGACGGATCCGTCCTTGTTTTTAGAGCACTCTTTTTTTCCCGTATTGCTTAAATATCGGCTGGTGAAGGGATAGCACCCAACATAGGAAAAATCAGGTAATATTATCAGTTTTTTTAAGTATACTAGGTCCAAACCCAACTGACAACTAAAAGTTCTCATCTTGGTCATGTCTTCCTTTACGGGGGTCCCGAACCCCGTGGAGCAATCATCCATTTTTTTTCTTGAAAGGCTGAGCTTATCTAAAATCGGGCATCTGTTTAAATCATCCGGGTCGGGCTTTTTATAGTAAAACAGATCTTCCATTTTTTGATACACCATTTTAATGATCTGGAGATATCCGAGCGATTCAGGAACAATAGTTACTGTTGATGTTACTGTATATTGCGGCTTAACGACTTTTCCCCTGTTTGTTTTAATTAATTGTGTAACTATCTGGGTTGTAATGGCCCAGTTGGTCGTGGTGGATATTTCTGCTACCAGAACACCTGCGGCGCTGGTTGAATATTTGCAACAGGAGTAATCGCTTAGATCGGCGTTTTTGTTGTTGATTTCTTTCATTATCCTGTCTATATCTTCGACAGGACAAACATTTGGAAGGGTCTCACGAACAGGAATAAACCAACTCGCCCCGCAGCATCCTTGAAACCACTGCCACGCTATCCCTGTTGCATCAAAAGGATTCTTTACTGACTGACCGGTCTCAGCCAATTGGCAGCTATAGCAAGTCGAGCAATCGGTCATGCCAGGAGCTGGACAGTCTCCTTTGCAGCCGCCGCACATTGGGTGGCAATCGGATTTATTGCTGCATCTATTGCAATTGCATCCTTCTGGAATGTTTAATAAACTCAAGGCCGCGCTCATTGTTTTCTGATAACTGTCTGAGAGAAAATTATATAGGGCAAGGATCTTGGTGGCAAACGCTTCTGCTTCATCTACCGTCTCCCCTATGGGGATCGTTCCGATGCTTATCGGCTTGTTGTCTTGGCCGATAACACTCCTGCCTCCAACCCCTGTAGTAGAGGTGACATTGGGATCAATCGTACATGTTTCTAATGAAAAGCTGGATTTTTCTTTATATTCTTTGTAATTATCGTTGTAATAAAAAGTCGCTCCGTCGCCGTCGTGTAAATACCTTTCTTGATTATTAGTTATCTTGCACATCCTTTTTTCGCTGTTTAAGGTGCAGGCAATACAGATTCCTTGGGCGTTGGTTTCGGTACAGTTAAAATCGCTGCAGTAGTCCTGTATTTTCGGATCATAGGTTTTAAAGTTGACACTCTCTATCTCGCCGTCTTTTTTTTGTAAACCGAAAAATTCGGCCAATGTAAATCTTTCTCCGTAAGGAGACTTCATTAATACTTCTGCTGCTTTCAAGTCGTTGTAGTCGCTTAAAAATGCCTGATGGAAAGATTCCGCCCTATCTGCGGCCGCCTGAAGAGTTAAAAACGTGGTCCCAGGATTCTTTTTAGGGTCTTTGTCCGGGTCATAATAACCAGAGCTTGTGCAGGCAGGACTTCCATTTTGGCCAAGAAGCTCTCCCCCGTCTATTAACTGTTTTATTTCCTGCCTTTTGCAATCTATTTCCTGTCTCACTGCAGCAGGACAAGGGTCTTTTCCCGGGCATCCTGGATTTTCACCTCTCGCGCTGCCGCAGCAGGAGCAATGAGAGTCGCAATAAGTATGGCAGCCGCATTTGCCACAAGGAGGAATCTGGGACTTAGTCTCGCATCCCTGCTTAAAAAGGGCAAAACTATAGGTCGCGCAGTTTCCACAGCTGCACCCGTTTAAAAGAGGCTTTAATTCCGACTCAACCTTTTCAATAAATTCCTCTGTTTTTATTTCAAAGGCTTTGTTGATAAGGCTGAGGCAATAAAAAGCGTTGTAATTGAAGGCATCTGCTCCGTCAATCTTTCCGTCGCCATTAACGTCCATGGTGTCTCCTGTAACGGGATCGTATTTATAACACCTTAAATCAGGATGGGCGCTGGTAGAGGCGTTACCGGCTAAAAGATCTTCAATAATGGTGCCCAAGGGTATTTCCTGAAAGGTTTTTGGTCCTTTCGGATTATCCGGTATCACGGGGGGCGTTGATGTCGGGTTTGGAATAAATACATGGAAAGAAAGAATCTTAATACGAGGATTGATGGTCGTTAAAATAAGATAAGCAGAAAGTAAAATTAACAGTCCCAAAAAAGCGCCGTAAATTTTTTTCTTGGCGTCTTCCACTACTGCAGGATTGTTTCCTGATGTCATATACCTAAATCCTGACCAGACCAAAACGCCGAGAACAAGGAGTGCGCCGATAAACATGGAAAAATTAAAAAGGTAATTTATAAAGTCCGGGGCGGTAGTGCTGGCATTTGGAGTGTTTGCTCCAGGAATTGTAGGATATATATTTTCCGTGGCCTGAACGAAAACAAAAGGAACGCTTAAAGAAAATAAAAACAAAAGAAAAAATATTAATACAGTTTTTTTAGGTTTTTTATGCATCTTGTTTCTTAAATTGCATTTAACTATTATACCATTATAATAAACAAAAGAGACGACATTAAAAATAATTACTGCTCTTTCGTTGTTTGTTTTTCTAAAATCTTTTCCTGCTAAATTGCATTTAATTATTATACCATTATAATAAATAAAATGGATAATATGAAGGTAAGAAATAAAAAAATAATTATTGCATTTTCTTTGCTTGTTTTTTTAGGAATTTTAGTTCCTTTTAAATCTGCTCTGGCTTGGGATATTTTTTCATTTATAAGAGATGACATCGTAGGAAACTTTACCAAAGGCATTGTTTGGGCGCTTAGCGGCATTTTTGCTTATGCTGCTTCTTTTCTTCTGGAAACGGGCCAATCATTCCTGGCCTGGGTAATAAGCGGAGATTTCATGGGAAGCGTATCCATGACCAATAATCCCATCGTCAATTATGGCTGGGCAATAACCAGGGATATGGCCAATATCTTTCTTCTTTTGGGTCTGGTTGTGATCGGTTTGGGAATCATATTGGGCCTAGAGGAATATCAGGCTAAAAAAACCATACCCAGGATGCTAGCCATGGCTCTTTTAATCAATTTTACCCCGGTAATCTGCGGCTTCTTTATCGATTTTAGCAATACCTTGATGAATTACCTTCTCGGAGGCGGAACCCTGCCCCAAAACCTTTATACTGTGGTCGTTGAGGGCATAAATCAAGTTAACCAAACAGATCCTTATTCTTCCCTGCTGATAATGCTTGTCTGGTTTATTTTCGGGTTTGCTGGTTTTCTCGCCTATGTTCTTTATGGGCTTTTATTTATTTTCAGATATATTTTCCTTTGGATTCTGATTATATTTTCACCCATTGCCTTTGTCAGCAATATTTTTCCTTCGGATAAAATAAAGAATTTTTTTCCGGACTTTTTCCAGTGGCAAGAATGGTGGAAACAATTTCTCAGCTGGTGCGCCATCGGCATCTATGCCGCTTTCTTTATTCTTTTAGCCAGCAAATTAATGGTCGGGGTAGCATCAAATACAATAGGGATTTCTGAGCCGGCCGGAAAACTCGCTACTTGGGGCAAGATTTTCAGCTATGTTTTCCCCTTAATACTTCTCTTTATCGGAATCGATTCTGTTAAGAAGATTGTGGAACAAAAAGTTCCTGGGGCAGGGAAGGTTATGGGGTTGGCTCAGACAGCAGGAATAGCGGCTGTGACAGCAGGTGCGGGACTGGCGGTTGGAGTTGCTGCTGGAGTGTCGGCTGGGGCAACAGTTGGCGCAAGTAGAGGTGCCCAAGAGGGAGTAGGGACACTAGGGAAAATTAAGGGAACATTAAAAGGCGCTGCAATGGGGGGTGCTACTGCTGGGGGAAGAGAAGAAGGGGCAAAGTGGTACAGAAAAACAGCAGAAAAGGTTCCTTATCTGGGACCAAAACCGGGAACATATGAAGCAGAGCTTAGGGGAAAGACCGCAGAAGAAGAGAAAAGACTAGATAAATTAGACAAAAAAGATCTTAATTATCTCGCCCAAGATAAGACTGTCTTAACTAGAGAGGGCAACATAAGAAGGGCTGCTGCTTTAAATATTCTTAATAAAAGAGGCGAGCTGGACGAAACAAACACTAAATATGTTAAAGAGGCTCAATCTTTTGGCTTTAACGCTGAAGAAGCTGCGAAGAAAAGACCTAGTATTATGGCTGAAAAAATTGGCAAGAATACTGAAGACGTGGTTAAGGGAATGGACCCAGAAGAATTTAGAAAATCTATCCATGAAAAAGAATTGGAGAATATTGATGTTTTTGCCTCTATGGATTTAAGAAAATTACAAGAAATCGGAGCCAAGGGAAGTTCTAAAAAAATTGATGCCGTAAAAACCTTAAATAATAAAACGGTGTTAGATAATAAGCAAAATGAATTCGAGGCCAAATTGGCTGCTGCGAAAACTAGTAGGGACCCTCAAGAAATCGCTAAGGCGCAGGCAAGATTAAATAATTTTAAAACACTGAGGGTAGACCTAACGGGAAATCCAAACTTTCAATAAATTATTCAGAAGTTATGGAAAAATCAATCCTGCAAAAATTTGAGCGAGTTGCTTTCCCTGAAAATATTACCTCTGTCATTTCTGTAGTTATGGAAAAGTATGGCTTATCGGAAACAGATGAAGAAATTTTAGAGAAGCTATCAAAGGGACAAGATACTGAATCGGAAAAGGTGGCGAAGATAGTCAAAAGAGCAGCTTCAACTGAAAATGGTGCTGAAGATTTATTTTTAGAAATAAAAGAGGTGTTTAAGCTTCCAGATGAGGATGCGAAAAGTTTCGCGAAAGAAATTAAAGAAAAAATTTTAATATTGGCACAAAAAATTTCTGAAGAAGAAATTGCTGAGGTAGTATCTGAAGAAAAGCTTAAATCAAAACAGGATTTTTCCGAAAAAAAAGAAGGTTCTCTCCCAAAAATAAGCTCCTACCATTCTTCTAAGGAAGATATCTATAAAGAACCTATCGAATAAATAAAAAGAGGGTTAAAAAATTTTAACCCTTTCGCATTTTTTCTATCTCTGCATCTATCTCTTCCATGGTCATGTCTTTCGTGTCCTTCCTTTTTTCTTTATCTGAGCCTTTCTGGGGACCATCAGAAGATTGTCCGCCCGTTGGCATTCTTGTAAAAGCCGCTAAGGCCTCAAGAATTGTTTTTTCCAGGCCTCCTATGCCCGCCGGTACCCTGATATCCACATAGGCCTTTCCTTTGATGCCCATCTGCCGGATAGTCAGGTCCTTGGCTATGTCCAAGAATTCCCTTTTGAGATTTTCGTCTTTTTCGATTTCGACCTGAATCTCTTTCTGTGTCTTTCCCCGGGCAACGGACATTTGGGCGATAACCGCGCCTACTGTAGATGCTGCTGTTCCTGCTGCCTCAAGCTCCTGCTGTCTCTGCCTGCTAGCAGATTCTTCAATGTATTTTGGCGGGGTAACCTTTTTTATCTCTATCCCTTTTTCTTCAATTTTGATTCCCCACTCTTTCTCGAACTTCTCAACGAGCAGGTCTTCGTCTTTCAGATCATCCCAGGGTGCGGATTTTTTTGTTCCTAATATATTCAGGATTTCGTCGAAATCGTGCATTCCGACCCATCCCCGCAGAAGAGCCTCAAGCTTAGACAGAACATTTTCATTCCAGTTTGAAGGGGCATCAAAGAGCGCTTTATAGGGATTGACAACTCTTATTGTTGCCAGCCATACGTTATCCAGCGCTATCCGCTCTGGCGGTTTTGTTTCTGCTCCTTTCTGTTCAACAGGGTAGACATCAGGCCTGACAAAGATATAGTCAAGTTTTTTTTCGTGGAAGACGATTTTCTCTTGACCATCTACAAGCTCAAGGCTTAGCCATCTGAATTTGTACTCATAGATATCATCTATCCAATAGAACCCTGCTAAGCGCAATCCTCCAAGAAGATGAGTTTCTTCTCCTTTTACAACGTTTCCGTCTTTGTCGATTACGCGACCCTTCCAAGCGATGAGAGGTTTAAGGTATTGCCCCAACCGTATCACTATCTTAACCGTACCTTCTTCCACTACCGTAATTTTGGGAAGAAAGATCACGATTAAAAGCAAGAGTAAGGCAATCCAGCGGTTAACAAACGAGATGATTATCAGTAGCAAAGTGATACCCGCTATTAGCCACCATTTTTCTTTTAGCTTTTCCTTAAATACTTCTGCCGGTTTTTTTTCTGGTTTTTGCGTCATTTTCTATCAGTCCTTCATTATTTGGTTTACAAAGGTCAAAATTACCAAGAAAAATCTCTATCTTCCTTGATGTTTACTTTATACAACATTTTTTAGCTTTTGTCAAATCAAAATAATACAGCTAAAAACTACTTTCTTGTTTATCTTTATGGTATAATTTTATAAAGATTATTGAGATGAAATATACCGTTCCCCAATTCATCGAATACGAAACAAAAATAGTCGGCCCCTTCACTTTCGGCCAGTTTATTTTTATCGGAATGACCGGCGCGGTTTGTTTCGTTTTATACTTCATCCTTCCCCACATCATTTTTCTTTTTGCCGTGGGGATTATAATGCCAACCGCCTTTGTCATGGCCCTTATGAAAGTCGGGGGCAGGCCAGTGCCCATCATTTTAATGAGCTTTCTTAAATTCAGCATGGGAGCCAAAATGTACATCTGGAAGAAAAAGGAAACTCCCGTAATGTATGTGAAAAGCGAATTGAAAAAAGAGCTGGAAAAACAGAAAGAAGACGATTTGAAAGGTTCTTCTCTGGGAATAGCCGAAAACAGCCAATTGAAAAGAATAAAAACAAAAATCGAAGTAAAGTAAAGGCATGGCCAATGCATCTACCCAACAATTTTTAGAAGTAGACCAGATAAGAGAAGGTGTTTTGCTTTTAAAAAACAGATCTCTAAGGGGAGTGATTATGGTATCTTCTTTGAACTTTGCCCTGAAATCAGGCGACGAGCAGGACGCTATTGTTTATCAATTTCAAAACTTTCTCAATTCTTTGGATTTTTCATTGGAAATAGTCATCCAGTCAAGGCTGGTCAACATCACAGGCTATTTGGACAAGCTGAAAGAGCTAGAAAAAAAGCAGGAAAACGAACTGCTCAAGGTCCAGACCGGAGAATACAGGAATTTCATCAAAAACCTGGTTGCCGGAGGCCAGATTCTTTCCAAGACTTTTTTTGTAACTGTCCCATTTACCTTAATTGAGATTCCGGGAATGGAACAACAAAAGGGGTTTTTTAAAAAAGCCCCTGAGCAACCCCAGACCGAAGACCAGTTCCAGAGAGCCAAGGCTCAACTCTGGCAAAGAATGGAATTTGTCACTATGGGCCTCAAAAGATGCGGGCTGCAATGCATTCCCTTAAACACATCTGAATTAATAGAGCTCTTTTGGAGCCTGCACCATCCGGAAGAAGCGGAGGTGGGATATTACCCGGAGCTCCCTCCTGAGCTCACCCGTTAAAACATATGGAATTACCTTTTTTTAAAAAGAAAGAGACCGGGCAGATAGCAGACAAGATATTTGAAACGCCGTCCATTGAAGCAAAAGACATTATTGCTCCTGCTTCCATCTCGGTTTCTCCCGATAACTTAAAGCTGGGCAAGAGATATGCCAAGTCCTTTTTTATCTTTTCTTATCCAAGATATCTTTCCACCTCCTGGTTCGCTCCGATCATCAATCTGAGCACTCCAATGGATATAAGCTTTCACATCCATCCGGTAGAAACAGGCCTTATCCTTAAGCAGCTTAGAAAAAGGGTGACTGAAGTCCAGTCAGAGCTTATGGAAAGAGGAGAAAAGGGATTGATCCGAGACCCGGCTCTGGAAACCGCTTTCCACGATCTGGAAGGGCTGAGAGACAGGCTCCAGACCGCTCAGGAGAGAATGTTTAAGTTCGGTCTTTATCTTACCGTTTACGGAAACGAGCTTAAGGAGATAAAAGACATAGAAAACACCCTAAGGTCTCTTTTGGAATCAAAGTTGATTTATATAAAACCGGCTCTTTACCAGCAAAAAGAAGGGTTTAACACCACCGCTCCCTACGGCTTGGATCAGCTGTCCGTCCACACCCCGATGAGCACCCTGCCCTTTTCCAGCACCTTTCCTTTCGTTTCTTTTGATTTAAGCTCTAATGAAGGGATATTATACGGGATAAACCTTCACAATAATTCTTTGGTCTTGTTTGACCGTTTCAGCCTGGAAAACGCCAACTTCACCATTTTTGCAAAAAGCGGCAGTGGGAAATCATATGCCGTAAAGCTAGAAATCCTCCGTTCCTTGATGCTGGGCGTTGATGTCATTGTCCTGGACCCGGAAAATGAATATCAGTTCCTGGCTGAAACCGCCGGAGGGTCTTTTTTCAACATGTCTTTGGCTTCCCAAAGCCACATCAACCCTTTTGATTTGCCTACTCCCAGGGAAGACGAAAGATCTGAAGATGTTCTGCGCTCCAATATAATCAATCTGGTCAGTCTTTTGAGAATCATGCTCGGAGGGCTAACCCCGGAAGAAGATGCGATCATTGACAGGGCTCTAACTGAAACCTATGCGGCAAAAGACATCACCCCGGAAACAGATCCCAACAGCTGGCAGGATAAAATTCCTTTGATGGCCGACTTCGAATCTGTTCTGGAAACTATGGAAGGAGGAGAGTCCCTAGTGACAAGAGTGAGAAAGTTCACCAAAGGAACTTTCGGGAACTTTTTCAACCAGCCGACCAATATTTCAATGGAAAAGCCCTTGGTGGTTTTCGGGATAAGAGATATGGAAGACGAGCTGAGGCCCATGGCAATGTTTATCATCATGAGGTTCATCTGGAACAGAGTCAGGTCTGAATTGAAAAAAAGAATCCTGGTGGTTGACGAAGCCTGGTGGATAATGAAAACCGAAGACGGGGCGTCTTTTCTTTTCGGAATGTGTAAAAGGGCGAGAAAATACTGGCTGGGAGTGACAACCATCACCCAGGACGTTGATGATTTCATGAAATCAGAATACGGAAAGCCGATCATCACCAATTCTTCCCTCCAGTTTCTCATGAAGCAGTCTTCGGCAACCATAGAAACGGTCCAAAGAATTTTTAACATAACCGATGAAGAAAAATATCTTCTTTTAGAGTCCGAGGTTGGGGAGGGAATATTCTTTGCCGGGCAAAAACACGTCGCCCTCAAAGTGATCGCTTCTTATACCGAAGACCAGTTCATCACCACCGCCCCGGAAGAGGTTTTGAAAATAAGAAAAGCCAGACGGGCTGGCTTGCAATAATTCTTTATTTTATTTTTAAACTAGGGCCTGGGCTTGATCACTATTCTTCTTTCCGGATCTTGCCCTATGCTCTCTGCGACAACGTCGCTTCTGTTGAGAAGCTCCAGGTGAACAATCCTTCTTTCGTATGCTGGCATGGGCGCCAGCTCTTTTTCTGTTTTGGTAATTGCAACGTTGTCAGCCTCTGATCTCGCCATCTCTTTAAGGTATTCTATCTTTTTCTTCTTGTAGTTGTTTACGTCCAGGTCGACATAGAACTCTTCGCTCACTTTCTTTTTGAGCGCCAGCTTCAAGAGGCGCTGGATTTCGATCAAAGTCTGACCCCCTTCTCCGATCAGGATCTGGGGCTCCTCGCTCGTAATGTTAATGGGGATCGTTCCTTCTTGCTCGGGCAAGAATTCTATTGAAACATCCAGGGTTGTTTTCTGGAAAAACTCATTAACAGTTTCTTTTATTTTGTTGATTGTTTCCTGGCTAAGCATTTTAATTTGTTGGTTATGTGGTTTTTAATTTGGTCTCCCGGTTGATCAAAACTTGCTGATAGATTGAAAACAGTCCGGTGATTATCCAGTAAAGACCGACGGCCGAAGGAAGCTTCCAGAGAATGAAAACAGTGAAGACCGGAAAAAAGTAAAGCATTTCTTTTTGCATTATATCAGAGAACTGGGACATCTGGTCTTTTTTGTCCTGGCTGTTTTTCTTTTGGGGAGTCATTGTTTTTGTTTGGAAAAATTGAATTATTCCGGATAAAACCGCCAAAACAATATTGGGCTCTGTAAGATTAATCAACCCCAAAAAACTGGGGTCGATCGTTCCTGGAACGGGAATGAAGCTGTAGAGATGGTGCATCGTATTAGGGCCTAATCCGTTCCAAAAAACCCTGTAAAGGGCTACCAATATCGGCAGCTGGATCAAAAGGGGAAGGCATCCTCCGAAAGGATTTATCTTTTCTTTTTGATAAAGAGCCATCATTTCCTTAGTCTGCATCTCTTTGTCGTTTTTGTGCTTTTCCTGAATCTCTTTCATCTTGGGTTGAAGTTCGGAAAGGGCTTTTTGGGATTTAAGGGATTTCACCATCAAAGGATAAAGAACGATTCTTATCAAAATCGTTAAAACAATCACCGCTATTCCGAAATCATTGCCAGGCAGATAAAGATAAAGCAAAACAAGGGCATTGAATAATGGATTGTATAAAAGAACGGTAAATAATTGAATAAAAAAGCTCATTGTTTTAAGGTAGGTTTATTCCTCCTTTATTGTAGGGGTTACATCTTAATATCCTCCAAAAACCTTTAGCCAATCCTTTGATTGTTCCGTATTTTTCAATCGCTAGAACAGTGTAAGAAGAACAGCTTGGATAAAAACGGCAGTTGCTACCCAGGACAGGTGATAAAAAATTTTGATAAGCGCCCATTATTCCGAGAAAAAATTTTTGGGAGAAACT
>Ga0315275_10004747_pt1 | contig 12759 bp, 10 predicted proteins | sample YL17G03_0_MG_FD_205557 | JGI IMG/M metagenome (GOLD analysis project Ga0315275, IMG submission 205557) | Sediment microbial communities from Yellowstone Lake, YNP, Wyoming, USA - YL17G03_0 | ecosystem: Environmental > Aquatic > Freshwater > Lake > Sediment | place: USA: Wyoming | collected... | reverse complement strand
AGATTATTGACGTAATCGTTGCCATAATATTTATTGTTTCTTTATTTAATAAAAATGAAAGAAAAAATAACAACTGATAAGATTACTGAGTCCCTGGAAGGATTTTTCGATGCGGGCTATGGCTCTATGGTTGTCGGTTTTAAAGATACACTCAAGGAGCAAAATATCTCAAATGAACAAGATAAGGAGTTAATCGCTGTTTCTATGTTTGCTATTATTAGGGTTGTTCTTTTGACCCTCGGAGAATCTGATATTACAAAAAGAATTTTAGGTAAATTTCAGCACGATATTTTTAATACATATTTTAAAGATTTTGGGGAAAGAGATAAATTTGGTGAATTATTGGAGAATAGAGGTAGTGAATACAATGGAGTAATAACTCCCGAAAATAAAGATATGGATATTCAGCTTGGTCAAATTTTTTGCAATCATTATTACGGAAAAGAAGAAGATGGAAGCCATTCGGCAATAATGATGTATGTGGGAGGATCGTTTCTTAATCAGATGATAGAAACGGAAAAATTCCTTAATGAAATATTGTCAAAATACGAAATAGTTTAATTAAGAAAATAAATCTATGAAAGAAAAAATTAAGAAAATCTCTCTTTTTGTTATTATCGTTTCATTTTTTTCCCTTATTTGCTTTTTAAAAGTGGAGGCAACCAGTGGAGCGTGTTCTTGGCATGGTGGAGTAAATTGTGCCGCAGGATCAGATTGGGATGGAAGCGTAATCTGTAATGACGGCTGGAGAGACAGTAGTGTCAGCTACTACTCAATGGCTGAATGTCAAGGCTACCATATCTCGACTCCTTCTATACCTACTTGTCCATCTATGTCTTACTACGATAGTCTATCCGACTCATGTAAGTGTTATGCTGGTTATGTCGTTTCTGGAAATAAATGTATATCGAAAAATCAGTGGTGTCAGGATGAATATGGATATCATGCTGTGAGTGATTATAGTGATAATTGTAAGTGTATGAGTGGATATGTGTTTGGTAAAGACGTTTTGGGAAATACGGCATGTGTATCAGCGGACCAATTATGTAAAGACCAATATGGGGTAATGACTAGATATAACAGCCTTTATGATAAGTGCGAATGTTTTGTTGGTTATGTCTTTGGCGAAGATGCTATTGGGAGAACTCAGTGTATTTCCGAAGATGACTGGTGTCAAAATAAATATGGCTACAATTCAAAATATAATAGTTTATCGGATAAGTGTGAATGTAAAAGCGGTTACGAATTGACTATTAAAAATGGGGGTAGTTTAGAATGTGTTTCTTGTTCTTCAAAATATGGTTTTCATTCCTCATACGATTATCTTACAAACAAGTGTGAGTGTGATAATAATTATATTTTAAAAAATAATGAATGCGTAATACAAGAAAAAATTGTTATTTGCCCTCAAAATTCTACTAACATCGGAGGTGTATGTACTTGTAACAATGGTTATATTAATAACGGGAATATTTGTATAACTTATATTCAAAACTGCCAAAATAAATATGGGATTAACTCTTATGGAGATAAGAATTATTGTTATTGTAATAATGGTTATGAATGGAATTCTTCTCAAACAGCATGTATAAAAATAGAAAACAAGGAAGCAAATATTATTAAAACAGAACCATCTCCAATCCCCAAAAAACCCACTTCTTCGTCTCAAGATATTAATGAGGGAAACGAAGAAAATCTTGTTAGTGTTGATGAGCAAATTCAAGAAAGAAACCAACAACAAGTTAACAATGAACAAAAATCAGAACAAAAGAAATCTTTTTTTATGTTTTTAGCTAGTATTTTAGATACTGTTAAAAACTTCTTTAGCTGGCTTTTAAAATAACTCTATGAAAGAAAAATTTAAAGATAAAATCTCCAAACCTTGGTAAGAGTAAAATATGGATAAAAATGATTTTGATAACTATATCACAAAAGTTCGCAATAATGTATCAAATATACATAATGGATTTTATGTCTGGAGAGGTCTCAATAAAAAGGAATATAATGAAACTTATAATAAGAATAAGTATTTTTGGGGGATCGTATTGTCCAGCTTACGATTAGATTGGTTGTTGGGAATTGCAAAAATTTTTGAAGAACCAAAAGAAAATAAAGAAGTTATTTCTATCCCTTTTCTGTTAAAATTCGTGCCCGAAGGAGATAAAAAAGAAAAAATTAAAAAAGAGATTGATAAGCAAAAGCCCATTTTAGGTAATTTATGGGAATGGAGATGCAAGATTTTAGCCCACCACGATAAAGTTGTTGCCGACAACCAAAAAGATTTTTATGAAGAATATTCCATTAAAGGAGGAGATATAGAAAATCTTTTAATTTCTATTAAAGACATTCTTGGCTTGATTAAATCTTCAATGCTTGATCATTCAGAGGTTTACAGTTTTAAGATTTTCCAAGAGGAATCAGAAAGAGACGATGAGCAGATAATTAAAAAATTAGAATACTTTGACCAAGAGAGAAAAAAACATATGGAGAAATTTATAAAAGGTGAGGTAGACAATCTTAATTTTCCGCCGTTAAATTGATACTAAACAGGTTCTAACATCGTTCAGTCAGCACAGTATCGAGAAACCGAGAAAATAATTTTTATTTAAAAAACAAAAAACAAACATGACCCAAAATTATTTTTTTATAGATGGGTCGGCTTTATTGGCCCAAATTAGGAAATTACAGAAGCAAAATAGTGATTTTAAAAATAGAAAGCTAGATCCAATTAAATTTATTGAGTATTTTTCCCTCAATCTTATAGATCTCGAGGCTGATTCATACAAAAGAGCTGTTTTCTATTTCCCAGATGGGGAAACAACTATCTTTAATTATCTTTTAGAGGTCGAATTTAGAGAACCCGGAGTTGGTCGGGATATACAATTTAAATTTTGTGGAGAAAAATTAGAAAAAGCAGAAGAATGGAATAGATTTGTAGAAGAAAAAGTACCACCAGAATGGAAAGATCGATGCCAGAAGAGCGAAAAAGGAATTGATATTGAAATTTGTTGCGATGCTTTTAGATTAGCTGCTAATGGGAAACTAGAAAGATTACTCTTGCTTACAAGTGATCGTGATTTTATTCCGCTTTTTAGAGCCTTGAAAGATTTTGGAGTTAATATAAGCCTATTACATCTTTCTAGTGCTACAAGCCTTAGCGACAGCCTTAGAAAGGAATGCGATACATACGATGTTGTATCTGAAGAAGCTCTCAACAGAATGTTTTTTCCCTTATTGCAAACACCTCCGACCGAGACGCCTCGTTTGGAACCACCGGAAAACATCAAAAATTCCCCTTAAAACCCTGATTCCAGACCGGGGTACACATCTCTCTCAACCGATTTAACGCTATTTCAGGATTCCTAAACACCTCTTCCCATCTCAGGGCTCTAAAATTGTCCGCTAGAGCGAGACGGATAAATTGGAGGCTGTGGGTGAGGTGGAGAATCCAATTGTTTTTACTTCGGCTAAAGAAAATCCTTATCCGGGCAATTGGGCATCTGTTTGGTTTAAAGAAAATAGTTCAGGGGTTCTAAAAAATGTCAAAATAGAATACGGCGGAGCTTTTTTGAGAGAACCACTGAAAATTGACTCGGGAGCCGAAATAATTCAAGAAAATGTAGAAATTGACCCTGCTAAAAATATTTTACCGCAATAATAAAAAAACAGGTCAAAACCTAGGTTATTTCTACTACTAAAAAATCGCTCTCTTAGCGATTTTTAATTCGTACAGTCTGCGTTGTTCGCCCAACGCATCTTGTAGGACTTTCTGTCTCACAATCTATGTTGTAAGAATAGAATAAAATGAATAGAGAACCTGTGGATAATTTGTTTCTTGACAACATATTTCTCTGGTATAATAAAATAAGGGTAAAATCACTAGACTAGATTTACCCTTGACAAATAATAAAATTTTGCTATTATAGCTTTGCGGGTGTAGGTTACTTGTCTATGACCCGCATTTTTTATTAACGCCCCTTTTATGGGGTTTTTTCATCTTTTTTCCATTTTGCTTCAAATACACTAAAATATACGGGTGAATGTTTTGTAAGATCATGAGCTAAATCAGCAACCCCTAGGGTCGTTCTTATTTCTTGAACGAGTATTTCTTTTTTATTTTCTACCTTTTCCGATGTTAACCCCACCTTTTTCTTAAAATCATACATAACTGACCCAATTAAAACATCAACCAGTTGCAATAAATGATTAGAATTTGATTTAATACTTAATATACCGAAAATATTTTCAAATTTAATGCTGCTGCCCGTCTTATAATTATAGGAAGGAATTTTACTTTTAATTTTTTCAAGAAGAGCGTTCTCAAATGATAACATTTTAGTTTTCGGTTTCGTTATTTCATCAACTATAAAACAAAATTTATCTTCTTGAAGATTGCTCATTTCTCTTAATATTAGGGAAGTTAAATAGTTGATAAAAGAATCCCATGTGTCTTGGATGAATCTACCATCAAAACTAGGGTGTTGTCTATCTATTACCATGGCTGAAAACCTATTATTCTTATTATTTAGAAAAATATTAAGCATTCTTTGATAAAATGGCAATGAAGATTGACTTAGATAATCAAATTTCATTTCAAAACAGCGGTTCTTTTTTAATATTTTGATGACTTCGTCTTCCCTGCTGCTTTTTATAAGATAATCAATGGCAGTATTTTTATTATTTTTTTGGGCCGTATAAGCCATCTGGTAATTTGTTTCTAATAGTGCGGTTGTAAGGCCAACATTTTCAACTGACAAAAGACCGATTCCAAAAAATCTGTCATTCTTTATAAGACCACTTGAATCTGAAAAGAAGAATCTATTCATATACTTAATTATAGCAATTTTAGCTATAAAATATAATTAGGTTAATAAAGATAGAAGTTTCTATTCATTTCATTCTATTCTTACAACATAGATTGAACGAATCAAAAATCGCCAAGAGAGCGATTTTTTAATAGAAGGGGTTGGGGCTTTGACCTCTTTTTTTATTTTTGCTATATTTAAAAAACGTCTTTTTTTTCATGAATAAAGAATTTCTCATTCAACTTACTCAAAATCTCTATCGCCTGACTTTGCTTTTTCCCAAAAAAGACCCAATAAGATATAAAATGCGAGAAATTGCCGACGACATTTTAGAGAATTTTCTACGAATTACGAATACGGCTTCCAAAAAGGCAGAGAACTGCTCTCCACAACTTTTAAAGGACTTGGAGATTTTGGATTGTTTTTTTGAGGTGGCAAAAAATCAAAATTGGGTTTCACCAAATGAAATCTTGAGGTTGCAGCAAGAATATAGTAAATTAGAGGAAGCGTTTGAAAAAGTTCCAGAAGCGGTTTTAGAAGCCAAACCCCAGTTAGAAAAGTTCCCGAGCCCAATTGCTTTAGAAGTTGTCTTACCCTACCAGGAAAAAAATTCCCGGCAGAAAAAGATATTAGAGTTTTTAGAAGAAAACGGCCGGGCTCAAGTTTGGCAGTTAAAGCAAGTTTTTCCGGCAATAACCAAGAGAACCCTAAGAAGAGACTTTGAAAATTTATTAAAACAAGGTATAATTAAGAGGATAGGGGAAAGAAACGACACTTTTTATCAATTAATAAAAAGAGCAGAAGCATAGTGGGACATACATATATATAGTATATAGATAGGACACCACTTATTCTAATATAATAATTATTAAAGAACGGGTCTCTATCCAGCCATATGGCGAATAAGCGAAAAGTTTTTAGTAAAATTTACGATCAATACATCGATAAAATTTATCGGTTTATTTTTTTGAAGGTCAATTCCCAGGAAATTGCCCAGGATTTGACTTCGGAAACTTTTTTAAGGAGCTGGGAAACTTTTAATGAGAAAAATGAGGAAATTGAAAATATTCAGGCCTTTTTATATAGAGTTGCCAGAAATTTAGTCACTGATCATTATCGGGAAAAAGCCAGAAATCAAGTTGTTTCGGCTGAATTTGCCCCAATAATTGACCCCAAGCAAGACTTAGAAGAGAAATCTTTGTTTAACTCGGACATTGATACGGTGAAAATAGCCCTGGCCGACCTAAAAGAAGATTACCAAAATGTCATTATTTGGCACTATTTGGATGACCTACCTATCCAGGAAGTATCTGAAATGATGGGTAGGACAGAAGAAACTACTCGTGTCCTACTTCACCGTGCCCTTAAATCGCTTAAAAGTAAACTAAATAATCAAACTAATCAACCCGCTTGCGCCTGACCCTATTAAATCTATTGATTTCCGAAATCAATAGATTAGATTAAAAATGAGGGTTATAGAGTGTAATAAAAGGGGGATAAATTCGTCATAAATATAATGACGGAAAATGAACTCATCGGCGAAATTAGAAAATTACGCCAGATAAAACCCAATAAAGATTGGGTTGTTTTAACTAAAGACCGGATTATTGGTGAAGCAGATAGAGAACGGGTTTCTATTATCAGCTTTTTTCCGGTTTTGAGGCCGGTCTATATCGGCTTAGTTTTTGTTTTCATTATCTTTGGAGTTTTTGGAATTTCCCAAAATGCTTTACCTGGCGATTTACTTTATCCAATCAAAAAAATTACTGAAAGGAGCCAGGCGATTTTTGTTTCTGAAGAAGAACTTCCCAAAGTTCAATTGGAATTGGTCAGCAAAAGGTTGGAAGAATTAAGTCAGATTACCCAGAAAAATGATGTCAAAAAAATAGCTCCGGCCATTCAGGAATTCCAAGCCAACCTTTCAGTAGCCGCCGGGAACTTAACCAAAACTCAAAATTCCGATGTTCCACAAATTGTTTCTGAAATAAAAAAGATAAAAGAGAACAAAGAAAACATAGAATCTTCTTTAGCGACCGTGATTGGGGAGAGCGAGATGAGAGACCTTGACAGCGCTTTATTGCAATTGATTGAAAGAGAAATAAAATATTTGGAAGTAACAACGTTAACCGATGCGCAAAAAGAAATTTTCCTTAAGGCGGTGGAAGATTTTAAAGTCGGAAATTATTCCGAAGCATTAGAAGAAATTTGGTTATTAAGCAATTAATAATAATTAATAAAAATGGAGAGTCGCGAACTCGTGGCCTTAACGTTAAGCCGTGAGTTTAATTGGTCGATGCGACGGAAATAAAACAAATCGAATAAATAATAATTAATAACGCCCCGTTTAGAAAAACTTTCTAACGGGGTAAAACAAAAAATAAAAAATGAATAACACAATAAAAAAGATTTTTGCGATTGTTACTGCTTTAACTCTTTCAGTTATGATGGCTCCTGGTTTGGCTCAAGGCGCAACAGTTGATGAATTACAAACCCAGATTAATACCTTGTTAGCCGCATTGTCGACCTTACAATCACAGTTAGCCACTTTACAAGGAGGAACAACTACTGGCGTTCCAGCTGCCTGCACAGGCATAACATTTGACCGGAATCTCCAATTGGCGATGACCGGCAATGATGTTAAATGCTTACAGGCCTTGCTGAATACCAATGCTGTTACTCAGGTGGCAACAACTGGTGCTGGTTCTTCGGGAAATGAAACAACCTACTTTGGAAATTTAACCAGAGCAGCTGTTGTTAAATTTCAGGAGAAATATGCAGCCGATTGTTTAACGCCTTTGGGATTAACTGCTGGTACTGGTTTTGTTGGCGTAAAGACGAGAGCTAAATTAAACTCTCTTTTAACTGGCGGTGTTCCAGTAACACCAATACCTGGTGCTGCTGGTTTAACCGTAGCCTTAGCTGCTATTACTCCAGCTGCTAGCACAGTTATCGCTTACGACGGATCAGACAGCGCCAAACAGGCGCAGGTCTTAGCGCCATTTGTCACTGTGAATTTCACAGCAGGTTCAAACGGCGATGTTAAAGTTACAAACTTGAAGTTTACAAGAACTGGTATTGCCGCTGATTCAAACTTAGAGAGCACTTATCTTTATGAGGGCAACACTAAGTTAACAGACGGAGGCAGTATTTCTTCTAAAGTGGTAACCTTTAACAATGCGAGTGGGTTATTTACAGTTCCTGCTGGCACAACCAAATCTATAACCTTAAAAGGTGATTTAGATTCTGCTGTTGCAGCCGGCAAAACAATTGGGTTTAATTTAGCTGCAGTTGCTGACGTTACTTCTAACGCCACAGTTGTTAATGGATTATTCCCAATCACCGGTAACCTAATGACTGTTGCTAATGCAACTGACTTGGGTTATGTAACAATAGCTGGTAGTTATGCGGTACCTTCTGGTGCCCAAGCTACTGTGAGCCCTCAGGACGACTACACGGTTTGGTCATTCAGCTTAAAGGCTAATCAACAAAACTTAAATGTTGAGAGACTTGTCTTTACTGAAGTTGGTAGCATTAACACAGATGATTTAGAGAACTTCAAAATTTATTACGGTGGAACAGTTATAGGTACAGTAGCCAGCATGGATGCTAATCATCAAGTGATATTTGATTTATCAGCTTCTCCAATAAGTCTTCTTAAAGGAGCAACAAAAGTTTTGACTCTTCATGCTGATATTATTAAAGGTTCTACAAGAACTTTTGCCTTTACTTTCCAGTATGCTACTGATTTATCGGTAAAAGATACTAATTATGGCGTCTATGTGGGATCTTTTATAACCCTTGCTTCTGGCTGGACACTTGTTCAACCAACTTACGATTACAAGATTGATTCCGGCTCAGTGTCTGTAACCAAGAGAACCGATTCGCCAACAGGCGACGTTTCTTTGGACGCAACCGGTGTCTTACTTGCCAAATATGACTTTAAGACTGTTGGTGAAGATATCAAAATCAGCAGTTTAAGAGTTGCAGCTGACACTACCGCGACCACAGGGATGGACAATGGTATGGTCTATTTCAATGGCGTCCAGGTAGGCAGCACAAAAGATATTCTTGAATATGGTGACGGTAGTAGTGATGAAGGAACTTCCTTCACTTTCGGTAGCAGCCTTATTATTCCTGCAGGCACAACAGGCCTTGTAGAAATTAAAGCTGACATCAAAGATAAAGACAGCGCCAGCTTTACTGCTGGTCAGACAGCCAGGATTTATCTTTTGTTCGATGGTACATACAACAATGCTCAGGGAGTGAGTTCTTTAACTATCTCAGATGTTCCTGGAGTTGATACACCGGCCAATACTTTGACTGTCCGCGCCGGTTCCTTGACCTTTACCAAGACTGCTGCTTATGGTAACGCAAGTACAACAGCCCCAACCACAGCAATGAGGGTTGGGTCTTTCCAGATGACAGCTGGTTCTACTGAAGGAATCAATGTTGACAGCATCACTGTCGCCATTAGCGATTCCGGAGAACTTGAAATTGCGAATTTGATGTTAATGATCGGAAGCGAGCAGATTGGCACCACAAAGGTAACTCCCGGGACTAGTAACACTTTCTCGGTTAATGTTGCTTTAGCTGCTAGTCAAGCAAAAACAGTTAATGTTTTTGCAGACATTTTAACTGGCGCAACAGGAACAATTGATGCAAATGGTTTTGACATTACCGGTACAGCTACAACAGCAATAACTTCAACCGCTGCCAATGTTACCAATATTTGTTATCTTCAGGTTATTACCGTTGCTACCGGCGCTTTAGCTGTTAGCTACGATTCTGGTAATATACCAGACTCATTAGTCGTTGCTTTGTCTTCAGGAGTGCAAATGGCAAAATATAAATTTGCCTCCACTTATGAAGCATACACCGTCAGTGAGGTAAGGGTATTTGCCAGCAGTGAACTGGATGTAACAGCTCCTCGTAATGCTAAACCAAACTTCCGCGACTTCCTTAATGTCTGGCTTTCTTACAAAGATTCCACTGGCGCTACAGTAACCACTTCAAAGAGGTCTACTTTCGTCGATGGAATGATAGACTTTGCCGGATTAGATATCTATGTTGCGGCCAACGGCACATCTTCAGTCACTATTTATGCTGACTTAAGCGCTGTTGCTGCTACTACTTATGCTTTAACCGGAGACAGGCCTCAGATTTCACTGGCTTACTATAAAGGAACTAGTGGTTCTATGTCTGTATACGAGAGACGTGTAGGTAAAATCTTCTACGCGGGAACTGGCGCAACTGTAGATCCTATAACTTGGGTTGATGATGGCGTTGTTTCTACAGCAGCTTCTGCTGAAGCAGACGGTACGGGAGCCAACGCTCTTGTAATTACGCCAGCGTCTCGTCTCAGTACTGCCGGGTCTCAGTATGTCACTCCTCTCAGCGATCTGAATTTGACTGTAGCGGATTTCCTAACAAATGGTGATGTGATTGAATACTATGCTAAAACAACCGCAGCCAACGAGGTTCCAATGTTTACCCTGCTTTTGGATTGTCCCGATGCGGCTACAGGATTAGTGTTTGATGGTGCGGTGGATGGAGAAATAGTTTTTACTGTTAATAGAACTTTAACAGTCTCCGGCACCTGGCAAAAATTGTCATATGCCACCGAAACTGAAACCCCAACTTGGTGGAGTTATGTGTCTAATACCTGCAGCACAACTAATATTTCCTCTCATGAAGCTGCCACTTTAGCAACCGGTCACTTAAGAACGACCGATAGGATTGTAGGAGCTACCTTCTCAGTATATTTCGGTAGCAACTCAGCTGGTACTTACTCGATGGATAATCTTGTTATAAAGGCAGGTACTACTCCTGTTACTTACAACACCAATGCCTTAGAAGATGACATGGGTGATTTGGGCACTAACTATGTGCTTTACAAGACTAAACCTACCGTAACCAGGGTAGGAGCTGCTAACGAAACCATCTTAGCCAATGGGACACAGGATCTCTATAGATTTAGTGTTGCCGCTGATAATGGAGGCGACGTTAGTCTAAAAGGAATAGTCTTCAATGTCCAGAGTGGAAATGCAGCTCTTGTGCTTGACGATTTTAAACTCTATAAGGGTAATAATGATTACACCGATTATGTAACGATTGGAGATACTTATGTCCCAGCTAATAGCTTTGAAGGAGATGGTGATTTTGTACCAGATACTACCGCTGTTGAAGTAACTCTGGTATTTACTGATGAAGAAATTATAGCTGCCGGCACTAGCCAAAACTTTACTTTAAAGGCTACTGTTGCTGGCGTAGCCGCTACTTATAGCATTACCACTTATATACAGCAGGATGCGACTCCCGTTGGAGCCGGTCTTGTTGCTACTGATGTTGGGTTAGGTACAACCTATGCTTTAGCTATCGCGACTGATGCTAAGAATGACTTTGTCTGGTCAGATAGGTCTTACGGCGATGCCAATCATTCCTTGCTCACTCCAGATTGGATTAACGGGTACCTCGTTGCTACATTGGGGAATGCTATCTCATACACTGTGAGTAAGTAGTTATTTTCTTTCTCTTCCTTGTGGAGAAACAAAAAGGCCACCTTCTTGGTGGCTTTTTGTTTCGCTGATTCGTGCTGATGATAGCTGATTACCGCTGATTGTTTGCTGATTCTCGCTGATATGATAAAATAAAAAAATGCCAAAGAGGAAGGTAAGTGATTTCTTGTATGAGAATTTATCGTAGAGCCAAATTAAAAATTATCTTTGCTGGATTAATTTTGCTAACCCTGCCTTTGATCACAAGGGCTGATTATTTTGGTCAGAAAGTTAATTTTTTTGTTGAACCATCTTACGATTTAAATAAAAGAGAACAATTATTAGCCACTTTACAAAAAGTTACTCCCCAGCTTTATTTTTATGTTGATGATAATTGGTGGAGTTCTTTAGATTATCCAAAAAAGCAGGATATTGAAAAAATTCTTGATTCTTTGGCTAGTGAATTTCAGTCAAAAATTTACCCAACTTTAACTTCTAACTTTGGTTTTGAATGGAAGCCAGGGATTGATGGAGATGAAAGAATTACTATTTTATTACATCCAATGATTGAAGAAGCCGGCGGCTATTTTCAAAATGGAAACGAATATTCTCGATTACAGGTTCCAAAGTCAAATGGCAGAGAAATGTTTTATTTAAACACCAATTATATCACCAACCCCTTGGCCAAAAGCTTTTTGGCCCATGAGCTTTTACACCTAATTACTTTTAACCAAAAAGAAATAATCCAGGGAGTGGGGGAAGAAGTTTGGCTGAATGAAGCGAGATCAGAATATGTTTCAACTTTACTCGGTTACGACGACGAATATCAAGGAAGCAATCTCCAAAGAAGAGTTAATATTTTTTTGGAAAATCCAGATGATTCAATAACCGAATGGAAAAATGAAAAATCAGATTACGGGGTTCTCAACCTTTTCACGCAATATTTAGTAGATCATTATGGAGTGAAAATTTTAACGGATTCTCTCCATTCAAAATTAATCGGCATTCCCAGTTTAAATGAGGCCTTGAAAAAAAATGGATTTTCGGAAGATTTTTCTCAAGTTTTTGTTAATTGGACAGTGACTGTTGTGGTTAATGACTGTTCTTTGGGTAAAAAATATTGTTATCTAAATAAAAATCTAAACAACTTACGCATCACCCCAACAGTTAATTTCTTGCCAATGACAGGAGAGAGCACTTTATCTGTTAGTACCGACACTAAAGATTGGGCTGGAAATTGGTATAGGTTTGTTGGTGGCAAGGGATTTTTGAAATTGGAATTTATTGGTTCCTCTTGGGTTAATTTTAAGGTTCCTTATTTAATAAGAAATATTCAAGGCAATTACTCAATTAATTTTCTTGCTTTGGATAAAAATCAAAAAGGTGAAATTTCTATTCCAGATTTTGGAACAGAAAATATTTTCTTGACAATTATCCCCTCTATCCAAAATAAAATATTT
>Ga0315275_10004746_pt1 | contig 12760 bp, 8 predicted proteins | sample YL17G03_0_MG_FD_205557 | JGI IMG/M metagenome (GOLD analysis project Ga0315275, IMG submission 205557) | Sediment microbial communities from Yellowstone Lake, YNP, Wyoming, USA - YL17G03_0 | ecosystem: Environmental > Aquatic > Freshwater > Lake > Sediment | place: USA: Wyoming | collected... | reverse complement strand
GTCCGAAAAGGTGCTTGCCGAAGAACTGCACGAAGTAAGCCGGGCAAATGATATAAATATTAAGCTAAAGGAGAAATTCGGGCTCGACTTCAAGGATTTTCTGCTGAAGGCGGAGCGAAAGGTTTCAGGCGAGGCGATGCCCACAAAGTTCAAACTGATTAACGGGCCGGATGAATATGAAATAGCTTCCCTCGACCAGGTGTCCAGCGAGATAAGACAAATCGGCGGCAAAGGAATCGAGATAAAACGATTCAAAGGTCTTGGCGAGATGAACGCTGAGCAGCTGTGGGAAACAACTATGGACCCCGAAAGAAGGACCCTTTTAAAAGTCACCCTCGACGATGCAGGCGAGGCCGACAGGCTGTTCAGCATCCTGATGGGAGACGATGTCGAAAAAAGACGTGCATATATACAGGAACATGCGCTGGAAGTGCAGAATCTCGACATATAATCCTTTTGACAGTTTTTGACTTGAAAAGGATCGACTAACTGTGCATACTGATAGACGGACAGGATGAGTATAATTGGAAAGGACTGAAAAATGGCAAGGTTTTTTATAATTCTGTTGATAGCGGTTGGATTGACTCTTGTTACGGCCGGCTGCAACGAGAAGCAAAAAACCGCCACCGGCGAAAAAGTTTCCGACAAGGAGCTTAGCGGCGAATCAGAGCAGCAGAAAGAGAAGCTCATGCAGGAAATCGACAAGAAGTACGAAAATGCCAAGGCGCATTATGAACTTGGGAAGGTTTATCACAGCCAGGGACTGTGGGACAAGGCGGAGTGGGAATATAATAAGGCACTCGCATTCGACCCGATGCATCACGAAGCGCAGGCTTCGATGGTAAAACTACTGGTGGACAGAAACGATAAGACCAAAAGCGAGGCAATCGCAGATATGTATATAAGCCAGGCGTCTGTGAGCGCGAAACATTCACTGATTTTGGGCAGGGCCTTTCAGGCCAGGGGACTCGATGAATGCGCCCTTGCCTGCTACAGGCAGGCACATAATATGGCGCCCAACTCGGTGGCGATAAACAAGCAGCTCGGCTATTATTACCTGCTCAGAAAGGACAATGCGAACGCCGAGATGTATCTTCGCAAGACGTTCGAGCTTGACCCCAGCCAGGCTGAGGTTGCAGGCGAGCTGGGCAGACTCGGGGTGCAGGTCCAGCTGCCCACCAAAGAGGCCAAAAAGGCGAAGGACGTAGACAAGGCAGCTGAGGAACAGGAGAAAAAGGCGCTAAAGGAACAACAAAAAAGAAAGAAGTAGGCGCCGGGCTGTTATTTTGATTCAGCCGGCCGGATACTAAGTTTTTCGAGGAGACGGTTGAATTTTCGTCTTTCGAGGCCGAGAATCCTGGCGGCCGCCATTTTTTTGCCGCCGGTCGTTTCAAGGGCCTGGACAATTACCTTCCTCTGTGCTTCGTCGAGCGTCAGCAGACGAGCTTTGCCGTTTTCCATGGGAGCAGCCACGAGAATTTCGGCAGGAAGAGCGGCAGGCGTTATCAGCTCCGTATTAGTCAGGACATAGGCCCGTTCCATTACGTTTGCAATTTCACGGACATTGCCGGGCCAGTGGTATTCGAGCAGAAGCTTTTTGGTCTGGTCGGTCAGGAACTTGTAAGGCTCATTGTAAAGCTCGGCCTGGCGGGCAAGGAAATATTCTGCAAGGTCGATAATATCCTGCGGGCGCTCCCTTAACGGAGGCACGTGAATGGTCACGACATTGAGCCGGTAGAACAGGTCTGCACGAAATTTGCCGTTGTCAACAAGATGCTTTAAGTTCTGATTAGTGGCGCAAAGCACGCGAATATCTATCGGATGGGATTTAACCGAACCGACCGGTGTAACGCTTGACTCCTGCAGAACACGGAGGAGTTTTGCCTGCAGGTCATGGGGTATTTCGCTGATTTCGTCGAGAAAGATTGTTCCGCTGTCGGCGGCCCTGAAAAAGCCCAGTGTGTCGCTTACTGCGCCGGTGAACGCACCGCGGACGTGGCCGAACAACTGGCTTTCAAATAACTGGCCTGTCAGCGTCGTGCAGTCAACCGGAACAAAGACCTTGTCCGCTCTCTCACTGCACAGGTGTATCTGGCGGGCAACCATTTCCTTGCCTGCACCGGTTTCGCCGGTGATTATCATCGAACACTGTCTTGAGGCAACTGTGTTGATTGTTTCAAGAATTGAGCCGAAAGCAGGGGAGGTGCCGATGACGAACTCGCTGCGCATAATGTTACGCTGTCCCGCAGCCATAGCATCACCCGTCTCAGAAACGTTCCTTCGCGCAAACTTTCCCTTTGCTTTTTCCATAGTACGCGCAGAAAAAGTCACTTAACAGTCAGGCGTACTTGGAATGACCACCGTTCGGTACGCCAACACTTACTTGTAAGGGAGTCTGGACGGAAAGGTGTCGTCTTCTCACACCTCCAAACTCCTTGTCTCTATAACCGTGTGTATTATATCTCGTCCTATAATGTAAATCAAGGCAAAAGTGGCATTTTAGGGAAAATAGGCTATGGGCAGCTCCTGAATATGCAAATGATATTATTATAGGACCAAAAAGTCTTTTGCCATAAGTATATGTTAATAAGAATGTTATGAAGATGAGTTTTCGGGAGACATAATTTTCAAGAATTTTAGTTATAGGACCTAATTTCGGTATGTTTTCTATAAAATATGAGCGGAGATAGAATTTTTTTGGGCATATTTGAAGAGATAATCTGCGAAAACAGATTATTTTTTTATGCTCCTATAGATGTTTTGAGCTGCGCGTGTTTTTCATCAGTCCTGCAGAGTTTGCAATCGCAGATGCCAGTGGTTCTGAGGTGAGTTGAACCAGCATAATCCCGCGTTTCAACGAGAGCCGCGCCTTTTGCCTTCATCTTGCGGAAAGCGATATCGGCTTTCCGCCTGTTGTGTGTGCCGACGGCATCGACAAGAACGGTTACCTTTTTGCCTCTCTGCAAAAGACCCAGAACGGTCGCTGCAACGGCATCTTCGGCGAGGGCTCCAACGATTATAAATTCGTCGGCTTTCAGTTCCGACAGCAATCTTTCGGCACGAGGCTCATCAAACGGGTCTTCGCACCGTTTGTTAAGAATTATCTGGTCGTAATTTGCAAAGAAGTCTCTTTGCAGGTCAGTGCAGCTGTCGGCTGCCAGTTCAATTCTTCTGCTGCGAAGCGTGTATGATATTTTGTGCTGACCATCAGTGCCGGCAATACAGAAACTATCGCCGTTTTTGCCAGGTTTGCACAATTGCGTTGAAACCACTCTGAGATTTTTGATTCTTGCCCACGCCAGAACTCTTCTTATGTTTATTAAAACCCTGCGGTGATTCCTGATACATGCCGAGCCATCGGCCAGGAAAAAATCCTTCTGTGTGTCGATATCCACTAACACACGCCTTCGTCTTATTGCTATAGGTCTTCTCATTTTCCCTTTCTCCTATCGCAAATATAGGCTTCCTCTACTATTACGTTAATATCGGCCCGATAGTTTCTCAAAATCTATATCGAAAATTGCCGGACTTGACTTAAGATGGTTTTAGGTCACAATAAAGCCGGCAGGAACAGGAAGGCTTTATAGTGGCAAAAAGGCAGTTAAAAGAGTATCCGAATGTTGCATTGCGGCCTGAAGATATCAATGGCAGAATTGACTTTTTCGACGTTTTCGGACGTAAAAATGCGGTCAATATCGAGATAGGTTCGGGCAGAGGTACTTTTCTGCTTTGCCAGGCAAAAGTTTTTCCGCAGATAGACTTTCTGGGTATCGAATGGGCGAATAAATATTATAGATATGCGGTAGACAGGATGGGAAGACAAAAGATAGGAAACGTGCGCATTATACGCACCGAGGCGGCATCTTTTATCGCTGATTTAATAGGGGGCAAGACGGTAGAGTGTTTTCATATTTATTTTCCCGACCCGTGGCCGAAAAGACCGCACCATAAAAGAAGGTTTATCTGTGCAGAAAATGTTGCACAAATGATTCGGTGTCTGAAAAAAAACGGCCTGATTAATATCGCCACGGACCACGCCGAATATTTCCAGTGGATGCAAGATGTTTTCGAAAGTTTTACGGACAAACTGAAACCTGTTGAATTTGTCAGGCCCGCAGGGGCGCAAAGCGATGAGCTTGTCGGCACGAACTATGAAAGAAAGTATCTTGAGGAAAAAAGGCCGGTCTACACCATAGCGTTCAGAAAGGTATAAGTGGTCGGAAAAAATGAATTCTCAATCTCCAAAAGCTCCGACGGTAGGTTTTGTCGCGCTGGGCTGTCCGAAGAATGTTGTTGATTCGGAAAGAATGCTTGCGCTAATTGCTGAGGCGGGTTTTGTAATAGACTATGATATTGATAATGTTGATGTTGTGGTAATCAATACGTGCAGCTTTATAAAACCGGCCGTTGATGAAGCGACAGAGGCGATAGAGAGGGCCCTTATCCGCAAACGCAAAGGCAAGGTGAAAAAAGTCGTCGTTGCAGGGTGTTTGCCTGAGAGAGTAAAAGAAAAGCTCCTTGAACAATTTCCCCGGATTGATGCCGTTGTATGTCTGGGCGCCAGAGACAATATAGTAAATGTTATTGAAAATCTTTTCAGTGAATCCGGCGCGAAATTTTACGGCAGTCCCGCCGACTGGACAAATAAAACACAAAAAGATACCGACAGACTTTTAATAAATCCTTCACACTGGGCGTATTTGAGGATAAGCGAGGGCTGCGACTGGAATTGTTCGTTCTGTACGGTGCCGGCAATTAAGGGGAGGTTCAGGAGCAAGCCGCTTGACGATATTGTGATTGAGGCAAATCAGCTTGCCGAGGCAGGTGTTGTGGAACTTTCCATAATTGCACAGGACAGCACAAACTACGGGCGAGACCTGGGAGAAAAAGACGGCCTGCTCAAAGTTATCGGCGAACTTGAAAAAATCGAAAAGCTCAGATGGCTTAGGCTTATGTATCTTAATCCTTCAGGCATTGGTGATAATCTCATTGAGGCCATTGCGAAAAGCAAAAAAGTTGTTCACTATATCGATATGCCGATACAGCATATCAACGACGAAATATTAAGAAAGATGCATCGGCCTGATACCCATGAGAAAATTACTGTTCTCATTGAGAAAATCCGCAAAGCGATTCCTGACATTGTTCTGCGGACGACAGTGATTGTCGGGTTTCCGGACGAAACCCAGCAGCAGTTTACAGAACTTGTGGATTTTATAAAGGAGGTTGGCTTTGACGCGATTGGCTGTTTTGTGTTCTGGCCGGAAGAAGGCACAAAGGCGGCCCAATTGGCCGAGCAGATTCCGCAGCAGACCAAAGAAAGCAGGAGAGAGCAGCTTATGCTCGTTCAGCAGAAAATAGCTTTTGAAAAAAACCAGTCGCGTATCGGGCAACTTTGTGACTGTCTGATTGATGAAAGCTATTCGGACGGGAGGGCTGTCGGCCGATTCTACGGCCAGGCGCCACATATTGATAGTGTCTGCCTCATAAATAACTGCGATGAGCCGCCCGGCAGTTTTATAAAGGCGAAGATTACAGGCTTCAAGGGCTATGACCTGCAGCTTAAAAGGATTTGATTTTTCCTTACATATTATATATTCTATGTTTTGTATTCTATGTTAAGACAGATACCGAACATCCTGACAGGCGGCAGGCTGGTGCTGAGCGTGATTTTTCTTGTGATGGTTTTTATCGAACCGCACCTGACCGGCGATACATCATTGTATCTTGACGCTGCCCTTGTGATTTTTGTCATCGCGGGTTTGACCGATGTAATTGACGGACCCATCGCCCGGAAATTAAATGTCGCAAGCAAGTTCGGAAGGATGGTTGACCCGCTGGCGGACAAGATTCTCATCTGCGGTTCATTTGTCGTTTTTGCGATAATCGGTCAGCCAAAACTGTTTGGCTTTTCAGGCAAACAACTTGCTATGATTCAGTGGGGCTTTGCGGCGATAATCATTGCGAGAGAAGCTTTTGTAACAATCCTGCGGCATTACAGCGAGGCAAAGGGGATAAAATTTCCGGCTACTTTAAGTGGCAAATTGAAGATGTTTGTCCAGGCTTTTGCTGTCGGGACAGTGATTGTCAAGATGGCGCACGTTCAGGCGGATTTATGGGGAAACTGGTTTACGACAATTACTTACATCATCACGATTTTGATTACCGTTATCAGCGGTTTTCTGAGCATAAGAAAAGTAAGACCTGCTCAGCTTTGAGAGGAAAAAGGTTCCTGACACCTTTTTTGTTGACTTTTAGAATTTACCCGCTAATATGAGTTTGCAGTATGGGAAGACCCTTAAGAATAATGCCGGGCGGTTACGCATATCATATTTTCAACAGAGCCAATGCGCATGTTCAGATATTTGCAGGAGATAAGGATTATTTGTGCTTTGAAAATATTCTGTTCCAGGCCTGTGGGAAATTTGAGATGCGATTATGTACCTATTGCATAATGCCGAATCACTGGCACCTTGTTCTATGGCCCCAAAAAGATAATGAACTTTCAGAATTTGTCGGCTGGCTTACCCTGACTCATGCGCAAAGATGGCACGCGAACCATAAAACTATAGGCTCTGGTCATCTTTATCAGGGTCGTTTTAAGTCTTTTCCTGTGCAGGAGGATTCACATTTTTTGACTCTTTGCAGATATGTTGAGCGAAATGCGGTCAATGCCGGTCTGGCCGAAGAAGCACAGGATTGGAGGTGGTCTGCAATGTGGCATCGCCATAATAAAAACGGCAATGATGGGATCCCTCTTGCTCAGTGGCCTGTAGATATGCCGAGAAATTGGCAGGCATTGGTTAACCAAGAGCTGAATGAGACGGAAATGGCTGAATTGAGAAAATGTATCGCACGAAATCGCCCATTTGGGGAAATTGACTGGATGATTAAGACGGCCACATCCCTTGGTTTGGATTCTACTTTAAAAACACGCGGTAGACCCCGGAAGCTCAAAAAAGGTTCCTGACACCTTTTTCTTTCCGGGTTAATCATTGACAGTTTTTTTGCATAACCTTATACTTGCGCGCCTCAATTTGTTTCAAAATGATAATTTTTCGGTTTAACAGTCAACCTCGGTTGTTCTATTTATTTAAGGAGATTTACAGAGATGACTAAGAGTAAGAAAATGGTTTACTTTTTCGGCGGCGGCAAAGCCGAAGGTAACGCGAAAATGAAAGAGCTCCTGGGCGGCAAGGGAGCGAATCTTGCCGAGATGGCAAGTCTCGGCGTGCCCGTACCTCCGGGTTTTACAATCACGACAGAGGTATGCACTTATTTTTATAAGAATAAAAGAAAATATCCGGCCCAGCTTAAAGCCGACGTCGAAAAAGCACTTGCCGGGGTCGAGCAGATAATGGGCAAAAAATTCGGCGATGTCGATAATCCCCTGCTGGTTTCAGTCCGCAGCGGCGCTCGAAGCAGTATGCCGGGAATGATGGAGACCGTTCTTAATGTCGGTCTTACCGAAAAAACGATTCCCGGTCTTATCGCCTTGAGCGGCGATGAAAGATTCGTCTATGACGCATATCGCAGACTGATGATGATGTACAGCGATGTCGTTATGGAAAAGGCGGCGGGAATCGAGCCGGCGGACGATAGGGGTATCCGCAAGCAGCTCGAAAGAATAATGGACGAGTTGAAAAAGCAAAAAGGCTGCAAGAGCGATACGGACTTGACTGCTGAAGACCTGGAAAATCTGTGTGCACAGTTTAAGACAAGGATAAAGGAAGTGCTCGGCAAAGAGTTCCCGGATGATGTGCAAAAACAGCTCTGGGGCGGCATCGAAGCGGTCTTCGCATCGTGGAACGGCAAGAGGGCCATATCTTACAGAAGAATCGAAGGTATTCCCGACGAATGGGGCACGGCGGTCAGCGTTCAGACGATGGTGTTCGGCAATATGGGCCAAGCTTCCGCAACCGGCGTGGCGTTTACGCGAAATCCGGGCAACGGAGAAAATAAATTCTACGGCGAATATCTCATCAACGCACAAGGCGAAGACGTGGTTGCCGGAATCAGAACGCCTGGGCCGGTGAATGAATCTTCAAAGAGCGAACACAACAAGACGGAAATCTCGCTGGAAAAGAAAATGCCTGCTGCTTACAAGGAATTGTTCGCGATACAAAAGAAACTCGAAAAGCACTACCGCGATATGCTCGATATAGAGTTCACCATCGAAAATAACAGGCTGTTTATGCTGCAGTGCAGAGTCGGCAAGCGAAACGGTCCTGCCGCGGTGCGGATGGCTGCGGATATGCTCAAGGAAAAACTAATTACAAAAGAAATAGCTGTTATGCGCGTTACACCTTCGCAGCTCGATGAGCTTTTGCATCCGATTATTGACCCTGTCGCGGAAAAGCAGCACAAGGCTGTTGCGAAAGGCCTGCCCGCAGGCCCCGGCGGCGCGAAGGGACAGATAGTTTTTTCCGCTGCTGACGCGGTCGAATGGACAAAACAGGGCAAAAAAGTTATTCTGGTCCGTGAAGAGACAAACCCGGAAGATGTTGAAGGTATGCGTGCGGCACAGGCGATTCTCACTGCTCGCGGAGGAATGACAAGCCACGCGGCGCTCGTCGCGAGAGGCTGGGGCAAGTGCTGTATCGTCGGCTGCGGCGCTATGGAAGTTGACTACGAGAAAAAACAGCTCCACGTCGGCGGCAGGGTTTTCAACCAGGGCGACTGGATTACGCTTAACGGCACGAAAGGCGTTGTTTATGAAGGCCAGTTGTTGATGATGGACGCTTCAAAGGAAAATAAAATGCTCAATGATTTCCTGAAAATCTGCGACTCGGTCAGGAAACTCGGCATTCGCACAAACGCCGACACTCCTGCCGATGCGGCAAACGCGAAACAATTCGGCGCAGAAGGCATCGGCCTGTTCAGGACAGAGCATATGTTTTACGGCAAAGGCTCCGATGAGCCGCTGTTTCTGCTTCGCAAGATGATAGTCAGCAATACCAAAGAAGAAAGACAAAAGGCAATTGATGAGCTTTATCCTTTTGTCAAGAAAGATATAAAGGCGACGATTGAGGAAATGGACGATATGCCTGTTGTGATAAGACTGCTCGACCCGCCGCTGCATGAGTTTGTGCCTCGCGACGCCGAGAAACTTTCGCAGCTCGCAAAGGAGTTGAACATCAGTCTCGACGAGCTTGATAAGCGAGCAGGCGCACTGCACGAATCCAACCCGATGATGGGTCATCGCGGCGTAAGACTCGGCGTAACCTATCCGGAGGTCAGCAGAATGCAGATAAAGGCAATTTTTGAGGCCGCTGCAGAACTGATAAAGGCCGGCAAAAAGCCTTATCCGGAAATAATGATACCGGTTGTCTGCGATGTAAAAGAAATTAATAATCAGATGGAAATTGTCCGCGAGGTTTATGCGGAAATCTGCAAAAAATTCGGATTGAAAAAGATTCGCCATATGTGCGGCACAATGATTGAGATACCTCGTGCGGCACTTGTGGCCGGCCAGATTGCCGAAGTTGCAGAGTTTTTCAGCTACGGCACAAATGACCTGACGCAGATGGGCTTCGGCTTTTCACGCGATGATATCGGCGGATTTCTGCCGGATTATATCAGCAAGGGTATTCTGCCGGGCGACCCGTTCCAGAGTATCGACCAGGTTGGTATCGGCGAATTGATTAAAATCGGCATCGAACGCGGCAGGAAAACCCGCAAAAATCTTGAGGTCGGTATCTGCGGCGAACACGGCGGCGAACCGGCAAGTATTGAATTTTGCCATAAAGTTGGTATGAATTATGTGTCCTGCTCGCCGTTCAGAGTCCCGATTGCCAGACTCGCAGCGGCACAGGCGGCAGTAAATAATTGAAAATTGAACATTGAAGATTTGTGGCTCTGCCTTCGGCAGGTTTAATTTAAAAAATCTTCAATCTTAAATTTTAAATTCGTTTGTGGTGGGAGTAGCTCAGTTGGATAGAGCATCGGATTGTGGTTCCGAGGGTCGCGGGTTCAAGCCCCGTCTCTCACCCGTAAAAAAGGCGGCAATAAAAGCCGCCTTTTTTGTTATCGTGAGAGCTGAAAATTTTGTGTACCGACGAGGTTTTCCATCTGGCGGCAGAAATCGGTATCGGGATTGACCGTTAGGGATTTGCCAACAGCCGTTTTTACGGTAAGACCTTTGTTTGTTTTTACTGTAACGTAAACGGGACTTCTGCCGCGATGGGCCGAGCAGATACTTTTTATCTGTGCAATTTTCTCCTTTGTTGTTTCGGCCTCCGACAGAAGAATATTTATATTCGCCGCAAGTTTTGAGCCGGCATAATCAAGCTCAATCAATTCATCGCAGATGATTTGCGGCGTCTCACGCGTAAAATCGAGCCTGCCCTTTACAAACAAAACCTGGTCGACTTTAAGGATGCCGCCGAAGCGTGCGTAACAATCCGACCACATCACGACTTCACAGCTTCCCTGCAAATCCTCGAGAGTAAGGACGGCCATTTTTGCGCCGGCGTTTCTGCCGTTGCGGGTGATTATGTTGCGGATTTTCTGGACCATTCCGCCGATGACGACGGTCTGGCCTTCTCTGTCTTCGGTAAGCTGTGAAGTATTTGCCGTGCCGTAAACGCTTATGGTGTCGGCGTATTTGCTCAGCGGATTTTTCGTAACGTAAAGGCCGAGCACCTCTTTTTCGTAAGCGAGCATCTGCGCTTCCGGCCAGGCGGGCACATCGGGCAGCCTTTGGTGGTCTTTTTCGTATTCTTTTTTTGCTTCGGGCGATTCGAACAGGCCGAGCTGGCCGCTTGCGCGGTCGGTCTGCAAACCTGAACCTGCCTTCATTGCCGTTTCGAGCGCCGCCGTCATTTGGGCACGGCTGCCGCCGAGCTTGTCGAATGCGCCGGCTTTTATCAGCGACTCAATTACCTGTTTGTTGACAAGACGCAAATCAACATTTTCGCAAAAGTGGAACAGGCTCCTGAACTGTCCGATTTTTTCTCTTGAAATGATAATCTGCTCGATCGCTTTTTCGCCGACGCCTTTTACCGCCGCTAAGCCGAAACGTATCAGGCCGCTGTCGGTCCTGTGCTGCTGCTGATAAATTACGGTAAAATCTGTGAAACTCTCATTTACGTCGGGCGGAGCTACTTCGATATCCATCTGTCTGCATTCATTGATGTAATCGGCGACCTTGTCGGTGTCGCCTTTTTCGTAAGTGAGCAGCGAAGCCATAAACTCTATCGGCCAGTGGGCCTTTAGATACGCGGTCTGAAATGCGATGATTGAATAGCGCGTCGCGTGACTTTTATTAAAGCCGTAGCCCGCGAAACGGTGTATAAGCGCGAATATTTCGTTTGCCTTTTCTTCATCAAGGCCTTTGGCGGCGCAGCCTTCGATGAATTTATGCTTCTGCTTTGAAATCACCGATGCCTGCTTTTTGCTGATTGCCTTGATGAGCGTATAGGCCTGGCGCAGCGGGATATCGCCGAGCAGGTTGCAGATTCGCATAACCTGTTCCTGATAGACCATAACGCCGAAGGTTTCTTCAAGAACCTCCGCCATAATCTTGTGCGGCACAGACCATTTTGCGCCGTGCTTGCGGTCGACGAAGTCGCCGATAAGGGCCATCGGGCCGGGTCGGAAAAGCGCATTTGCCGCGATAAGGTCTTCAATGCGGTCCGGCCTTAATCGCATAAGCAGAGACTGCATCCCGCCGGACTCAAACTGGAATATGCCTTTTGTTCTGCCCGAAGCGAAGACCTCGAAAACCTTCGGGTCGGCAAGGTCGATTTTTTCAATGTCGATTTTTTCGCCGTGCGTTGATTCAACAAGCTCGATTGTTCTTTGAATGACGCTTAATGTCCGCAAACCAAGAAAATCCATTTTCAAAAGCCCGATTTTGTCGATGACAGGGCCTTCAAACTGCGTGATGATGTCTTCCGATTTCGGGTCGCGGTAAAGAGGCACGAAATTCGTCAAAGGCTCATCTGCGATGACAACACCGCAGGCGTGAACCGAAGCGTGGCGAGTAAGGCCTTCGAGCCTTTTGCCGATTTCGATGACTTTTTTCGTCGTCGGACTGCTCTCGTATGCTTTTTTAAGGTTCGGCTCCTGCTCAAGAGCGTCCTGGAGTGTGATTCCTAATGTTTCAGGCACCATTTTCGCCAGCCTGTCGGCCTCGGCCAGCGGCACATCAAGCACCCTGCATACATCGCGGATAACCGCGCGGGCCTTCATCGTTCCGAAGGTGATTATCTGCGCGATATGCCCATATTTGCTGCGGACGTATTCGAGCGTTTTTGCCCTGCCGTCCTGACAGATATCGATATCGATATCTGGCATTTCATTTCGCTGCGGGTCCATAAACCGCTCGAAAAGCAAATCATAGCGAATCGGGTCAACGTTGCACAAACCGAGACAATATCCGACTACCGTGCCGACGCCGCTGCCGCGGGCGCCGGTAGGGATATTATTTTCCGCTGCGTATCTGCAAAAATCCCAGACAATCAGAAAATAACTCGAAAATCCCTTGCTCTCGATGACTTCAAGTTCGCGGTCAAGCCGCTGTTTGATTTCATCGGTGATTTTGCCGTATCGTTTTTTTGCGCCCTCATAGCACAATTTCGTAAGGAATTGTTCCGCCGTTGTCCCGTCCGGCGGCTTGAATGTCGGGGCATGCTTAGTCTTCATATCAATTTCAACATTGCATCTTTGTGCGACGATTAAAGTATTATCACAGGCCGCCGGAACATTGCTGAACATCTCCCGCATCTGCGCAGGCGTCTTGAAAAACACGTCAGGC
>Ga0315275_10004743_pt1 | contig 12765 bp, 12 predicted proteins | sample YL17G03_0_MG_FD_205557 | JGI IMG/M metagenome (GOLD analysis project Ga0315275, IMG submission 205557) | Sediment microbial communities from Yellowstone Lake, YNP, Wyoming, USA - YL17G03_0 | ecosystem: Environmental > Aquatic > Freshwater > Lake > Sediment | place: USA: Wyoming | collected... | reverse complement strand
AGAAAAAGGAGTAAAGGGCGCCCAAGAGGAAGCCAGCGCGACTGGCCTGCTTAAGAGAAATTCGGGGCTTGTGTTACCTGAAGTCGGCATAATCCTTTGTCACGACCCGGTTTGTGACGATGAACGCCTCCTTTTTTGCGCGCTTCAGCATCTGGGAGATTTCGTCTCTCGCGTCGGAAACGCACAGGCTCCTGCAAAGACCGAACACAAACACTATCTTGGAATCAGGGTTAAGAAGCATTGCCTCGAGCGCTTCAAATGCGTGGGTTGCCCGGTTTTCGGCCTCGTACCTCCACTGGTTGATTTTGCCCTGCACAGAGTAAAAAACAGGGTGCTTTGGCACAAACAGACCGCCGTGCTCCACGAAAACCCTGTGCGTCATGGCATATGCGTCTTCCGGGGACGGAGAAGATTGCAGCATGAAAATCGCATTTTCGAAGTCGCTGGGCTCCTTGAACAGGCTGACAATATTCCTCTCGAATATCTTGTATTTTTCAGCCCGGGCAGGAAACTGTTCGGCTATCTGCCTGTAAAAAAACGGGTGGACGCATATTTTCACTACTGACGGGTCGGCTGCGGTTTTCCTTATCAGCTCGGGCTTTGCTGCGGATTGAAGCCTGAGCTGCACCTCCATTGCGGATGCCATGATATTCTGTGGTATTTGATATTTAAAAATGTTCGTAATGCCCGGGAAGAGCGATGACGAAAAGAATAAAGAGCGCAAGAAGTTGCCCTCGTTCGTGTCGCTTCCGCATCACTCCACTGCGAGGAACTTTTCCAGCCCTTCCTCAGGCTCCTTGAAGAACAGCACATTCTTCGGGTCAAATGTCAGGTGGCTGAGCCCGCTCCTGTCATACCCTGTGCGCACGGAAAGCACCATGCCCTGGTAATCAACATCGAATTTATAGAACGGGCCGAGCCTCTTGCTCCCGATTATTTTCACGCTTGCGCCATTTTTCCGCAGGTGAAGGTGCTCCGGCCTTATCACGGCTATGTACTTTCCTGAAAGATTTGCCCTTATCTCATGCCCGAGAAGCATGGTCCTGCCTTTTTCGAACTTGGCGCGCAGGAAGTTCGCCTCGCCCAGGAAGCCAGCCACGAAGGGGTTCGCCGGATTGTCATAGACCTCCTTCGGAGTCCCGACCTGGAGCACCTGGCCTTTTTTCATTATGACTATCTTGTCTGCAAGGGCCATCGCCTCCTCCTGGTCGTGGGTGACGTGGATTGCTGTCAGCCTTAGCTGCTTCGCCATGCGCCTGAGCTCGATGCGCAGCTCTGCGCGTATGTGCGCATCGAGCGCGTTCATGGGCTCGTCCAGGAGTATGAGCTTCGAGCCGGTTGCTAGGGCGCGCGCCATGGCAAGCCTCTGCTGCATTCCTCCGGAAAGCTCGCGCGGAAGCGCATCCTGCCGCTCATTCAGATGCACGAGGCCGAGCATTTCAGCAGCTATCCTTTTCGCAATTTCCGGCTTTTGGCCGCGGGCAAGAAGGCCGTAGGATGCGTTGTCGAGCGCGCTCATGTGCGGGAACAGGGCGTAGTTCTGGAAAACAAACCCTATGCCCCTTTCCTCGGGCGGAACATTGGTCACATCCTTTTCTGAAATTGAGACCGCACCGGAAGTGGGCTCGACTATGCCTGCGATTATCTTGAGCAGCGTTGTTTTGCCGCAGCCGCTCGGGCCGAGGAGCACGACATATTCCCCGTTCTTGATGCCAAGGTCCACGTTATGGAGCGCCTTCACGCTGCCGTAGTATTTCGAAACCCCCTTTATCCTGATATGCGGCATGAAATCACCATTTTTTCCTCTGGCTCGTCCTGAGCACGAGGACTATTATGAGCGAGACTGCGAGCAGGAGCGCGGCTGCGGAGGCTGCCTGGCCGTACTGGCCTTCCTGGCTCAGGTTCACTATGAGAACCGGGATGGTTGTTATGTCATTCGAAACCGCGAGCGTGCCCCCTGTTTCGCTTACGCTCCGCACGAAAGCGACCACTATGCCCGCGATCACAGTGGGCTTTATCAGCGGAAGCACGACTGTCCGCAGCGCGTGGAGCGGGCTTGCCCCGAGCGAGCGCGCGACCTGCGGAAGGCTCTCGTCCATCTCTGAAAGCGCCTCGGCGACAGGGCTCACGAAATACGGGAATATCATTGCAAGGTGCGCGAGAACGAGCACGAGCATGCCGTCCAGCCTGCCTGCCCAGAAAAGCGAGATGGACAGGCCTATGGTCACGGTCGGCATGAGCAGGCACATCTCGTTCAGCAGCCTGACAAGCCAGCTGAGCCTGTTTTTCGAAGCTATGAAAAGCGCAAGCGGCAGGCCGAATGCGATTGAAAGCCCGGTTGCAGCAGCCGCGATTGCAAACGACGCAATGATGGAATTTACCGTGCGCTGGGAGAAGAACGCGAAATCAGTGAATTTGAGGAAATAGAACGACGGAAGAAGGACCATCAGGAAAAGGAACAGAACGGCTGCTGCATCGGAAAGCCAGCCGAGGCTGCTCAGCCTTTTCTCCGCATCTGCGAATACCTTTCCGAGCCGGAATCTTTGCAAGCCTGCGCGGGTTTGCAGGAAAAGGAAAAGCGCAGCTGATACTGCGATGAATACAACTGAAAGCGAGATTGCCGAATTGATGTCCGGCGGAGTGGAGTTCTTGAAATAGACTGTCAGTATGGGCACGGTGTTGAAGGCGCCCGCAACAATCATGGTCGCCCCTGTTTCGCCAAGTGAGCGCGTGAATGCGAGTATCGCGCCCGAAATAATCCCCGCCCTTAGAAGAGGGAGCCATATTGAACGGAAGGCGAGGAACGGGGATGCGCCAAGAGTCCCTGCTGCGCGCGCAACGTCGGGGTCTATTTCGAGTATCGCTGCTTGTGTCGTGCGCACAACATAGGAAAACGTGAATGCCACGTGCAGCACGATTATCATCCCGAGCCCGGGGCCGAGGATTCCCAAGCCGCTCGAGCCCCAGAAAAGCGCGATTGACAGCCCGAGCGCGCTTGTCGGGATTATGAGCGGAAGGTCGACAAGCGCATCAACCACTTCCTGCAGCGGGAACCTCTTCTTGGCAAGCAGCCAAGCAAGCGGGACTCCGAAAACAACATCAATCGCAGTGACTGCGAATGCGATGGCGAAGGAGGTGAGAAGGGCCTCCTGCATCGCCCCTGTGAATTCGAAATGCCCGAGCTTTGTGAAAATGAAAAAAAGCGGGCCGAGCACGAAGAATGCGAAGAACAGGATGGCGATGACATCGAACGCCCTGCCAAGCCGCTTGTCCTTCAATGCCCTGTCCAGGATGCCCATGCTCGCCTATTTGCAGTGAAAGGAATAAAAATCCGGCGAGCAAAAGCACTTCGTGGTTGTTTGAAAGGGAAATTAGGCTTGTTCAATCGCGGCTTTCGCGCTTCCTCCGAGCTAGTGAAAAACAGGGCTCTGCTCGCACTTGCAGATGACGCAAGACAGGATATCACGAGCAGTGCGTGCATCAGAAAAGGAAGGGCTGGCGCAATCATCCGCGCAAAACAAGCTGGAGTGATTTGCGGCATACTCGAGGCGGATGCGGTGCTTTCGCCTGCGCTCAAGGTCAAATGGCGCGTGAAGGAAGGCGCAAAAGTGCGCAAAGGCAGCGTGATTGCAGAGCTCGGAGGAAGTGCGCGCGAAATTCTTAGGCGCGAGCGCACTGCGCTAAATTACCTGTGCATCCTGAGCGGAATAGCAACAGAAAGCGCGAAGCTCGCGAAGAAATTCAATGGCAGGATAGCCTCGCTGCGCAAAACGCATCCTCTTCTTTCCTTGAGTGAGAAGCGCGCGGTTTCCCTCGGGGGCTCGCTCACGCACAGGCTCTCGCTTGCAGACGGGTATCTGATAAAGAACAACCACATTTCAGCAATCGCGCAGGCGGCGAAAGTGGACGGGCAGGAAGCGATTTGCATTGCTGTTGAGGAATGTTTGGCGCACAGGAAGAAGAATAAGAACGCTTACGGCTCTTGTTTCATCGAAGTTGAAGTGCAGAACGAAAAGGAGGCGGTTGCCGCAGCAAGGACAAGAGCAGACGCGATACTTGTTGACAACCAGCCCATTGCCAGGTTCAAAAGGATTGTGCGCGCGATAAGGAAGCTGAACAAGAGCGTGCTGATTGAGGCGAGCGGCGGAATCACTCCGGAAAACGCAGGCGCCTACTTGCGCGCAGGCGCTGATTTCGCGAGCACGAGCTGGCTGACATTAAGGTCTAAGCCGCTTGACATCCATCTCGAGTTATGGTAGAAAAAAGAAGGGCGAGAAGAAGGCTGAACCACATTTATGGCGCAGCAGAAGCTAGGCGCGAGAAAAAATGAAAAAGAAGAAAATAAAAAAGAGAAAAAGAAAAAATCAGGGATGGGCTTAATCCATCCCCATTCCGCCCATGCCGCCTGGCGGCATTCCGCTCGGCTTGCCCCTGCTGCTTATCATGTCGTCGATCCTGAGCAGCATGCGCGCGGCCTCGGAGGCGCTCGATATCGCCTGCTTCTTCACCTTTGCAGGCTCGAAAACGCCCTTGTCCCTCATGTCCGCGAGCGTGCCTGTGTACACGTCGATTCCGAAGTGCGAGCCGCCGTCCTTCTTGTGCTTTGACCTGAGGTTCACGAGCGCGTCTATGGCGTCCATGCCTGCGCTCTCCGCAAGGGTGCGCGGCACGATTTCAAGCGCTTCTGAGAATGCCTGTATCGCGAGCTGCTCCCTTCCGCCTATGTCGATGGCGTACTTGCTAAGGTGCATTGCCAGCTCCATCTCCGCGCTCCCGCCGCCTGTCACGTATTTTCCGTCCTCTATCGCGCTTGCCACTGCGCCGATTCCGTCATTGAGAGCGCGCTCCGCCTCGCTCACAACGTGCTCGGTGCTTGCGCGCACAAAGATGGTCACGCTCTTCGCGTCCTTGCAGTTCTCCACAAAGACCATTTTCTCTCCTGAAATTGTCCTCTCCTCGATGTCGCCCGCTGTCCCGAGCTCCTTTATAGTGAGGTCCTCGAGCGAGCTCGCTATCTGCGCCTTTGTCGCGCGCGCGAGTTTTTCCATGTCGCTCTTCTTCACGCGGCGCACTGCCGCTATGCCCTTCTTGGAAAGGTAGTGCTGGACAACGTCGTCGATGCCCTTCTGGCAGAACACTATGTTCGCGCTTGAGCCTGCAATCTTGTCCGCCATCTCCTTGAGCATCTTCTCCTCCTGCTGCAGGAACTTCTCCATCTGGTCAGGCGAGGTTATCTCAATTTTGGCGTCGGTCTCTGTTTTCTCGATTTCGAGCGCGCAGTCCAGGAGCGCGATTTTCGCGTTCTTGAACGCCTTGGGCATTCCCGGGTGCACTATCTCCTTGTCAACAAGCACGCCCTGGATAAGCGTGGTGTCTGTGAGCTCGCCTCCCGCCTTCTTCTCTATCTTGATGAGCTCGTGGTCCACCACATACTTGCCGTCCTTCTTCTCGGCAACCTGGGTGACTGCATTTACCACCAGGTCTGCGAGGAAGTCCTTCTGGGTGCCGACTCCGACGCTCTTCGAGCCCATGGAAACGGAAGCTATCTCGGTGAGGATCTTCTTGTCGTTTATTGTGACTGCCACGCCTATCTGGCCGAGCACTTCCTGGGACTTCTGCGCAGCGAGCATGTATCCCTTGACTATGGTGCTCGCGTGGATGTTCTGGTCGAGCAGGTCGCCCGCCTTTTTCAGGAGCGTGCCTGCAAGCATGACTGCTGTGGTGGTTCCGTCCCCGACCTCCTTGTCCTGGGTCTTGGCTATCTCCACCATGATTTTCGCTGCCGGGTGCTCGACGTTCATTTCCTCGAGTATGGTGGCGCCGTCATTCGTGATGACGATGTCGCCAAGCTCGCTCACGAGCATCTTGTCCATTCCGCGCGGGCCGAGGGTGGTGCGAATCGCGTTCGCCACTGCGTACGCCACCATGATGTTCGTCCTCTGCGCGTCCCTTCCGAGGATGCGGTTCGCGCCCTCGGGAAGAATCAAAACCTGCTGTCCTTCAAGTCCTCCTTTCGACATAATTTCACCTCAATTTTTCGTTCTAGATATCGGATTTCCTACCCTAATGGTCGTTAAGCGCCAAAATCGAGCAAGAAACCTAGCTAACATTTTCTATGGCTATGAGTGAATACGAAAATATAAAAACATTTCGAAGGCGCGCCTTTCACTATTCGGATCTCGCGGGTGGCTATCTCGTCTCTTCCTCAGGATTCGGAAACCCTTATCCCGCTCTTCGCAATCTCCGCCTCGAAGCACGGGAACCCGGCGCTTATGAGGCTAGCCTGCACTTTTCCGGCGTCGGGTTTTTTCACGAGGGCGAGCACTGCGCCGCCTTTCCCGCCTGCGCCCGTGAGCTTCGCGCCGAGCGCGCCTGCTGAAAGCGCGAGCTGCCTTGCCGTCTCAATCTCGTCTGTCGAGACTGATTTCAGGAGCTCGTGGTTGGCATTCATGAGCTTTCCGAGCGCCTCTGCATCGCCGTCTTTCTTCAGCTCGCCCGTTGCCTTGTTCACTATTTTCTCATAAGGCATGAGCAGCTTCTCGCGCTCGCCCTGGTCAAGCTCATCCGGCTTTTTCGCTATCCCGTTGCTGGCACCAAATCTGGCAATCAGGTCGCCCGTCGCGTCCCTTTCCCCTTTGTAAGTGTCAATGATAAGCAGGGATGTGCCCTCCGGAAGCTGCGCATTGAAGGGCTCGGAAACGTATTTCAAGGGGTTGAACTGCTTTGAGAATTTCTGCGGCGAGCCTCCGATGACAGTTATCGCGTCTATTCCGCTCGGCCTTCCTCCGTGCGCGACCTCCTCTCCTGCCTGCGCTGCATCGAAAATCTCGGCATTCGTGCATTTCGTGTGCAGATAGGAACAGAGCGCTGCTGCGAAGGACGCGCAAACAGACGCGCTGCCCCCCATGCCCTTGAGAATCCTGTCAGTTGAAACCTCAGCATGCAGGCTCTCATCGCACTTTTTCTTCGAGAGCACGTGCATGTAAACGGCTGCAAGCGGCCTCATGAGCTCCTCGCCCTCGTACCTGCCGCCCGGCCATGCTGTTGCGTGCATTTCGCCAGACTTGAGCTTGAGCTTGGGCTCGTCGCGCTCGTGCCCTGCCTTTACTGATGCCGTGCTCCGCTTCTCCACTGGCAGCGCTATTGCGAGCCCGCCGTAGACAACGAAGTGCTCGCCGAAAAGTATTATTTTCGAAGGCGCGGTTGCGCTGACTTTCCTCGTCATGGCTAGGGCTTTGGAAAGAAGTTATAAAAATCCGTTAGATTTTTAGACTTGCCAGTTAGGCAAGCAGATAAAAACGATTGTTATTGCTGGCTTGTGCCGCCATTTGGCTGCGCGTCGCCTGGGTTTTGCCCTTCTGTCTGCGCGCTCTCGGGCGCCACCTCTGCTCCAGATGAAGCTTCCGCCGCTGGCCCAGCTGCGTCTGCTTGAGGTTCTGGGGCAGCGTCTGTCTTTGCAGCCTCTCCTGTTCCGTCCGCTGTTGCTTGCGGCTTTGCGCCTTCTCCCGCCACCTCCCCGGTTGGCTGCGCTCTCTGCTCAGGCTCTGGTTCCGGCGGCAATCTCAGGTGCACGCGCGCAATCCTTTGCACATCGGGCCGTTTGTCGCTGCACGCCTTTTCAATGATGTTTCCGAGCTTGAGGTCGTTCACGCTTTCCTCGTGATGGTATGCGACACTCACTGCCTCAAGGCTAGGGAGCGCGTACTCGCGTATGCTGACAAGGGACGCGACATATTCCGTGACCGGCCTGTGCTTTACGCGGTTAACTTCGGCAAGAAGCATTTTTGCGACAGTCTCAGTATCTCCTGCTGAAAGAAGCTCCCGTATCCTCTTTTTCTCGGCTTCCCACTCAGCCGCCCGCTTGCCTGCGCGATCCTCTTTCTCTTTCTTGCCAGCTTCTTTCAAAGCTGCTTCAGCTGCAAGCTCTTTTGCGCGCTGTCCCCTGATCAACTCGCGCAGCACGAGAAGCTTCGGGTCCTTTGAGCTCGGCTTGTCCTCTTGCAGCAGGACCCTATTCACATATGACTCTGCAGGGGAAAGGTCTGCGCCAGCCTCATGGAATATCCTCAGTGTCAGGAACGCCTCGCCAAAAAGCGGCTTTGAGCCGGAGAGATTGGTTGCTATTGCCTCGACCATTGAACGTTTCTGGCCATTCGGCCCGTCCACGAATTCGAGCTTTTCGCCGTTCTTCACCGCGCTTTGCAGCGCCATGAGAAGGGACTTCTTTGTCTCCTCTGCCTCGCCTTTGAGCGCGAGCTTTCTGCATATTGCGGGCCCGGCCCTAAGGATATTGACGTTGTGGCCCGCAGCCTCTCTAAGCACTGCTGCTGCGCTCGCCCTTACGTTCCTGTCAGAATGGAAGAGAAAAGTTGAGAAAAATTCGATGTTCTCAGGCGATTTCATCAGGAACCTCGCAAGCCGCTTTATCCTGTCATGCCTGAGCCAGCGCTCGATTTTTCCAGCATGCTTGCGCTCCGCGCTCTCCTTCATTGCCTTGCCGATGCCTGTCATTATCCCTTCAAGAAAAAGCTTCGCTTTCTGGCTGAAAGGAACCGGCTTCTGCCATACCTTGTCCCTTTCGCTAGGCGCGTTAAGATTTGGGCCCATAGGCTGAGGTTGAACCATGTAACTCGCTTCTATTATGCCGAAACTCCTTTTTAAATGTATGCTTGAACACCTTCTACAACAATATTCGGCAATTGCCGAGGTGGAGAAAGGAGAGTTTTTAAACCTCTGATGAGCCCTTATTTTGATGCGGATTGTTGTGGCTATTACCGGAGCCTCGGGCGTGATATACGGGAAGCGGCTTCTGGAATCGCTTGCAGGAAAGCACGAACTGCACGTTGTTGTGAGCGAAGCTGCGAAGAAAGTTGCGGAATACGAAGGCGATGGCGCGAAGCTCGACATTACAGCGCTCAGGAAGCTTATAGGAAAGCGAAAGGGGAGCGCGATTTACGAGGAAAGCGACATGGCTGCGCCTATTGCATCGGGCTCGTTCAAGACAGATGCGATGGTCGTGATTCCGTGCTCCACAAAGACTCTTTCCGGAATAGCGAACGGCTACACTGAAAACCTCGTAATCCGCGCAGCGGATGTCATGCTCAAGGAGCACAGGAAGCTCGTGCTCGTCCTGCGCGAGACCCCGCTTTCGCCGATAGTGATAGGCAACATGCTCAAGCTCGCGAATATCGGGGTTGTCATCCTGCCCGCGTGCCCCGGATTCTACTCAAAGCCCAAGACGATTTCCGACATGGTTGATTTCGTTGTTGGCAAGGCGCTCGACTCTGCCGGGATTGACAATAACCTCTATAAGAGATGGACCGGGAAGAAGTAGAGGCACGAAAGGAAAGCTGAAAACAGGCAAGAATGGTGATAACGTGAAAAGTGCGCTCTCAAATTTCATTGAAAAGCTGGAAAAAGAAGGCAAGCTTGTCAGGATACGCAAGCCTGTTTCACTTCATCTCGAGGCAGCGAGCCTGCTGAAAGAGCTTGACGGAAAGCCCGTGCTCTTCGAGAAGATAACAAACAAGGACGGAAGCACGAACGCGTTCCAGGTGGCGGGAAACCTTTTCTCTACGCGCGAGCTTGTTGCTGAATATCTTGGCGTGAAAACGGGCGAAGTTGTAAGGGCAATGGGAAGCGCCATCGAGAAGCGCAAGAAGCCGGAGTTCGTGCCAAGCGCGGATTTCTTCGAGGTGCAGGAGGAGAATACTGATTTCGACAAGATTCCAGCGCTCTTCCATTATCCTGAGGACGGAGGCAGGTATTTTTCATCCGCAATAGTTGTCGCGCATGACAAGGAGCTTGGAAGGAACTGCTCGTTCCACAGGATGATGATTACCGGCAAGAACACTGCAACGATAAGGATACTCAAAAGGCACCTTGACGAGTTCATAAGGCGCGCTGGCGGGGAGCTTGATGTCGCTGTTGTTGTCGGCGCTCCGATAAATTTCATGCTCGCATCAGCGACATCGGTGGAGCTCGGCGTGGACGAAATGGAGATTGCGAACGCGCTCTCCCCGATAAAGACAGTGAAGCTGAAGAACGGGATTGAAGTGCCTGCTGATTCTGAATTCGTTTTCGAGGCGAAAATCACCAAGAAAACAGGCAAGGAGGGCAAGTTCGTTGACCTCACTGAAACCTATGACATCGTGCGCGAGCAGCCGGTGATTGAGTTCGGAAGGATGTACAGAAGAAAGGATGCGATTTTCCAGGCACTTCTCCCGGGCGGGTTGGAGCATAAGATACTGATGGGGATGCCGCGCGAACCTACGATTTTCCGCGAAGTGAGCAAGGAGTGTGAATGCACCGGAGTGAATATCACCCCAGGGGGATGCTGCTGGCTGCACGCAGTAGTCGGCATCAGGAAAAAGAAGGAGGACGACGCTAGGCGCGCGATTGAAGCTGCTTTCCGCGGCCACAAGTCCCTGAAGCACGCAGTGATTGTTGATGATGACATAAACATCTACGACCAGGCTGAGGTCGAGTGGGCAATTGCGACGCGCGTGCAACCGGACAAGAACATCGTGATAAAGACGAATGAGAAAGGCTCCTCGCTCGACCCGAGCGCTGACCCGCACACTTACGCGACTTCAAAGGCAGGTATTGACGCCACAAAGCCGCTCGTTGCAAAAGGCAAGAATTATACAAAAGCAGAGCATGCGAAAATCGACATGAAGAAATTCATCCAGTGATGATATGGAGCTCACAAAGCAGGAGGAAAAAATGCTCTCTGGCGGGCAGGGCGAAGCTGTGCGCAAGAGCATGGAAATCCTTGTCGCGCTCGGCAAGATATTCGGGGCAGACCGGCTCATCCCTGTTTCCTCTGTGCAGATTGCAGGGGTTTCCTATGACAATCTTGGGGAAGCCGGGTTGGAATTCCTTGCTGACATGGCAAAGGACGGCAAGGCGCGCGCGCTCACAACGCTCAACCCTGCCGGGATGGACCTTGAGAACTGGGAAAACCTCGGGATAAGCAGGGAGTTTGCTGACAAGCAGATGCTTGTGATTGACGCTTTTGCGAAAATGGGCGTGATAACTTCCTGTACGTGCACACCCTACCTGATTGGAAACCTCCCGCGCTTCGGGGAGCACATTGCATGGAGCGAGTCTTCCGCGGTTTGCTTTGCGAATTCTGTTCTCGGCGCTCGCAGCAACCGTGAAGGCGGTCCTTCTGCCCTCGCATCTGCAATAACAGGCAGGACGCCGAATTATGGCATGCACATTGATGCGAACCGGCAGGCAAGCGTGCTTGTTCGCGTGAAGACGAAAATCCACGGCACAAGTGAATTCGGCGCGCTTGGAAAAGTCATTGGAGAGAAAGCAGGTAACAAGATTCCACTCATACGCGGGGTGCATGAGGCAAGCCTTGAGGAGCTCAAGGGCTTGTGCGCATCAATCGCAACTTACGGCGGAACAGCGATGTTCCACATTCCTAAAATAACACCAGAAAGGACGAAAGTCCCGAAGGAAGCTATTGAGGTTTCTCGCGATGATATCAAGGCAGCGCTCGAATCAATGAACGATGAGTGCGAGCCTGATTTCGTTTCTCTTGGCTGCCCGCACCTCTCGATACGTGAAATCGAGAATATTGCCGGGATGCTGCGCGGAAAGCACGTGAAAATCGAGACATGGCTCGCAACTGCGCGCCAGACAAAGCGGCTTGCGGACATGATGGGATATTCCAAGGTCATCGAAGATTCCGGAGCGAAATTCGCATGCGACACGTGCATGGTCGTAGCGCCGCTGAAAGGAAGATTCAAGTGCCTTGCAACGGATTCTGCGAAATCCTGCTTCTATGCGCGCGGAAAGAATGCTTTCAAGGTGCATGCGGGCACATTCGAGCAGTGCATAAGCGCTGCGATTACCGGGAAATGGAAGAAATGAAGGCAGGATGAGAAGAGAAAAGAAACTGCATTGATGACAAGCGAAAAGGAAGGCGAAGGAAATGGCGGAAATAAAGTGTAGGGCAATTTCAAAAGGGACTGCGACTGGCGAGGTCCTTCTTTCTTCACAGGCAATCTCATTTTATGGTGGAGTGGATCCGCTCACTGGAGTCATCACTGAAAAAGGGCATCCTCTTGAAGGAAAGAGCATCTCGGGAAAAGTGCTCGTATTCCCGAATGGAAAGGGCTCGACAGTGGGCTCATACGCGCTTTACAGGATGAAGAAGCACGGAAGCGCGCCCCTTGCAATGGTAAACCGGGAAACCGATGCCATTGTCGCTGTTGGCGCCATAATTTCCGGAATCCCGATGGTCGATAAGCCTGAGAGCGACGTATTCACACTTCTTAAGGACGGTCAGAAAGTAAGCGTGGATGGGACAGAAGGAAAAATAACCACGGAATAGCCCCCTGACCGAACAATTTCGACATGTTTAAATCAGGGTTTGGGCGCAATGATGCGCATGGAGCTAAAAGAATTTTTCAAGCCGACAATTGCAAAGATTGCCCTGTTTCTCGCGCTGATGGCTATTCCGAACTATTTGCTGATTTCAACATCTGGTGTCGAAGATGCAAGAATCCTTGTTGGCCTGCCTCTCGGATTTTGGCCGATAGGAAGCTTTTTTGCAACGGCGGGGGCGCCTGCCCCGCCAACTGTTGAATTCTCCTGGATTAACTTTGGCATCAACGCTGTGTTTTGGTACTTCCTCTCTTGCGCAGCCTTTGCCGCGTATCCTAGAAAAAGCTAGGGAACTATTTTTGTGCCTATCGCTTTCTTTCCCAGAAGAAGCGCCTTTATCCTCTCCTGGTGGCGCGCGCTCAC
>Ga0315275_10004742_pt1 | contig 12765 bp, 11 predicted proteins | sample YL17G03_0_MG_FD_205557 | JGI IMG/M metagenome (GOLD analysis project Ga0315275, IMG submission 205557) | Sediment microbial communities from Yellowstone Lake, YNP, Wyoming, USA - YL17G03_0 | ecosystem: Environmental > Aquatic > Freshwater > Lake > Sediment | place: USA: Wyoming | collected... | reverse complement strand
GGAATTGGGGGACGATATGTTGTTTGATAAGCCGATAGAAGAACCGGAAGAAGACAAAGACCTCATTGTGTGGCAAGTGCTTCTCCATGTGGTGAATCACGGCACAGATCATCGCGCACAACTTCTAAGATTACTAAACGATCTGGGAGTCAAGACAACGTCTCAAGATTACATCTTCTACGTCTATGACAACTTGTAGATGTTTTTTCTGTCCGCGCTGGGTTATTTCACCTCAACTGAGTTTGAGGCAATGACGGCTATTAGCCTGCCTGAGCCTTTCTTAATGCCAGCCAAAATCTGCCAAGGAAACCAACCACACTTCAAGAACAGTTCCAACCGCTGACAATTTTGCTTATGGTGTTCAATTGGAATTTGGTGAATTTGGGTATAACAAACATTGGCTGGGATTGCCCATACCAAATGATGAAGCCTAACAAACATGCAGCTGCCAGGTGGGGTTTGCAGGGATCTAGGGGCATTATTTGGACTCCAAATTAATAATGCCTCCCAAGTCTTATCTCATTCCTCCCACTCGCGGCTAATGTAAACCATTCGCTCTACCTGGCATAGTAAAGAGTTAGAAAAGACATCCTTAATGATTTAGTCAGGTTGGCGATGACTATCCCCAGACTAGTCTTACCAAAGCCTGGTGATCCTGACAAGATGATGGATTAGAATAAGCGGTCGGACTCAATAGCCTTCCCCAGGAGCTTGCCCGGACCGAGGATATCCTCCTGCCTGACGAACTCCTCCAAGGTGCGTAGGTGTATGCGCGCTGCCTACGGGGCCTGCAGATTTCATGTGTTATTAGCGGGGGTGGGTGAAGAAGCTTATGAGGGTGATCTTGTATACAACGCGAAGTAGCAACAAATTGTGGGGGAGGATATGCTACAATAAATTCACCGCAACTGATCCCATTTTTTTTATTATTCTTCTAAATCCACTCTGGAGAAATATTATGGACATGAAGAACATACCTTTTGGCACTACAAGCTGGTTGGACATTGTTGCAACAGAACACCCAGGCAAGACCGGGAAGGCTTACTGGCGCACGCAACAATTCGATGACATCCGGGTGCGTCTGGTAGAGTACACCCCGGGCTACCTGGCCGACCATTGGTGTCAAAAAGGCCATATCCTGTTCTGCCTCGAAGGTGAGCTTTATACTGAGCTTGCTGATGGCAGGCAGTTCGTGCTAACCCCTGGGATGAGTTATCAGGTGGCAGATAACGCAGAACCACATCGTTCTTCCACTCAGACCGGGGTCAAGCTTTTCATTGTCGACTGATCGGGAGGTGAAACAATGCAATACCGTGAACTGGGAAGGACAGGATGGAAAGTATCCAGTCTTAGCTTTGGCACCTGGGCAATTGGTGGAGACTGGGGATCGGTTAATGACACCGAATCATTCGAAGCACTAAACCGGGCGATTGAGCATGGGGTCAACTTTTTCGACACCGCTGATGTTTATGGCGACGGTCGGAGTGAACAACTGCTAGCAAGACTTCGCTGCCAGCACCCCGATTCGTTCTATATCGCCACTAAAGTCGGACGGAAGCTAGACCCGCATACGGCGGAAGGCTATAATCGCCTCAATCTGACAGCCTTTGTGGAGCGTAGCCTCAAAAACCTGGCTACCGATGCCCTCGATTTGCTACAGCTTCATTGCCCTCCTACTCAGGTCTACTACATGCCGGAAGTTTTTGGTGTTCTGGATGATTTAGTCAAAGTTGGAAAACTCCGCTACTATGGGGTGAGTGTGGAAAAAGTGGAAGAGGCACTCAAGGCAATCGAATATCCCAACGTGCAAAGTGTGCAAATCATCTTCAATATGTTCCGCCAACGGCCAGCTGAGCTCTTCTTCGAGCAGGCTAAGAAGCGTAAGGTAGGAATACTGGCACGTGTTCCCTTGGCGTCCGGGCTGCTTACGGGTAACCTGACAACGATCAGCACATTTGGATCTGACGACCATCGAACTTATAATCGCTTAGGGGAGGCATTTGACCGAGGAGAGACTTTCTCGGGGGTTGACTACAAGACGGGTTTGCAGGCTGTTGAGGATCTTAAAGCCATCTGCCCTGCAGGGATGAGTATGACCCAGTTTGCCTTGCGCTGGATTTTGATGTTTGATGCCGTAACGTGCGCGATTCCTGGAGCTAAGCATCTATCACAAGTGGACGAGAATTTTACCTGCTCGGATCTGCCTCCCATCTCAGAAGAGACGATGGTTCAAGTGCGTTCCATTTACGACCGCTACATCCGCAAGCTTGTGCACCATTACTGGTAAGGAATCATGATTGTGCAAAGGAGCTCGGCATGACCCTCAAGTGGTACATGCTTGATGCAGACAGAATCCTGGAGCAACCGCTTCCTGACGATACTCCGCAGGTATCTACTGGGAAATCTGGAGAGACCTGGTATGATGTTCAAAATGCCGATCCCGAGGAATTACATCAGTTCCTAACACCCCTTGATCTTCATCCATTACAGCTTACGCGTTGCCTGGATTCAATCAACGACCCTGGGGTGATTTCATTCGGTAAGTCTTTCCTCATGGAGTTTCCAGCTGCATCTGACCGGGAATCGACAGACCTGTCTTACCTCACAATTCTTCTCCAGGACCATGTGTTGGTGACCATCCGCCATGGGGCATTGGGCGCGCTTGATGATCTTGCCCACAGCCTGACGGGTAAGACTGCGCCCGTAATCCTTCACCTGGCACAGATTATTTATCTAATCCTTGACCAGTTTGCGGATCTGAATGTCGAGTCAGAAGTAACGATTCGCGATCAGATCCAAATTCTGTCAAACACTCTCGCTGAGAATTCTGGAAAAGTGAGTGCTCGCGACCTCTCGCATATTCGTGGGCAGGTAGAAAACCTGGTATTTTTGGTAGAGAACCAACTTTACTGCATCTCAGGGTTGAATGCCAGTGACAATGAAGTATTGCAGGATCCGCATCGGAAAGCGTACATATTAGATCTATTATCAGAAACGGAGATTATGCAAAGCGGTGTCTACCGTCTTGAGACCCGGGTGAGAGACCTATATAACGACTATCAAGCTGCGGGAAATGTACTTGTGGAGAAGCGCTTGCGCCTGCTAACCATTGTCTCGGCTATTACCCTGCCGCTTGGTCTGGTCGCTGGCCTGCTTGGTATGAACGTTGGCGGGGTCCCGGGTACTACAAACAACTCTGGGTTCATCATTGTGATCTTTTTGATGGTCCTGATTGTCCTGGTTGAGACATGGTATTTCACTCGAAAAGGGTGGTTTGATTGAAAGGGTTGGATAGCGCAACAAGGGTATTATTGAAAGCTCGAATGGCCCTGGCTCTCGGGACGCTTGCAAAGGCGGTGTAAAATGCAAATCATTGGCTCAATCATTGTTAGCCTAGTAATAGTAGCATTTGTGCTTCTTTTAGGGGGCTTACTGTTTTACACAGATTACACCAAGAAAAAAAACCTGGCTGGATATGAGGTGAATCATAATCGTTACCTGAGTCTGGATGACAAAACAAAGGTGTGGATCAGTGTGTGGCTGCCGGCCAGACTGAAAGCCGGGGAGAAGATCCCCACCCTCCTCAGAATGGAACGCTATATCGAGGAGGTCGAGTATGGCTGGTTTGCAAGAGTAGCCACGTTCTACGGCTACAAGGATGCCAACTTGAAAACCACTCTGGAAATACTGGATCAGGGCTTTGCCTTCGTCTTCGTTCAGTCCCCAGGCTCTTGTCAATCCAGCGGACCGCGTTATTCTGATTATTCCCCGAGTGAAATAGAGGCCATGGGATTGACTATTGACTGGGTCTCGCAACAGCCCTGGTCCAACCAAAAAATAGGAGTGCATGGCGGTTCCTATTCCGGGACCACGGCCGAAATGAGTTGCGCCACTTTGCGTCCGGAGTTAAAGGCGGTCTATCCCATGAAACCCGACTTTGACGCCTTCAGGAGTGTCATCAACCCCGGTGGACTGGGCTCCGGGGCTTTCCTGCATGACTGGGCAAAGATGGTGATCGCTGGTGATATGGATGATATGATCGGATTGGGAGAAGTTATTTCTGGACATCCTCTCTCGTTTGTAGAGAAATTAAAGTTTCGCGCTTTGGTTAAAGGTCTCAAGCGCCCCAAGGGAGCAGATTTGGAGATCTTCGACCAGGCAATCAAGGATCATCGCGCCAATCCGGATGTTGAAAAGCTCTACGGTGGTTTGGAAAATAAATACATCGATTCCACATTCCCCACCGCCAATGGGGTGGCAACCTGGGAGGATATTGCACTCTACAGCTACAAGGAGCGCATCGAGAAAGCTCAGGTCAATAGCTACAACCGCGTGGGATGGATCGATGCCGGGACGGCAGAAGGCGTTTTGGAGAAATTCCTTACCATTAATACTCCACAGAAGATCGTCATAGGACCGACCGGGCATCGATTGGGTAAGTTCGTTGACCTCTACGGAACGTATCCCAACCAGAGCCCGAGCGAGCCGGGCTTCAAGAATCTCAACGCAGAAATGCTCGAATACTTCACCCGTCATCTGAAAGATGGACCAGAGATCAAGGAACAACGGCGAGTCACTTATTTCACTTATGGTGCCAATGTCTGGAAGGAAACCAATCTCTGGCCTCCGAACGGCACTCACATGCAGATATTGTACTTCGGCGAGGACCGTTCACTCGTCCACACGAAACCCATTATCCCGGAAGGGTATGACACATATTCCGTTGACTACACGGCATCTTCTGGCAAGGAGAATCGCTGGATGGGACAGATGGGTCTTCCCGTAATGTACGGCGATCGCCATTCGGAAGACGAAAAGTTGTTGCATTACACCTCCGCTCCGCTCGAAGCAGATATCGAAATTACGGGGAGCACCACCGTAATCCTACATGTTGTCTCAACACACACCGATGGGGCCTTTTACGTGTACCTAGAGGATGTGGCACCTGACGGTCGCGTGACCTACCTGACAGAAGGGCTTCTTCGGGCTATCCACCGGAAAGTTGGGGATCCGAGAACAGCTCCGTATGTCCCGTTGGGTGTGTATCACTCCCTACGCAAGGTGGATGTCCAACCGCTCGTGCCGGGCGAAGTGGCCGAGATAAGCATTACGCTCTGCCCGATATCGGTACTAATATTTATGGGGCACCGTATACGCCTGGCCATTGCAGGGCACGACGTGGCGATGAAGACACGCTACCCAATGGATGGGATTCCGGAATTGCGCTTCCAAAGGAACTCAACCCAGGCTTCATACCTGCAGCTGCCGGTGATGGGGGTGGAGCCTCCGGGAGGTGCCTGATTCCGTCTGTCTTTTTTCCTTATTGGAGTACAGGTCATACGTGGGTTTGACGGGATAATACTACCGAGAAGCTAGTTTCTTTACGATGCAAGTTTGACGAATTGTTTGACTGAGGGACTCGATTTCATCAAGGAAGGAAAAAGCATGAAAAGCAATCCAATCATTGAAAGCATGATGAACCGCAAATCGATCCGCAAGTACACGGATGAGATGCCAACGGATGAAGTGATCCAAACGGTGGTACGTGCCGGGCAGCAGGCTCCCTTTGCCTCACAGCTGTGCAGTGTATTACTCTCCCGGAAAAAAGGCGTCCCATTTGGGGCACCCCTGCTCTTCACCATTTGCGTGGATCTGCACCGCATGGAGCTGATCATGTGCAAACGTGGCTGGCAGACAGTGACGAATGACCTGTCAATGCTGTTTTTTGGCATCCAGGACGCTTCGCTGCTGGCAGAAAACATGGTCAATGCCGCTGAAAGCCTGGGCATGGGTAGCTGTTTTTTGGGGGCTGCACCCTATAATGCCGATAAAATCGCCAGGAAATATAAGCTCCCAGCACGGGTATTCCCCCTGGTTCAGTTGGTGATGGGCTACCCGGCAGAGGACCCTCCCACACGCCCGCGTTACCCCATAAGCTTTACGCTGTTCGAGGAAGAATACCCGAATTTGGGTGATACTGAGGTTGAACAAGCCATGAAGCAAATGGACGATGGATACCTGGCGCAGAATTATTACCGAAAAGGCAAGATCATGATCCGATTAGATGGTGGACGGGAGGAAAACTATACTTATGAAGATTATAGCTGGACGGAGCACATCTCGCGTAAGTGGGGGCAGTGGTACCAGTCCCCCGAGGAGCTTTTGGGGCAATTATCCAAGCGGGGTTTCAAGGTAGTCTTGTCTGAGGAAGATGAAAACAAATCAGCAAATTAAGGGATCGATCTTCTGGATAGGTAATATACACTTGGTAATAAACAATCCTAATAAAAAAATGGGCGTGGGATAGGTTTCCACGCCCATTTTACGTAAACAATGTTGATCAATCCCCACCACTAAAATGCCAGAAAGCTTCGTCGGGTGTTTCCATGTGGCAGACAACACATTCCTTGATCGGTCCGGCATGACCTTGCAAGCGGATAGATTGCTCGTTGTCGCGATCTGTGATGGTTGGGTAGATGGCATGCGGTGACCCGTGACAGGCGGCGCAGTAGATACCCCCACCGCCGTGTGCCTTGCTATTACGGTAGAGGGCATCTGAGCTTGGAGTTAAGAACTGTTTGGGGTTATCAATATGCCTGGAAGTGGATGGGGTAAGAGCCGTGGTGTGACAGCTCGTACAGGTTGGCAGATTGACCCACGGAGTACGGCTGGGATCTCCCACATCACTCATCCCCCCATGGCAATCGGTGCAGGTGACGCCAGCTGCTGCCATGGCGTCGCGCAAGCATTGCGTTTGGGGTCCGGGATGGCAAGCCTGGCAGGTATTCTGCGGCAGCTGGTTGCCAACCAGCTTGTCCGCATGAAATGTATGCATGGCACCGGATAAGGTGGTCTGGCTGGTATGGTTTTCCATCACACCCATTGCCGGGTCGGCATGGCAGGAATTACATAATACTGGCTGTCCTCCCTGGGCTTGTTGAGCCAGGTTGGTTCCCGAATTGCGATCGTGAGCTTGCAGAATATTCGCCATGACTCCCTGGATACTGTCACTCACGTGGCATAAATAACAGCTCATTTCAGTGGAAGCTGGAGCGACATTGACGGTTTCTGCCAGGGTTTGACCGGCGTTTTCTGTAACCTGAACCACAAAGAATGGATAGGGATCCCAGGTGCCATCGTCATTAACATCTACCACTGGAACACCTTCAGCAATGAAATGATCACTTGAGGCCTCCAGGGTACCCGAAATGCCCTTTCCATTCAACCCTATCCCGGGCTGAAGGTTCCAGCCGTAGGAGGCTGCATAATCCCAAAAATTTGTGTGTGCAGCCGGGTTGGTTTCTTGAGGTAAGGAGTATTTTACAGTGAGACCGCTGCTGATGATGATTGGGTCTTCCCCACGCGCCACCACCTGCGTCCAGAGTACATTGTATGGGGGCAGGATCAAGAATTGCGAATAATCTGACTGGTAACAATGCATTCCCAGGTTATTCCAGGCGAAGGCAACTAGATTCCCGAGAGGCTGGGTGGGGGGCAGCACCCCTTCGGGGATGCCGGAGGGCGGTGCAGGATATTGGGTGGGCAGGGCTGAAATTAGTTGCGAAATTATGGTAGGTGAGGGTGAGGCTTCGGTTGGCGTTGGTGGTGTAGAAGTATCGGTGGGTGGGGGTAAAGCTGTTTTCGTTGGTGGCAATGGATTGGTTGAAAGGGGTTGTGATGTAAGAGACGCAATCGGAGTTTGCGCCCCTGTGCATGCAGAGATCAGCACGACAACCCCCAGGATGGTCATCATTCTGAGAAATATATTCCGCATAATTTACCTCCTTCTGTGCTTATGTATATAAATTCTAAATGATATTTGTAACAACGGTGGTCTGTGAAGATGTTCACAAATAATTATACCCGATAATAGTCTTCCAAATCATTCCTTCGGTTTATAGAGGGTTAATAGGATTTGGAAGATTTATTGAGCTTTCTTTTCATTAACCTCTTTGTGACACAGGACTATGCAGACATATTAAGGGTAAAATAGCATTTAACATTCATAATCTAATCCTTAGAATGAAAGGTGCCACCAGTGACAGAAAATCGTAAAAGTATTATTCCATTGATATTCGTCGGGGGAGGCATACTGCTTTTGGTGGCAGGGTTGGCATGGTTGCTTCTGCGCCAGCAGGCTGCTCCAGCAGTCACATCAACCCCAGCCTCAGTGGAGCAGGTAGTACGGGTTTCTTTAGATGATGCAAAGGCTGCCTTTGATGCAAGCACGGCGATTTTCTTGGATGTACGTGCCAGCAGCTCATATGAAGTCTCTCATATCCCTGGGGCGGTGTCCATCCCGCTAAACGACCTACCCGCTCGCGTGGGAGAGCTTGATCCGGCAGCATGGATCATCCCCTACTGAACCTGACCAGCTGAGGAATCGAGTGCCCGTGCGGCACTGATACTAATCGATAACGGCTTCTCTAAAGTTACCCCCATCCTTGGCGGTTTCAATGCCTGGGTGCAGGCAGGATATCCTGCGGAAAGTGGGAAGTAAATTCAAATCTGCTTTTTGAAGGATTATGCATTGACCAGACCTCCATGGTATGCCAGCTGGTAGACCATCTCGCCATTAAGTTCGATCCATTCCCTGCCTGTGAAGTATTGAGGGTCACCATCGTTTGTATCCGTGTAGGAAAATTCTCCGATGGTATGTTGGAACCCGCCCAGGAACCGACCGGATTGGTACATTTTTGACAGGCTTTCCTGGATGATTGCTCCAGCCTGGGGGGAAGTGATCTTTTCGGAGTGAAAGATTCGTCCATAATAATTCATGCCCCAGACCACTTTTGCGCAGTAATATACAATCTCTTCACCGATGAAATCACTCTCTCCAAGGTAGCTGTCATGGTACGCCCAGTCATCCTTGAAAAACTGTAAGTCGTGTGACCCCAGCCGGTATGGCAGGAGCTTGTTCCCTCCGCCCATATATGTTGCCTGCTTGGCAAGCAGGATGAAATTTATTAAATCTTGGATGGATATAGGTTGCATAACACGCTCCTGTCTGGAACATCTACACGATATTCGGTTTTCACAGCTGAGAAAATTCTATCATGCCTTCCGGGTATTGTGCCAATAGCAGGCATATGCTATGATTTCCGTTGGTGAACATAGAATGAGACAGGCAAAGCGCCTTTTTTACATCGTACTGCTCAATATCATAATTTCAGCAATCACTGTGGGAGTGGTGCTTCAGCTTTGGGAAAAAGACCATCCACCAATAAATGGCGAGAGCACACCGGTAGTGATCATCGTCACAGCCACCGAATCAGGTATTCTGCCAATCTCTGGTAATGAAGTTGCCTCCGGGACAATTGCACCTGTTGACGCGGGAATAATAATCACAGGAACGCAACAGGTGGCTCCCACAATAGAAATGCTCACTTATCGAGTGAAGGAGGGTGATTTCCTTGGAGCGCTTGCGGCCCAATTCAATGTAAGCGTCGCAGATATTATCGCGGTGAATAGTCTGACTGACCCCGATAGTCTAATCGTTGGACAGATCATATATATTCCTACCGCACCGCTACCGAGTGTCACTTCCACCTCGATTCCTCCTACCTTCGTTGCATCAGCCATCCCAAGACCATCCGACACAGCGACCCATGGACCCATACCTACATCGACTCCAACGATCATTGGGCAGGAGGCTCAGGTGGTGATTGATAAAATTATCGGGGCAGGTGTGTTGGAAAACGAACGAGTCGTGCTCCGTCGCACAGGTGATGGTGAGCTCTCACTGGCAGGATGGCGACTCACGGATGGCCAGGGGAGTGATTATATCTTCCCTCAGCTGACCCTTTATAAGGATGGAGCAATTAACATAAATTCACGGACAGGGCAGAATTCGGTGGTGGATTTATTCTGGTGTTTACCCTCCTCAGCTTGGAGTCCGGGTAAAGTAGTTTCCATTTTCGACGCTCAAAACAACTTGCGTGCAACCTATACCGTGCCATAGAGAACTTTTCTCGATGTAATGGGTTATAAATATACCGGAGTGCATCATGATTGGATATAAAACAAAATTTATTGTTAATCCGACTGCTGATAGGGGTCGTGCTTGGAGGATGATTTCAGACCTACGTCCGCTAGTGGAGAAATTTGGTGGGGCTGACTGGTCAGGGACAGTTTACCCAACCCATGCTACCGAGCTGGCTTGCCAGGCAGCTGAGGCCGGCTACAGCCTGGTCATTGCTGCCGGTGGTGATGGAACTGTTCACGAGGTGATCAATGGTTTGATGCAGGTCCCGCCAGAAACCAGACCCCGCCTGGGTATTATCCCGTTAGGTTCTGGGAACGATTTTGCGCGTTCCATTGGCATTATTGGAAGTCCACTGGAGGCGCTTAATAAAATATATACCGGCCAGCCAAAATATATGGACCTGGGTATGTTCGAGATTGGTTCTGGGAAGCGCGAATACTTCGACAATACCTTTGGTTTGGGTTTTGATGCCACAGTAACCATCTACACACACCGCCTCACATACTTGAGAGGATTTATGATGTACCTGGTGGCAGTCCTTCGAACGATTGCACTCAAACTTGACGCACCTTTGATGCATATCACCACAGATACAGAATCTTGGGACGAAGAGACGATCATGATGGTAGTTTGCAATGGACCACGCGAAGGAGGCGGTTTCCTCGTTGCACCGGATTCGGATAGCTCAGATGGGTTATTAAATTATGCCTCCGTATGCCGTGTCTCACGACTGATGATGCTGCGGTTGATCCCGGAAGTGATGAATGGTACCCATGGTCGCTTCAAACAAGTGAGGTTGGGTAAGTTACACAGGGTACAAATCCAGGCGGACAAACCTGTAGCAATCCATGCAGATGGGGAGGTCATCGCGGGTTTTGGGACAGAAGTTCGGAATGTGACGGTTGAGGTCATTCCGAGTGCAGTGGCAATAATGACATAATATAATAAATGTGGGATTATGCCCAGTCTATCTGAAAGCCTGCAAGGCCGCGACCTGGGGCATTTACGTATCATTGCTGAACAATGGGGGATAAGGCTGGATGAACAGGATGCCCGTACTGCACTAATCCAATTAACTTCCATAATATTGGGCTCATCGCAAGTGGATAATTTGGTAAACAGTCTTGCTCCATTTGAAAAAGAGGCACTGGTTGATCTTATCCATCATTCAGGCAAGCTACCTTGGGCACAATTCACCCGCCTGTATGGCGAGTTGCGTGAGATGGGGGTGGCGAAGCGTGACCGCGAGCAACCCTACAAACAACCCATTTCCGCAGTTGAAGGGTTATGGTACCGCGGGATTTTAGCCAAAGCTTTCTTCGATACCCCCGCAGGACCGGAGGAATTTGCTTACATCCCTGACGATCTATTGATGCAAATCCATTTAGCTGGTGATAGAGGCACCCAAAGAATGGGCAGGCAGGCCTCAACTGCGGAATATGCTCAAGTATCCCTGGCAAATGATCGTATCCTTGATCATGCCTGCACCCTGCTGGTGGCATTGCGCATGGGCATCTCACTGCCAGGTCCAATATCCACCCAGCTTGGGGAGGAATTAACGCCTGAGATCCTCAAGTCTATATTGGCAGGGCCAGGAATAATCGGCGAGACGGGCTTATCACTGCAAAAACCGGTAAGAGAATTTTTGGAAGCTTCCCGTGCAGAAGCCCTGGTCGAACTTGTCCAATCCTGGAAGCACAATAACAAAATCAATGAGTTGCGACTACTTCCCAATCTGAACACGGAGGGGAATTGGGAGAATGATCCTATGCGTGCACGCCAGGTAGTCCTGGACTTTCTGTCAGGTATTCCTGCTGAAACATGGTGGAGCCTGAGTTCTTTTATTGCTGCTATCAAACAGCGTAACCCTGATTTCCAAAGGCCAGCCGGGGATTATGATTCCTGGTTCATCCGCGATACCAGGAGTGGAGAGTATTTACGTGGCTTTGGCCATTGGGACGCGGTGGATGGCCGTTTGGTCAGATTTATTCTCACCGGACCACTGTACTGGCTGGGGGTGCTTGATCTGGCATGCACGGAAACGAGCAAGGACGTGACTGCATTCCGCTTATCTCGATGGTCAAAAGCCTTACTCAAAGGTGAACATCCCAAGGGAATGCCCGTTGAAGATGAGCCCTTAGTGGTTCGCTCCGATGCCCGGTTAGGCGTCAGAAGGTTGGTGCCTCGGCGGGTGCGCTATCAGCTAGCCCGTTTTTGTGAATGGGGGAAGGAAACTCCGGAGGAGTACCAATATCTAATCAGCTCTGCCTCCCTCACCAATGCCAGGAAACAGGGTTTGACAGTCAGCCAGCTGCTGGCACTCTTGAATCGATACGCCAAGGCGGTCCCACCCAGCCTGGTGAAAGCCTTGGAGCGATGGGATAAAACTGGAAGTGACGCCCGCCTGGAAAAGCTAGTCATTTTGAGGGTTACATCCATTGAAGTACTACAAGCTTTGCGTAATTCGCGCGCAAGCCGCTTTTTGGCAGAGCCTTTGGGACCTACCACAATTGCGATAAAACCGGGTGCAACCCAAAAGGTGTTAGGAGCTTTGGCTGAGCTGGGATATCTGGGTGAGATACGCGAGGATGTGAAAGGTTCCTGACCAGTAGTTTACACCCGGGTTGCGTGCTGTTCAATCAGACGGGCAACCTCGGGTAATGCCAGTTCTACTCCCGGGCTAAGCGATTCACCCAGTGAGAGATTACCCGCTTCTATCCCGATTAGGATGATTTTTTCTGGCATGCTGGACGGCATGAGTTTTTCCCCAAGAGATAGGG
>Ga0315275_10004741_pt1 | contig 12767 bp, 9 predicted proteins | sample YL17G03_0_MG_FD_205557 | JGI IMG/M metagenome (GOLD analysis project Ga0315275, IMG submission 205557) | Sediment microbial communities from Yellowstone Lake, YNP, Wyoming, USA - YL17G03_0 | ecosystem: Environmental > Aquatic > Freshwater > Lake > Sediment | place: USA: Wyoming | collected... | reverse complement strand
CCCTGTATTGTTGCTGCGTGTAAAAGCCAAAACGGAAAGAGAAAGACGCCGAACACCGGCGATAACGAAGTAAGGAATCCGCCTCCGGGCCCCCAGGGCCCCTGGCGGGGGTGGCGAGGGCCACTGTTGCTCGATTGCCCAAGCGGCTGTGGTCGGCACAGATGCACAGAGACTTCAAAATAGGATTGATTTCGGGCATGGTGGTTGTAATCGCCGCGACGATCTACTTAGCCACGCGCCCCGATCTAAGCTTCAAACGCCTGCGCCCCCGCAGCGTCCCTCCCAGCCGGCCCTCTGCCGCGCCGAATTCGCTCTACACACCCCGGTCCGCCGAACCGCCCGAGTCGCCGCCCGAAGACCCCGGCGCTCGCGACTGGACTGCCTACGAGCAGGCTGAGAAAATACAGACCCAGAAATTCCACATCGTCCGAAAGACAGAGACCCTCTCGGATGTCGCACGCCAATACTACGGCTCACCTTCAAAGTGGCAAAAAATATACAACGCGAACCGCAACGTCGTTACCAACCCAAACGCCCTCCGCCCCGGCACTAAACTCATCCTGCCTGAGTAACTCAAGCCCCGGAAAAAACGGCAGACGCACTACAACTCAACGCCATCCGAATGAAACGAGCCCTGCCCCCAATCGACCCATCGTACTCACATAGCCTTTGCGGCGTCGCGGTCGATCAGCCAGGTCACTTTGTCGAGGATCGGCCAGAGCGCATGGACGGGATAGCGGACCTCATCCGGCTCGCTCGTGAATATCTCTTTCAGAATCCTCGCCTTGCCCTCGCCGCACACCAATACCGCAATGTGTGACGCCGCACACAGCACCGGATGCGTCAGCGTTATGCGGTTCAGCTTCTCGTCAAGAACATAGACAACGCACGCAAGGTCCGTCGTATCGAAGCAGGCGTAGCTATCCGGAAACAGCGACCCGATATGCCCGTCAGCACCCATCCCAAGCATAATCAGATCGAATTCGGGAATTTCGCCCCTCTTCGCGCCCAGCACCCGTCGAATCGTCTCCTCGTACGAGCGGGCCGCTACTCCGAAATCACCATACTCGGTCGGAATCCGATGAATGTTAAACTCCGGAATCCCGACTCTTCCAAGAAAAGTCTCAGCAGCAAGCTTGTAATTGCTCCACTGCGAATCCGGGGGGACATATCGCTCGTCCACCCAGAACAACTGTATCTTCTCCCACGCAAGAGACCGCGCGCGCGGAACCTCCGCAAGCAGTTCAAAGAATCGTCTCGGCGTATGCCCCCCCGACAACGCCACGTTGAAGACGTTCTTGGAGGTAATCGCTTTTTGCGCATCCTTCACGAAAACCTCAACGCTCTTATGCGCAAGGCTCTCGGCATCGGACGCAATCTCAACTTTCGGTTGGTACTTGGCAGTAGTCTCCATAAATTTACCGGCCTTCCCCATCGGGCACAACCCGCCTGTCACTTGCGATCCCCCCGGCTGGGCAGACCCTCTCCGCGCAGACACACACCTGCCCCGCATTTGATTCGGAACCTCGCAAGAAATGCCACAAATCCAAATTCATACTCCCGCCCTTAACTGTACGGCTTACACGCATACCATTATCCAATAAAATGCGCGTTTTTGCCACAACTTTTTTCAAAAAAAGTAAAATTCCCTCCCCCTCGCCAAAACTCCCTAAGTCTCTCCGCGAAAAAGACTTACATATCGAATCGTCATCGCATATGCTGCACGGCCGCACTTGGATCAATTGTATCTGTGCTGGATACGCCGCTGAATCCCAGCCGCAGTAAAAGCCGGCTCAGCAGCACGTACAGCGACGGCACGACCACCAGCGTCAGGATCGTGGCGAAGCCAAGACCGAAGATGACAACCACCGCCATGTTGCCCCACCACTGGCTGGACTCGCTCCTCGTTGACCAGGAGAGTGTATGAAAATCGTAAGAGACGCCTATGGCGGTCGGTATCAGCCCGATGATTGTCGTGCCCGCCGTCAGTAGCACGGGCCGCAACCGCGTGACACCCGCCTGGGCCGCAGCAGAAACAAGATCCATCCCCCGCTGCTGCAACTGCTGCGTGTAGGCCAGCAGCACGATTGCGTTGTTCACCACCACCCCCGCCAGACTTATAACACCAATGCCGCTCATGATGACACCGAACGGCAGCCCCCAGACCAACAGCCCCACCAGCGCGCCGATTAGCGAGAGAATCACTGTTGTCATAATGATAAACGGCACCATGAGCGAGTTAAACTCGACAACCAGTATAAGGGTAATCAAAAGCAGTGCCACGCCGAACGCCTTGCCTAAGAAGGTCCGTGCCTCGTCCTCGGTTTCCTTTTCTCCGGCATAACGAATTTCATAGCCCATTGGCAGTTTGAGTGCGGCCAGGCGACCCTGCACATCTCCGAGCACTTCTGAGCTTAGGCGGCCCTCCGCATCGGCCGTGAGGGTGACTACACGCTTCTGGTTGATACGGCTGATCGTGCCGAATCCGCCGCGGTACTCAAAACTGCCAACCGATCTCAGCGGCACGGCGTCGCCGGACGCATTCGGAATTCTAAGGTCGTATATACCATCGATATTGACGCGATCAGCTAACGGCAGCCGCACGGTGATGTCGTACTCGTCGTTGTACTGCCGATAAGTCCCGACCTTGGTCCCGAAGACCGCCATTTTCAGGAAGTTGCCAACCGTGGCGGTGTTGACGCCAAGCAGCATAGCGACGCGGCGATCAACGGTAAACGCCAGCTCAGGACGAGTGGCCTCCAGGTCGCTGCGCAGGTTGACAATATTCGGCACATCGGCGATAGCACGGCGGGCCTCGTCGCTCAGCTTCTTCAGCACACCGAAGTCCTTGCCGATTATTCGTACCGTGATCGGCGCGCCGGTTGGCGGACCTCGCTTCTCCACTTCGACGTTGATCTCGGCCCCGGCAATGTCGGCGACGGCCTGCCGTACCTCGGCGACGATCTCCATCGAAGGCCGCTGCCGGTCCACAAAGTCGTAGAAGATCAAAGAGATATTGGCTAAGTGCGGTCCTCCCGCGCTGGCCATTATGTTCGTCCCACTGCCGGAGGAACCAACGTTTGTAACGATATGCTTTGTCCACGTCTTGTAAGGCGCAATGCGCTCCTCGATGAGGCGCACAATTCGGTCGGTCTCACTGATGTTCGTGCCCTGTGGCGCCCGGACGCTTATCACCGCGCGCTCCGGGTCGCCCTGCGGAAAGAACTCCGTGCCCTTGCCGATCTTGGCGTACAAAATCGTCAGGCCGACTAAGAGGCACACCGATAGAAACAACGCCATGGCCGGATTGGATAGACCAGCTTCTTGGAATCGGCGGTAGCCGCGGATGAACCAATGCTCCGTTTGCCGGGGACTCGGCGAACGACCCGCCCAGAACGAGCAGATTGTTGGACTGAACACGAGCGCCACAAACAGCGAGGCCATTAGACCTATAGTCAGCGTGATCGGCATATACTTCATAAAGTTGCCCATCATGCCGGGCCAGAACATCAGCGGCAGGAACGCGCCCACCGTGGTGAGCGTTGAGGTGGTGACCGGCCAGGCCACCTCTTTGGCGCCCATCATAGCGGCCTCCAGGCGCCCGTATCCGAGCTGAAGGTGGCGATAGATGTTCTCCACGATAACAATGGCATTATCCACCAGCATACCGAGAACCAGCACAAGACTGAACAGCACCACCATATTGAGCGTGTACCCAAGCATCTGAATCACGAAGAACGCGATGAGCATGCTCATCGGTATAATCAGGGCCACGATCGTGCTTGACCGCCAGCCCATGAATACGAGCAGCACGCCTGTTACTAAAACTAAGGCGGCCAGAACATTGTTTTCAAGGTCGGCCACCATGTTGCGGATGTAATTGGACATATCGAAAGTGATGCTGAACTCGACCGCGCCCATCGTCTGTTTGCCGGCCTGGTCAATAACGGCTCTGATATAGTCGGAGACGTGCACAACGTTGGCGCCCACGCGCTTCTGGACGCTCAGGGTGACATTTGGCGCGCCGTCGAGACGCGAGTAGGTGCTTCGGTCCTTAAAAGCGTCTCGTACTGTGATAACGTCCGCAAGGTAGATGGGCTTGCCGCCGCGCACCGTAAGCAACAGATGGTCAACCTCCTCCGGTGTGACAAACTCTGCCGGAATGCGAACATTGAACTTGGTCCCCTTGGTCTCCAAGCCGCCAGCCGAGATATTCACGTTTTCCGACGGGATCAAAGCCAGCAGCTCCGGAACCAACAGGTTAAACGCGCCCGCGCGGTCGCGGTCAATCTCCAGCCGGATCTCCCGCTCGAGCGCGCCGAGCACGTCAACTTTGAGCACGCCCGGAACAGATTCAAGAACATCCTGCAAGTCATCGGCGATCACCTTGAGCTGGACAGCCGACACATCGCCGGAGATGCTGATGAGCATGATGGGGAACTCGGCGAAGTTGATCTCCTTGATCACCGATTCCTTCGCATCCTGGGGCAGCTCCCCTTTGGCCATGTCCACCCGGTCCCGCACGCGCTGCAGCGCCACGTCCGTCGGAACTTCAGGCTGGAACTCCACGTCGATCATGGACAGGCCCTCTGCGCTGCTGGAGGTGATTTCCTTCACACCCCGAATGCCGTTCAGCTCTTTCTCGATCTTCATCGTGACGGATGTCTCCATATCTTCCGGCGACACGCCTTCGTATGCCGTAGTTACAAGGATGTGCGGGATGGGAATGTCAGGAAAAGCCTCGCGCGGCAGCGACATATAGCTGTAGCCGCCCAGTATGATAATGACCAGGCCTAATACGGCTATGGTGGTACGATTCTGAATGGCAAGGTCGGTGATAAGCATACCTGCTATTTCTCCTGCGAAACAACGTTCACCATTTGTCCCGGGGCGACAAAGCGATGGCCAGCGACGATTAGTTGCTCGCCGGGCTCCAGGCCGTGAGTAACCTGGACGCGATCGCCCCTGATGATGCCTAACTCGACCTGCCGGCGTTCGGCCTGCGAGGAGCTGACAACATAGACCGCTCTACCGTCCTCCATTGGGATCACCGCTAACAGCGGGATCATAATGGCATCGCGTAGAACCCGGCGGGTCAGGCCGACGCGCACAATTTGACCGCTGCGCAGAAGTCTTTCCCCGTTGTCCAGCGTCACTTCCATCCGGGTCGAGCGAGTCCGCGAATCCGCCAGCTCGCTTATGAACGTGATCGTCCCTTCAAACGAACGCTCTACGCCCTTGATATCTGCGAACACCGCCGCTTTCTGGCCGACAGCAAAGAATCCAATGTCGCGCTCGGGAACCTCCACTGCTGCCTTGACGAGCGCGCTATCGACCAGCCTGGCCACAGGCCCTCCGGGCTGAACATACTCGCCCGTTTCAACAAGAAGGTCGTTGAGCACGCCGTCTATAGGGGCTAATATCCGCGTCCGCTCTAAACGAGCACGGATTTCTTCCAGGCGAGCTTTGCTAATGGCCCGCTTGTTGATGGCATCATCCAGGTCACGCGTCGCAGTGGCTTCCTGCTTGACCAGCTCGGTCATCCGCTCGAACTCGATCTGGTCACGCTTGGACTGTGCCTCGGCGATGTCAAATTCGGGCTGCAGAAGATCCGTATCAAGCTGGATCAGCAGGTCTCCCGCTTGCACATCCCTGCCCTCTTCCAGTGGAATCCGTTCGATCCGGCCAGCAACCTCTGCGGAAACGTCAACAACACGGTTCGGCTCTATGACTGCCGGAAGGCTAAACGTCTCGGGAAGCTCCGGTTCGGCAGTCACTGTCATCACGGTCACGTTCACCGCCGGCGGTTCGCTGGGCGGGACCTCTCGTTTTCGGCTTGGCATCTTGGCTATCGCGGCCAACACCGCCAGCACGCCGAGAATGAGGACCGCCTTGACTGCCTTGCGGCGCGCCGAGCCGCCTGGCATTTTTCTTCCAAAGACCGGGCCGGCCCATTTTCTGTTCGTTGCTTCCGTTCTGCTCACTTTGCCTTCACCTCCTTTTGTTCGCCCTGCCGTTGATAATACCAATCTCCGCCGAGGGCGAGGTGGAGATTCACGCGAGTCGTCCATATCTGCCCCTTCAAAATGACTAATTGCTCTTCGGCTGCCCTGCGGCGCTGCTCGGCGTCGAGCACAGAGAGAATCCCCTCGGTGCCCTGTTCATAGCGCCGTTTGGCGATATCTTCGGCAGCTTTGGCTTGCTCCAACTGAAGCTCGGTATGCTCAAGCTGCTGCTGCTGCATCTTCTCCATAACCAGCGCATCCTCGACCTCTCGCATCGCAGTAAGCACGATGCCCCCATAAACGGCAGCCAGCTCGGCGTAGCGAGCCTTGGCCGAATTAATCTGGGCGCGCAGCCGGCCGCCCTTGAAAATCGGCCCGCGCACCGCAAACACCGCCGAATAAGTCTCGCTGAATTGCTCCCATAAATCTCGATACCGGTCGGCGCTGCCGCCGTACGCCGCCGTCAGCGTCAGGTCGGGAAATAGCTGCGCGATGCTAACGCCGATTTGCTCGTTTGCCGCTCGCAGATTCATCTCCGCTGACTTGACGTCTGGTCGTCGGTCGAGCAGCGCCGCAGGCACTCCAACGGGAACCGCTTCCAATTTCGGCAGGTCCGATAGCGTCTTGGGCAGGTGTTCCGAACTGCCGGGCCGCCGACTGATAAGCACGTCCAGAGCATGGTGCGCCGTCGCCAGCAAAACCTCGATGCTCGGCTCAAGGGCCTTCGCAGCCTCCAGATTCTCCCGAGCAAGCCGCACGTCAAGTGGACTGACCTGACCCAGGCTGTTGCGCTTCTCGACGACATCGAGCATACTCCTGCGGCTTTCCGTATTTGCGCGGGCGATGGCAAGACGCCCCTGTATGGTTGCGATATCTATCCGGGCCTTTATGACGGTGGCGATCATCGAATTGACCAGGGCCTGCTCGTTGCCCTCTGCCGCAAGCACCTGTGCCCATGCGGCGCGCTCCACGTGTTTGAGTTTGCCGAATAGATCGAACATATACGCGACCGAGATGTTCTGCTGCCAGGTCTCCGTAAGGAAGCTGAACCTCCCGCCGCCCAAGCCGCCTAACCCGCCGCCGAAGCTGAAAGACATCTTGCTTCTGCTGCGGCTCATATCGTATGAGACATCAGGCAGCCTGCCGCCATGGGCCTCGGCCAGAGCAGCCTGGGCCTGAATAACCCTCGCTGCGGCAGCCTTCAGGTCATAGTTGTTATCGAGCATCTCGCGAACCAGCACGGCCGTCGTCGGATCCCCGAACCTCTCCCACCACGTGTCAAGATCGTTGAAGTCACTAACTTCCTCCTTGTGCGCCCCGACGTGAAAATACCCGTCGTTCGTATCCGCCGCCGTCTGCGGCCTCGAATACTTAGGCCCGACCACGCACCCTCCCAGCACGCAAAGTCCCGCCATAACCAACGACAAACAAATTATAGCCGACCACTTCCTCATTCACTCCTCCCCTCGGCGTAAGCCCGAATCCCTGCGGCGGAAAACGCCACAATGTGATCTATGATTCTGCTAAGCTCGTACTTCGGCATCTCAGCATCGCGGGCTTGTTCCAACATCGGCCTGATGTGCACTGCATGCAGCAACTGGCCAACAACTGAATACACAACCAGCACAGCCCTGGATTCGTCCAAGCCCGGACACGCTTTTAGCAACGCGCTTTGCATCGCTTTCTGCGTGGGTATGGCCATCTCCTCGGCGAAAACATCCGAAGGCAGGTGACTATCAACCATTTCTCGCCCCATAAGCTTCATAAAGCGAGCAGCCTTGGTCTCATCCGCTAACGGCTCGATAAACGCATTCGCAAAAGACCTCAGCAAATCCTCCAATTTCGGCCTGCCGCCGCTCTCGCTCATCACCCTGTCAATACTGGCGATTCGAACATCCCTCATCGGAAGCAAGTGCCGGCGAAAAACCTCTTCGTACAGCTTCTCTTTACTGCCGAAATAGTAGTTCACCGATGCGATATTGCTGTCCGCGGCAGCGGCAAGCTCCCGAATGCTCGTACCCTCAAAACCATGCTCTGCGAAGAGCCCTTCCGCCACATCGAGCAGCCGTTCCCGGACGCCCTTTGCCGAATCCTCGGTCGTGTCCTTCCGGTCTGTAGTGCCCATTTTTGCACATCTCCTAAACAAACGTTTCATACGATAGCTTAAAACAAACGTTTGTATGAGTCAAGAATTTTTTGCAGTTTTTCACAAAAATCCGCTGATCTCCCCGCTATTGACATCAAAAACCGCGATTTTCACCTGATAACGCCTACTCTGAACCCGCAATCGCGGCAACTATTCCTGCACTTTTGCTCTGACGCCGCACTGTACCGCGATGTCCGACCTTCCAACAATGATGCCGATTCATTGGACAGAATCCACCCCATCACTTATCATAGACTGCTGGTTATACTTGCAGCACGACTCCGTTATTGATGGGGCCCGGCTGCTCTTTGGCTGCGGCGATGAACGCTATGCTTGGTGGAAGTGATCTCCTCAGTCGGTTCGTCTCTGACACCGGCTGGCAATCGAATCATCAGAAAGGACCAAAAATGAAAACGCAAACACGCAGAGAATTCCTCAAAACGCTCGGATTCGTCGCCGGTTCAGCCGCCGGCCTATCGACGCTGCAAAGTTGTGCAAGCACCGCCCACACTTCAACTGCGCCCGCCAGGCAACCCAACATCATATTCATAATGACCGACGACCACGCCTCCCACGCGATGAGCTGCTACGGCAGCAAGATAAACAAAACGCCCAATCTCGACCGAATCGCCAATGAAGGAATGCGCTTTGACAACAGTTTTTGCACCAATTCCATCTGCGCGCCCTGCCGCGCCGTAATCCTCACCGGAAAACACAGTCACCTCAACGGCGTCATCGACAACGCAAAGAATTTCGACGGCAGCCAGCAGACATTCCCCAAGCTCCTGCAGAAAGCCGGCTACCAGACCGCAATAATCGGCAAGTGGCACCTCAAAACCGACCCGACCGGCTTCGACTACTGGAATATCCTGCCCGGCCAGGGACTCTACTACAACCCGGCTATGATAGAAATGGGCGTCCAGAAGAAGTACACCGGCTATGTCACCGACATAATCACCGACCACGCCCTCAAATGGCTAAAGGAGTGCGACCCCGAAAAACCATTCTGCCTGATGTACCATCACAAAGCCCCCCACCGAGAATGGGAGCCGGGCCCAAAACACCTGACAATGTACGATGATGTCACTATCCCCGAGCCGGAAACGCTCTTCGACGATTACTCCGGCCGGGGAAGGGCCGCCAAAGAGCAGGATATGAGCATCGAAAAAACAATGACCGACCGCGACCTCAAGCTCGTCGCACCTAAGAACCTCACCCCCGAACAGGAAAAGCTCTGGGACGCAGCCTACGAACCCAAGAACAAGGCCTTCGAGCAGGCCAACCTCCAGGGCAAAGACCTCGTCCGCTGGAAATACCAGAGATACATCAAGGACTACCTCCGCTGCATCGCCTCCGTTGACGACAACGTCGGGCGTCTCCTCGATTACCTCGACGCATCCGGCCTCGCCGACAACACCGTCGTCTTTTACACCTCCGACCAGGGCTTCTATCTCGGAGACCACGGCTGGTTCGACAAGAGATTTATGTACGAAGAATCGCTGAGAATGCCCCTGCTCATCCGCTATCCAAAGCAGATAAAGCCCGGCTCAGTAAATAGCGACCTCGTCCAGAACCTCGATTTCGCCCCCTCCTTCCTCGACTTCGCCGGACTTGACGCGCCGCCGGATATGCAGGGCCGCTCCCTGCGAAGGCTCCTCCAGGGCAAAACGCCCGACGACTGGCGAACCTCCATTTACTACCATTACTATGAATACCCCGCCGTCCACAGCGTCAAACGTCACTATGGCGTCCGAACGAAACAGTATAAGCTCATACACTTCTACAATGATATCGACGAGTGGGAGCTTTACGATCTCAAAAAAGACCCCCACGAGCTCAAGAGCGTGTACAGCGACCCCGCATACACCGACATCGTAAAAGAGCTAACCGCCGAGCTAAAACGCCTCCGCACATTGTACAAAGACGACACCGGCGCACCGATCTAAGAGACTATCTCAAGTCTGTCACCCTGAGCGAAGCGAAGGGTCTGGCAGCGGAAAATATAAGATTCTTCGCTGCGCTGCGAATGACATTTGGACTTTTGAGATAGTCTTTATGAGGTTATTTCTTGAGGAATTTCGCCGGTGCCGACTGTTCCTGCGGGGATTCGGCGGGAAATGGAAGAAAAACGTCTTGAAGAAAATAGAAAAAGAGCTTGCACTTTGCCAATTGGATGCTATAATCAACCATAGCTGTGAAAGGGCGAATTATGGAGCGGGCGATTGTGATGATTGCGGCCGTGGCTGTTTGGGGCGGGCTCTGCTACGGGCGTATTATTACTGTTGACGACGATGGGCCAGCGGATTTCAACAATATTCAGGCCGCTATAGACGACGCCAACGACGGCGATACGGTGCTGGTGGCGGATGGGACCTATACGGGAGACGGCAATCGCGATATTGACTTTCACGGCAAGGCCATCACAGTCAGATCAGAGAACGGCCCGAAAAACTGCATTATTGACTGTAACGGCACGGAAGCAGAGCCGCATCGAGGGTTCTACTTCCATAGCGGCGAAGGCCCGGACTCGGTGCTCTCGGGCCTGACCGTTACAAAGGGATATGCCGCAGAAGGCGGAGGGATTTGCTCCAACGCAAATCCGTCGATTGAGAACTGTATTATCATAGGGAATGTGGCCAGATTGTGGGGGGGCGGGATATCCTGGGTAGCTCCCACCCCTCACCGGAGTGCCGGATTATCGAGATGCATTATCGCAGGCAATCGGGCAGATTCTGGCGGGGGGATTGGGTTGGACGCATATGACTCCACCGTTCCGTTAACCGTTCGAAATTGCCTGGTGCTTGGGAATACTGCTATGTACGACGGTGGCGGGATATCAACCTGCGTTAGCGGTCTGGCCGACCTTGTAACCTTCGAGGCGTGTACGTTTGCCGGCAATTCAGCAGAGTCGGGAGGGGGCCTGTCTTGCTTGGAGGGTAATTTCGTCCTCCGTAACTGCATTCTCTGGGGCAATAGCGCTACCATAGGGCCCGAAATCATAATCTTGTTCGATTGCCACGGCGCGCCTCCTTGTACCGCCGTCAACATCTACTATTGCGACTTAGAGGGCGGACCGGCAGGCGTGCATGGTTACTCTTATTATGGGGAGTATGGCATCTTTTTCCGTGAAGGGAATATTGATGCCGATCCTTGTTTTGCTGATCCAACCCAGAATGACTATCATTTGAAATCGCAAGAGGGCAGGTGGGACTCAAACGAGGGAGGATGGACGACGGACGAGGTGACGAGCCCTTGTATTGATGTGGGCGATCCGATGAGTCCTATCGGACTCGAACCCTTCCCTAATGCTGGGCGAATCAATATGGGCGCCTATGGCGGGACCACTGAGGCGAGCAAATCGTACTTTGGCACAGCGCCGTGTGAAACAATTGTGGCGGGAGATGTAAATGGCGATTGCAAAGTCAATTACTTGGATTTCTCGCTCATCGCTCGGCATTGGATGGAAGAGCATTAGCGTGAAGCGTATCTCGTGAAGCGTGAAGCGAACAGGAACTCGGGGACGAAAAGGGAAGCGAAAAAATGAGAAAAGGATTTCTTGCGGCGCTAGTGGTGGTTTTGGGGATAGTTGCGCGTGCGTGGCCGGAAAATCAGGTTCTCAAGGCCGAGATTGCCGCACTGAAGCCTCAATGAACTCGAACCTGGCAATAGCGCTCGCGCCAACCAAAAAAACGGCCCTTCACTAATTGCTGTTAGTTATCCAGCATCTTGCCCGTCGCCTTGTCCCACCGCACTATCCGGACGTTCATCCGATGGCTCTTGCCATGACAGTCCGTGCATACCTTCTCCGGGCCTTCCGGCGCGTTCTTGTCAAAAACAGTCTCGGCCCCCGCAAGAATCACGTTATGCCCGTGAATGTGCTCAATGTCGTGGCGCGGGTGGCACATCATACACGTCGGATTGATCTTCGCCCGCGGATACATAATCTCCGGCGGCGTGACGTTCGCCTCATCGCTGCGATGCCGTTGCGACTCCCCATGGCACCGCTCACAGCCTATCCCCGCAGTCTTATGCTTTAAGACGAGGTCCTCATCCTCGAAATTCCCGTGGCATACAAGGCAAAAGAGATTGGCGACAAAAGATTTCGGCTCAACTTGTTTTGCAGCAGGCGATTGTTCCCCCTGTTGCTCAACGGCGGCCGCATCGGGCCGCTCTTCAAATGAGCAGCTTGCCGCCGAAATTAGCAGCAAGCCGCTCACTATAAATACGCTTATTGTGACGCCACGTAGTTGCGTGACCTTCATCTAATATCCCTTATTCGCATCTTCACTAATGCCGACGCCGTCGAAAAGCGGCCGGCCTCTTACACGTATTCCCAGTCCTTGAGCCAGTGATAGTCCGCCGGCAGATTCGCCCACGCACGATCCATCGCATCATCTAACTCCTTCGCCTCTTCTTTCTCCAGCGGCCCTTCAATGGCGGCCTGCGCCACGTTGTCAACCTGGTGCTGGTTTATCAGACCCGGAATCGGAGCCGTTATCGCGTCGTTGCAAAGAATGTACCGAATCGCCATCCGTGCGAGCTTGTCGTCTTCCTCGGCGGTCGGGCTGTCCGGCGAGCTGTTGCCCTTGAAAAGGCTCGTACCCGAAAACGGCTTG
>Ga0315275_10004740_pt1 | contig 12769 bp, 13 predicted proteins | sample YL17G03_0_MG_FD_205557 | JGI IMG/M metagenome (GOLD analysis project Ga0315275, IMG submission 205557) | Sediment microbial communities from Yellowstone Lake, YNP, Wyoming, USA - YL17G03_0 | ecosystem: Environmental > Aquatic > Freshwater > Lake > Sediment | place: USA: Wyoming | collected... | reverse complement strand
GCGAGCACCCACAGCAACACGGCAACGGCGCCGGCGGAGGCTCCGGCGTACAACCCGAAACACCGCGCACACACGGGCATCGGGAGGCCTGCAACCTGGAACGACCGGTCCGCCTGCTGGTGACAGATCACCGCTCCCGCCCGGTACGTCAATCCGGAGGCGACGAGCGCCGCGTCGCCGGACCGCGCGGCGACGACAAACGGGGCGGCGACCAGCCAGGCGGCCCAGCCGGTCGTCACGAGGCCGATGGCAAGGACACGCAGCAGCGGCATGTGGGGTCCGACCCTACCACACGGACGTCGCCGGCGGCCGGCACGACGCGCCGCGCCACCGCGGGCGCGCCCCTGGACGCCGGCGCGCTCACGCCATCAGAAGCCGAGCGCGCCGAAGTGCCGCTCGTAGCGCGCCTTGAAGTCGGGCCACGTGTAGACGTGGCTCGAGCCACCCATGTGCTCCAGGGCGTACGTGGCCGCCACGCTGCCCAGTTGACCGCACACGTCGTAGCCGGCCCCGACCGCGAGCCCCTTCATGAACCCGCCCCGGAAGGCATCGCCGACACCGGTGGGGTCCACGATGGTGTCTGCCGCCACGGCGGGGACCTCGATCGTCCGGTCCCGGAGCACGATGCTCGCCCCTTTTTCCCCGCGGGTGATGACGACGGCCTCGGCGTGCTGGAGCATCGCGGCCGCATCCATCCCGGTCTTCTCCCGGATGATCTCGAACTCGTAGTCGTTGCAGATCACCATGTGCGCGCCGACGACGCCCGGCTTCAGGTCGTCACCGCCCATGCGCGCGACCTGCTGGCTGGGGTCATAGATGTACGGCACGCCCAGTTCCCGGCATTCCCGGGCATAACGCACCATCGCCCCAGGGTCGTTCGGCGAGATGATCGCCAGGTCGCAGGCACCGGCGTCGCAAAACGACAGCTCCCCCGCGTGCGCCATGGCGCCGGTGTAGAACGACGCGATCTGATTGCCGCTGCTGTCGGTGTTGCAGAAGAACGACGCGGTGAATTTCCCGTCGATCTGCCTGACGAGCGACGTGTCGATGCCCACCCCGTCAAGCCACCGCCGGTAGTCGTCGAAGTCCTGCCCGACGGTGCCCATCAGGCGGGGACGCTCGCCGAGCAGCGCCAGCGTGTACGCGATGTTCGGCGCGCAGCCGCCACGGCGTTTGTCCATGGTGTCGACGAGAAAGCTCAGGCTCACCCGCTGCAGGTGATCCGGCAGCAGGTGCTCGGTGAAGCTGCCCGGAAAGGACATCAGGTAGTCGTACGCGATCGAACCGGTGACGATGATGTTCATGGCTATGAGATGTACTTGCCGATGATGGGCGCGAGCGCCTGCTTCACCGCCGCCGGAATCAGCGCCGGGCGCGTGATGATGGCCGTCTCGAGCGCGCGACCGCAGGCGCACCCGCGCGCGGCGGGCATCCGCGCCACGGTATCCGCGATGATCGCCTGCGCCGTCGCCGCGTTCTCCACGAGGTTCGCGATGATCATTTCGACGGTCACGGAATCGTGGGACGGGTGCCAGCAATCATAGTCGGTCACGAGCGCGATCGTCGTGTAGCAGATCTCGGCCTCACGCGCGAGCTTGGCTTCCTGCAGGTTCGTCATCCCGACGATGTCGAACCCCCACGACCGGTACGCCTGCGACTCCGCGAGGGTCGAGAACGCCGGCCCCTCCATGCAGACGTAGGTGCCCGTCTCGTGCACGCGTGCCCCGACGGCCTTCGCCGCCGCGACCGCCATGCCCGCCAGCTCCCCGCACACGGGATGCGCAAACCCCACGTGCGCGGCGATGCCCCCACCGAAAAAGGTGCTGGCGCGTCCCGCCGTGCGGTCGAAGAACTGGTCGGGCACGACGATGTCCAGGGGCTTGTAGTCCTCTCGCAGGCTGCCGACCGCGCTGGCCGACAGGATGCGCTGCACGCCCAGCACCTTGAACCCGAAGATGTTGGCCCGGAAGTTCAGCTCCGACGGCAGAATACGATGCCCGGCGCCGTGCCTGGCCAGGAAGGCCACTCGCCGCCCGCGCAGCGTCGCCGTCACATAGGGACCCGACGGCGGACCGAACGGCGTGTCCAGCGTGACCTCTTCGCGACCTGAGAGCCCGGCCATGTCGTACAGGCCGGAGCCGCCGATGATGCCAATCTCGATGGCCATGGGTCAGTCCCTCACGCGCTGTGTCAGTTCGACCAGCACGCCGTGGGTGCTGGCAGGATGGACGAAGGCGATCAACGCCCCCTTGGCGCCCGGCCGCGGCTGCTCGTCGATCAGGCGAATACCCCGCGCCTGCAACCGGGCGAGCACGTCGCACAGATCGTCGACCCGCAGGGTGACATGATGTATCCCCGGGCCGCGCTTTTCGATGAACCTGGCGATGGGCGACTCCGCCGACGTCGGCTCGAGCAGCTCAATCGTCGCCTCCCCGACCGGCACGACGTGTGCGCGCACCCGCTGAGAGGGGACCTCCTCGGGCGGCTCGACCTCCAATCCCAGGGCATCCCGGTAGAACGCCAGCGCCTGGCCGAGATCGCGCACGGCAATTCCGATGTGGTCCAACGTCGCCTTCACGATGCCTCTTTCCTTCCGAGGGCTCGAGAGAGAACCTGGTTCGTGGCGGTGTACGGATCGAGGCCGCCACCCGCGATGCGGTCCAGCATGTCCTGCAGTTCACCCGCCGCGAGCACGTGCCGATCAACGTGATCCATGAAGCGGCTGGCCAGCAACTCCCGCAGCCGGAACTCGTGGCGGACCCGGCGGCGAGCCGTCTGTTCCCCCGCCGCGTGAACGCGGAACGCGTCAATCGCCGCGACGAGCTCCGGCACGCCGGCGCCGGTGGTGGCCTGCGTGCGGATCACCGGGGGCCGCCAGTCGCCGTGCTTGACGTCGTCGAGGGCGAGCATCGCCTCGATCGACGCGACCAGGCGCTCGGCGCCGTCCCGGTCGGCCTTGTTGACGACGAAGATGTCGGCGATCTCCATGATGCCGGCCTTGAGCGTCTGTACCTCGTCGCCCGCCCCCGGCACGAGCGTCACGACGGAGACGTCGGCGGTGCGGACGATGTCGACTTCGTCCTGCCCGACGCCGACCGTTTCAATCACGACCCAGTCCTTGCCCGCCGCGTCGAGCACGTAGGCGGCTTCGTGCGTGGCCCGGGCGAGCCCGCCGAGATGCCCGCGGGTGGCCATGCTGCGGATGTACACCCCGTCGTCTCCGGCGTGGGCCTGCATGCGCACGCGGTCGCCCAGAATGGCGCCGCCTGAATAAGGGCTGGTCGGGTCGACCGCGATGATGCCGACCGTCTGCTGCCGGCGCCGCAGCTCCAGCGTAAGGCGATCGACCAGCGTGCTCTTGCCCGCGCCGGGCGGCCCCGTGATCCCGAGCAGATACGCGCGCCCCGTCGCCGAGAACAGCGAACGCACCACGTCGGCGGCCTGCGGCGATTCGTCCTCGATGAGCGAGATGGCCCGGGCGATGGCGCGGACATCGCCCGCGCAGACACGTGCGGTCAGTGATTGGAGGGCCGGAGTGACGCCCGGGTCCGCCATCGGTCGCTACACCGTTGACGCCAGCAGCTGCCGCGCGATGACCAGCCGCTGTATCTCGCTCGTGCCTTCGCCGATGGTGGTCAGCTTGACGTCGCGAAAGAACTTCTCCGCCGGGTAGTCCTTCACGAAGCCATACCCGCCGTGGATCTGCACGCACTCCTCGGAGGCCCGTACGGCAACCTCGCTCGAGAACAGCTTGGCCTCGGCCGACTCGCGGGACGTGCGTGCGCCGCGGTCTTTCAGGTAGGCGGCCCGGTACGTCAGCAGACGTGCCGCTTCGATCCGTGTCGCCAGGTCCGCGAGCTTCCACTGGATCGCCTGGAAGGAGGCAATCGGCTGGCCGAACTGCGTCCGCTCGAGCGCGTAGCGCCGCGCCGTCTCGTAGGCGCCCTGCGCGAGGCCGACCGCGAGCGCGGCAATCCCGATCCGGCCGGCGTCGAGCACCTGCAGCGTGTTGATGAAGCCCTCGTTCTCCACTCCCAGCAACGCGTCCCCTGGCACCCGGCAGTCCCGGAAGAGCACCTCGCTCGTGTCGCTGGCGCGCATGCCGAGCTTGTCCTCTTTCCGTCCGGCCGCCAGCCCCTGGGTGCCGTGCTCGACGATGAACGCGGAGATGCCCCGGTGGGCGCGCGACTTGTCGGTGACGGCCATCACGACGATGACGTCCCCGGTCTTGCCGTGCGTGATGAAGGTCTTCGTCCCGTTGATGACCCAGCCGTCTCCGTCGCGGGCGGCGGCCGCGCGAATCCGCGCCGCGTCGGACCCGGCCGTGGGTTCCGTGAGCCCCCAGGCGCCAAGCCACGCGCCGGTCGCCAGGGGGACGAGGTAGCGCTGTTTCTGGGCCTTGGTCCCGAACATCGCGATATGTGACGCGCACAGGCCGTTGTGGGCCGCCACCGACAGCGACACGGCCGGGTCGATCCGCGCGAGTTCCTCGATACAGATGCAGTAGTCGATCGCGGACATGGCCGCGCCGCCGTACTGCTCGGGGAACTGGATCCCCATCAGCCCCAGCGCGGCCATCTTCGCAAGGAGGGACCGCGGAAAGGCCTGCGCGTCGTCCCACTCCCGCACGAAGGGCCTGATCTCGGTTTCGGCGAACTCGCGGACGGCGCGGCGCAGCAGTTGCTGCTGATCGGTCGGTCGGAAGTCCATCGGATCACGAAATGTAGCACACGGGCCGGAAATCCGGGATTAAGGATTCGGGATTCGCGGTCCGGGAGCGGGGGAGGCCCAGTTCGTGTGGGGCGCCTTGTTCTCGATAAACCACCCTCGCAGCAACGCGCCATACGTCCGCCAGACCAATCCTTTGCGATGGTAGTACGGCGTGAGCACCCGTTGCAGCTCCGGCAGCCGGTAGAACGGCACCCCAGGAAAATAGTGGTGCTCGAGGTGATAGTTCGAGTTCAGGAACGCGAAGTCCCAGAACCAGTGACCGCGCATCAGCGTGCTCCAGCCGGCGGGGTCCTGCGGGTCGATACTGTAATGCTGCCCCAGTCGATTCAGCGTGAACGCCACGGGGAACACGAAGAAGACCGGGACGAGGTAGGCCCGGACGGCGGCGCCCCACCCGGCGAACCAGGCCAGGGCAGCGAGCGCGGCCAGGTGGCACGCGATCGACAGCCACCGCTCCCGCCCGATCGTGCGCTGATGGGCGGGCGGGTAGGTTGCCGACTCGCGCCGCGCGGCCCGGAAGTAGATCGGGAAGAGCGCCGGCGTGCAGTAGAGGAGCTTGAGCCACCGCGCGTTGATCTTCGGCGACAGGTGGTGCCGCTTCGGGTCATCGTCATCCGACCCGAGTTCGGCGTGGTGGTCGAGATGCCACCGTGTGAATTGCGAAGCCGAAAGGCCGCTCGGGATCGCGTAGAGGAAGCCGAGCACCCGTTCAAGACCGGGGCGACGCGTCTCGAACACCGCGTGGTGGACGACCTCGTGCAGCAGCACCGTGAAGTTGAAGACGGTCAAGCCCTGCACGATCGCGAGAGGCAGCCAGACGACGGGGTTCGACACCGACACGAGGCCCCACGTGGTCAGCGCCAGCCACGCGAACTGCCGCACCGCCACGACCGCGTGGCGGTAGGGCTGCCTGCGGTGCAGGTCGCGCACCACCTCACGCGGCAGCGCGGCGGCCAGCTCCGCGCGAAACGCCGCCGCATGCTGCCTGTAGTAGTGGCCTTTCATGGCGTCCTGGTGCCTGCCCCCGGGATCAATAGTAGACCGTCACGCGGAAGTTGCCCGAGTTGTCCGCGAGCACGTCGTCGTTAATCCCCAGGAACAGCCGCCCAGCCTCGCGCATCCGGATGGGGCCTCGTTCGTTCCCCAGGAAGAAGCAGCCGTTCAACTCTCCACCGATCCTCCCGATCAACGCGGCGGCGGGCCTGTTCGGAATCGGGCGATTCGGATTCGAGGGTGATCCCCTCTCGCCTTCGGGCCCGTCCTTGCGATTCGGCCCCCACCGCACCTCGCCCAGGGCCACGAAGTACACCGACTGGCCAGCTCGCACGCTGATGCCGGTATCGACAAACGGCACATCCGCCGAGACGACGACCGTGCGTTCCCGCATCCCGGTTGGCCGGCCGGAGCCGCCGGGCGTCTGGTCGTACGAGTCGCCTGGGTCGTCGTCGAAGTCGATCCGCCGCACCTGCGCGACATCGACTCGAATCGTCCGTAAGGAGCTTCCCCGGCGCTCACGGAACTCGACCGTGCCATCGCGCACGGCGACGAGTTGGCCGCGCATCTGCGCACCGTCCCGGAGATACAGCGTATCGGCGGCGAGCACCGCCCCCGCCGTTGCGACCACCGCCAGAGCGAGCCAGACCGCCGTTCCGCGCATGCGTTGCATCGTTGCCCTCCCGGTTCTCACCTGTGGAGTCACCCGTCCCCCTCTTCATCCTACCACCCGGGGCTGGCATGTCTGGCTGGCATGTCTGGCTGGCACGTCTGGCTGGCGTGTGTGGCCGGCTGGCCTGGCCGGCGGCTGCGTCCCGCCCCTGGCACCGGCAGACGAGTGCAGACACACGAATGGGGCGTTCCCGTCAGGCAAACGCCCCATCCGGAGAGTGCGACTACTTGAAGCTGGCGACGATCTGATAGTTGGCCAGCGTCACGCCGCCGGCGAAGCACGCGCTGTAGACCTTGAACAGTTCCTGCACCTCGGCCGGGAAGACTTCGCTGAGGATGCGTGAGACGGTATAGTCAGCGTCCTTCACGACCGGGTCGATCATGAAGATGTAGAGGATGTTGCCGTTCGCCATCGGGTCGGCCTGCTTGAACACGCGCCAGCCGGCAGCCTGGGCCTTGCGCTCGGGCTTCTCGCTTTTCGCGAGCGCTTCCTTCAGCTTGCCGATCACCATCTCGAAGTCGGCGGTCTTGTCCGGCTTGATCACGTTGTACATGACACCGACATCCCCGGTGAAGACCCGAGCCTGCGGCGCCGGTGCCGCCTGCGCCGGGGCGGCAGGGGCCTGCGGCGCGGCGGCGGCCTGGGCCTGGGCAAGCCCCGCCGATGTCAGCACGACGACGGCGGTGAGCACGAGTGCGATGGCGATGCGCCGACAGCCGGCAGTCGCTGACGTCCACGTCGAGAACATGCTAGGCCTCCTTGCCGAAATGCGAAGTGTACCGAGTGAAGCTTCTTACTGTAGCGTACCTGTCGCCTAGATGAAAACCGTGAATACCTCGTTCGCGACGAGCATGCCCCGTCGGCTCAACCGGAGCCGCCCATCCAGGTGCAGGAGCAGCCCCGCGTCCACGTATGGTTGAAGATGATCGCCGTATCCGGCCCAGATATCAATCCCGTATTTCGCGGCGATGGCCTCCACGGAGATCCCGTCCCGAAGCCGGAGCGCCATGATGACGGCCTCCTGCCACCGCTCCGAAGCGGTCAGATCACGGCGCTCCACGCCGGTGTCCGCGCCTCCCTCGACGCGTGCGATGTACTCCTCCGTCGCCGAGACGTTCTTCCATCGCGCGCCCTCGATCGTGGAGTGCGCGCCGGGGCCGAACCCGAGCCATTCCCCGTCGGTCCAGTACTTGAGATTGTGGCGCGATTCCCGGCCAGGCTTTGCCACGTTCGAGATCTCGTACTGGCTGAAGCCGGACGCTTCGACCGCTTCCATGGCCCATTCATACATGTCGGCGGCGACGTCATCCGGCGCCTGCGCGCTTCCGGCGCGCGCCATCTCCTCGCGCAACGGAGCGTTGGGGTACAGCTCCAGCATGTACAGCGACGCGTGTTCTGGATCGGCTGCTTGGAGCCCCGCGATCGACTCCTGCCACCGGGCCACTGTCTGCCCCGGCAGCCACATCATCAGATCGAGACTCAGGTTGTCGAACCCTGCGGACCGTGCGTCCGCGACGGCCTGGCGGGCGCGCGCCGCGTCGTGGATGCGGCCCAGCTGGCGCAGTTCGTCGTCCCGGAACGACTGCACGCCGACGCTGAGCCGGTTGACGCCGGCCCGGCGATACGCGGCCAGTGAAGCCGCCGTAACGGTTTCGGGGTTCGCTTCGACGGTCACCTCGGCATCAGCCGCGAACGCGAACGCGTCCCGGCACGCACCCAGGATCGAGGCGATCTCGGCGGGATCGAGCAGCGACGGCGTCCCGCCCCCGAAAAACACCGTGTCGGCAGCGGGGCGGCCCCGGCCCGCCCACCGACGCGCGGGCGCGCTGCGGATCTCGGCGATCACGGCCGACACGTAGCGTCGCTTCAGGCCGTCGTCGAGGAGCCTGCGGTTGAAGTTGCAGTAGTGGCAGATGGCCGAGCAGAACGGGACGTGGACGTAGAGACCGAGGGCGGGCACACGCGTCACCGCTACGTGCCGGCGCGTCCGCCCGGCCACTTCAGGTCGGCCCTGTTGTCGCGGATCTGCGCGCGCGCGGGCGAGGGCCGCACGGCCCCGACGCCGCGGCTCCCCCGCTCCTTCGCCATGTCCGCCAGCCCGAGCAGTTCCTTGTCGGTGGCGTTGGCCGGGGCAAAACGGAAATCCGCGCCGCGGAGCTCGAGGAAGTCGCACATCTCGTGCAGACGCGACCGCATGCGGAATCCAATGCGGCACAACAGGGAGTTCGTATCGCTCTCGTCAGGGATGTCCGGATAGTTCGACGTGAAGAGGGTGACGCGCCGCTCGTTGTACCGCGTATTGACGATCAGGTTGAGGGTCTCTTCCACCCACTCGCTCGTCTTCTCCGCGCCCAGATCGTCGAGCACGAGCAGGTCGGCCTCCATCACCGGCCGGAGCACTTCGATCTCCGTCGTCCGCACGACCGGGTCGTAGGTGCTGCGGATCACGCGGAGCAGGTCGCGGGTATCGTAGAACAAGGCCCGGGCACTCGTCGACGCGACCACGTGGCGCAGCACGGCCACGGCCAGGTGCGTCTTGCCCACGCCGGGCGGCCCCTCGAGAAACAGGCCGCGGTCCACCACGGGAAACGCGTCGGCCAGCTTGGCCGCCCGCGCCCGTGCGCGTCGCAACGACTCGCTGTAGTCCCGGAAGTTCGCAAAGTCGCAGTGCTGGTACCGCCGCGGAATGCGGGCGTCGGCGAACAGGCGTGCGGTGACGTGTTCGCGCCAGCATTCGCACCGTTCAACACGGCGGACGCCTTCGCGCTCCTGGGCCTTCCACCCGGTTCCCTCACACACTGCGCAGGTCATGCTGGTACACGATACCATCAATTCAGCGCGCTCCTCACCCCTTGCAACCGGGTCGAACGCCGCAGTTTTTCTTTGGCGCGCGCCTCGATCTGACGCACGCGTTCCCGCGACAGTTTCAGGCACTCGCCCACCTGCTGCAGCGTCAGCGCCTCCCCGCCGGTCAGGCCGAAACGCAACCGCATCACCTCGCGCTCCTTCGGGCCGAGCTCGGCGATGGCCTTGCGCAGCTGGTCCACGACCGCCTGGTGCACGAGCTCGTCCTCGACCTGCGGCATCATGACCTGCTCCAGCAGGTCGCCGACCTCCCGCTGGTGCCCCTGGTCGCCGCCGCCCACGCGATCATTGAGGGACATCTCGTCACCGCTGATCTGCAGCAGGGCAGTGGCGTCCGCCTCGGAGATGTCGAGGTCGTCGGCCAGTTCCTGCGTCGTCGGGCTGCGCTCGAGCTGCGTGGACAGCGCGGCCCGGTGCCGGCCCAGTTTCGACGCCGGCCCCGACAGTTTCGCGGGTACGGAGATAATACGGCTCTGGTCGGAGAGGATGTGCAGCAGCGACTGGCGAATCCACCAGACCGCGTAGCTGATGAACTTGACCTTGCGCGACGGATCGAAACGGCGCGCCGCTTCCATAAGCCCGAGGTTCCCCTCGTGGATCAGATCGAGGAACCCGACGCCGAAGCCCCGGTATCGCTTTGCATAGCTGACGACGAACCGGAGGTTGGCTTCGACCAGGCGCCGGAGCGCGGATTCATCCCCCTGCTGGATCCGCGCCGCCAGCTCACGCTCCTGCTCGACCGTCACGGACGGGAGTTTGCCGATCTCGGTGAGGTACGCGCGGAGGGTCTCGGCTTCGGCCGACGGGTTGTCCGACCGTTTCGTCACGCGGGGATCATACTCCCGGCCCGGTCACGCCGTGCGATGTCCAGCCTGTTTCTTTGTCGTAGCCGCGCGACGCGCGGCGTTGAGGAGCCCGTCGCTGAATGCTCGGACGGGCTCCTAGCGGCGGGCCCGATCAGGCCCGCCGTCGGCCTGTCCGCCCGTGGGCTGCGGGGGTGCCGCCGGCGTGGCGCGCACGATGTCGGCCGGCGTCGTGCGCACCAGCGCCGTGTGCAGGCGCTGTTCCCAGTCGCCGAGGCCGCGGGCGAGCTCGCCTTTGACGTACAGCATGAACTCGTTGACCTCGTGCTGCATCTCCGCGATTTTCTGCCGCATGTTCAGGACGATCTCGACGCCCGCCAGGTTGACGCCGAGGTCGCGCGTGAGCGACAGGATGGTCTCGAGCCGCTGGAGATCCTCGTCCGAGTACAGTCGCGTGTTCCCGTCCGTCCGCGACGGCTTCAGCAGGCCCTCGCGCTCGTAGAGGCGCAGCGTCTGCGGGTGGATGCTGTACTTCTGCGCCACGGCGCTAATCATGTAGTACGCCGTGCCGGAGCCGGAGCCGCCAACGGTGCCCTTCCTGCTCGCCATGCCGGTTCGTCCTTCCTTGACCGCGCCCTAGGGGCGCGGCGCATCGCGCCACCAGTCGGCGCGCACATCGTCCACATTGATCTGCCCGAAGGCACGCAGGAGCTCTTTCGAGCGCTCGTCGAGGATGGCCGGCAGCACGATGCGCAGTTCGACGACGAGGTCGCCCCGCCGTCCGTCGCGCCGCGACGGCATCCCGTGCTCGTGGATGCGGAGCCGCTGCCCCGACTGCGAACCCGGTGGCACACGAAGCCGCAGCGGGCCGTCGACGCTCGGGACCTGAAGGCGCGCGCCGAGCGCCGCCTCGTGGATGCCGACGGGCACCACCAGATGGAGGTCGTCGCCCTCCCGCCGGAAGAGCGGGTGGGGCGCGACCTGAAGCGTGAGGTAGAGGTCGCCAGGCGCCCCGCCGCGGGTGCCGGCGTGTCCCTTCCCCGCGACGCGCACCCGATCGCCGTCGGCCACGCCCGCCGGGATGCGCAGGAGCACCGCCTCGCTGCGCGCCTCGACGCCGCCACCGGCGCAGACCGGGCACGTGGCATGCCGCTGACGGCCGGTGCCGACGCACCCGCCGCAGGTCTTGGCGAACACCATGTGCCCGCGCGCCGACCGAATCGTGCCCGCGCCCCGGCACGCCGGGCACGTGGACTCGGCCACCGGGATCGTGCCGGCGCCGCTGCACGCGCCGCATGACTCCCGCCGCACCAGCGAGATGGAGCGCTCCATCCCACGCACCGACTCCTCGAAACTCAACGCCGCCGAGACGTGCAGGTCGGCTCCGGCCACCGGTCCCTCCGCCGTCCCACCAATCGTGTCGTGAATGACATCCGCGAACAGGTCGCCGAAGGTGGAAGCCGACGGTCCGCCGGCCGACTCCACCGAGAAGTCGAATCCTTCGAAACCGAAGGTGACGTTGCCTTCGAGCACCGAAGCGGTCAAGCCGTACGCGTCGTACTGGCGGCGACGGTCGGGGTCCGCGAGAATCTCGTACGCGTCTGCCACGACCCGGAATCGCACGGCGGCCGCGCGGTCACCCGGGTTGATGTCCGGGTGATACCTGCGAGCCAGTCGCCGATACGCGCGCTTGATCTGCCCGAGCCCCGCATCGCGCGGCACCCCGATCAACTCGTACAAGTCCATGGGGAACCCCGGAGCCTACTTCTTCTCGTCGTCCACCACTTCCGCGTCGATGACGTCGCTCTTCGGGGCGCCGCCGCCCGCCGCGGCGCCGGCATCCGACGCGGGCCCCGTGCCCGGCGCCGCCTGCTGGTACAGCGTCGCAGCCAGCTTGTGCTGGGCGGCGGTCAGGCGTTCGAGCGCACCCTTGATCGCGGCCGTGTCGTTCTTCTCGATGGCACCCTTGACGTCGGCCATGGCCGACTCCATCGCCTGCCTGTCCGACGCGCCGATCTTGTCACCCATGTCCTTGAGCATCTTCTCGGCCCCATACACGGACTGATCGGCGTGGTTGCGCGTTTCAACTTCTTCCTTGCGCCGCGTGTCGTCGGCCGCGTGCGATTCGGCCTCGCGCATCATGCGGTCGACCTCGTCCTTGCTGAGGCCGCTCGACGCGGTAATCGTGATCTTCTGCTCCTTGCCGGTGCCTTTGTCCTTGGCCGAGACATTCACGATGCCATTGGCGTCGATGTCGAAGGTGACCTCGATCTGCGGCACGCCCCTCGGCGCCACCGGGATGCCGTCCAGGTGGAACCGGCCCAGCGTGCGATTGTCGCGCGCCATCGGGCGCTCACCCTGGAGCACGTGGACCTCGACGCTCGTCTGGCTGTCCGCCGCCGTCGAGAACACCTCGCCCTTGCGCGTCGGAATCGTCGTGTTGCGAGGGATCAGCGTCGTCAGAACCCCGCCGAGCGTCTCGATGCCGAGCGACAGCGGCGTCACGTCGAGCAGCAGCAGGTCCTTCACCTCGCCCCCCAGCACGCCCGCCTGCACCGCCGCGCCTATCGCGACCACTTCGTCGGGATTCACGCCCTTGTGGGGCTCCTTCCCGAAGAGCTCGCGCACAATCTGCTGCACGCGCGGAATGCGCGTCGAGCCGCCGACCAGCACGACCTCGTTGATCTGGGAGGCCTGCAGACCC
>Ga0315275_10004738_pt1 | contig 12772 bp, 13 predicted proteins | sample YL17G03_0_MG_FD_205557 | JGI IMG/M metagenome (GOLD analysis project Ga0315275, IMG submission 205557) | Sediment microbial communities from Yellowstone Lake, YNP, Wyoming, USA - YL17G03_0 | ecosystem: Environmental > Aquatic > Freshwater > Lake > Sediment | place: USA: Wyoming | collected... | reverse complement strand
CAGCTGGCCAGATAGGGAACGCACGATACAACCCTCACGTTCCTTTCCCCTGTTTTGCCCTCAAGCCTTATTTTGGCTCCGTTGTCGTCGAATTCAACGTCTTTTATCTGCATGGTGAGGAATTCGGATGCCCTAGCCGCCGTTTCGTAAAGGGTGATTATTATTGCGGCATTCCTAATGGAATCCACCGATTCGACCATCCGCTTTATTTCCTCCTCCGTGAATATCTCTTCCGGCAAGGGGAATCTTATCCTCCTGCTCTTCGATGGCGTTTTCAGCTTAAAGGGGTCTTCATCCACCTTATAGAGCCATTTGTAGAACTTCTTTATCGCAACCTTGTAGTCATACACCGTGTTCGCCGTATACCCATTGGCATCAATCTTGTCCACCACCTTCATTATGTCTTCCTTATCGACCCTGTCAAAGTCCTTTTCGAGCCATTTTCCTATGAATTTCAGGTGGTACATGTACTTGTTTACCCTTTTTAGGCTGATGCCCTCTCTTTTAAGCCAAGTCGAGAATTCGAGAACCAGTTCCTTGTTCCTGTCCAAAAGATCGGAATTTTTTATGTTTTCGAGGGCAGCTACGTGCCTTTTCTCATCGTTATAAACAAGGGTATGTTTGTTCATAGTGGTCATTCTCTCACCCCAATATTTATGCAACGTTCAGTTTGGTGAGAGTCGCACTATGACACTATTATCCCCCGGGTGAGATTTTCATATGCAAGCGAAAGCTGCTGGTTTTCGCTTAAGCCTTTTGGGTAAAGGGCTTATTTTGAACTCACAGCCTATCGGTTTCTGAAGCGACTGCGAATGACCAACGCACTCGTAAAACCGAGTTTAAGTCACCATGCGAGAGTCTACAGCCGATCGCTCCGCCAGGTTGAGCTACCGAGGGATAATAGTAATATACAATGCAGCAGAATTTAAAAGTTAACTAAAAGGTAATGAAGCTTATTCCAGTATGACTTCGCGCGAGAATACCTTTATCTTCCCTTCGGTCTCCGCCGCGCCTGTCCTGTAAGACAAATAAGCGCGCGGCATCTTGAGCTGCGCCTCCACAAGCGGCTGTATTTTGTACGAAAGGAAAATCTCGCTTCTCGGCTTCATGTCTCCAAGATTCCATATGAGCTCCGTGCCGTATTCGCTCTCCCTGACAACAGGCTTCGGCCCGCCGAACTCCGGCATCACTTTCCCAAGGGGCGATACCCTGTCTTTAACGACGACGCTCTTGAGGTCGCTCGTGAGCGGGCCCTTTATTTCAAGGACTATTATATGTTCCTTGTTTTTCTTAACATGCCTCTTCTTTATGTTCGGTGTCCTGACCTTAACAGCGCCCATGCCGAGCAGCGCCACAACGCAGAATATCATGATGAATGAACCGATGAGGAAGGGAAGCCTGCTTATGCCGTAGACGAAAGACACGCTTTTTCCGACAGCCAGACCCGTGACTCTCCAGTTGTAGCTGACATCATTTCCCTCGACGTATGTGCTCGCCGGCGCGTCTACAAAACCGACATACTGGTTTGCCTGCACATTGTCGGATGCGACGTAATCCTCAGGTGTGTTGCCTTCGTTGGTCACGGTTATGACAACCTGCTGTCCTAAGGGGGTCGAAATCGTCTCCTTCTTTGTCACGACCCTGTGCAGCGCAGCAACGGAAAAACTGCTTTCCGCCTTCACGCCGAACTGCGGCATGCTGACCTTGACAAAATAATTGCCTGCTAGCAGCTCCGGGACAGTAATCGTTTGCCTTATCTCCATCGGACCGTCAACCTGTTGCGTTATGTCTGCGTGTTTGATGACGTTCCCGGCTGCATCTGTTATGTCGACAGGTATGGTGACGCTCCTGCTGCTCTTGGATGTGACCTGCATGATGACCTCAACATCGCTGCCGGTTTTGCTGCATGTCATCTCTTTCACATCGAACTCTTTCTCAGGTTTCACCAAAAGCGTTACGGATTTCGTATCCACGATCACGGGGTTGTCCTTGGAATAAACAAGAATCTGGTAATCATACGTGCCCTCGGTTTTCGGATAAAAGAAAAGGCCTATGTCCTGCTTTTCGTAGCCTGCTATTTTCGTGAAGTAGCCGCCAAGGTTGAGCCATTCGAGATGCGGCCCCATTACCGTAATCACAAATTCGCCGGAAACCGGGTCGTCATTATATATCTGTATATTATACCATCCCTGATGGTTGACAAAAGTTTCGGTCTGGGAAGGCTCTACGCTTATCCGAAGCGCTTGCGAGGGACCAACAAAAAGCCCAAGCGACAAAAATGACAGAACGCAGACTAACAAGACTAGCTTTTTCATGCTTCTTTTATAGCGCGCAGATTTAAATTATTTTACGGAGCCAGCAAATGCCGGCTTTTTACTGAAAAATTATAAAAACACAATTTACAATTAAGATTATGAAACATGTTCTGCTGATAAATCTGAAGACATACAACGGAGGTACAGGCTCAAACGCGCTCAAGCTCGCGAAAACCGCATCCTTACTCGCGAGCAGGCACAGCGGAATCGAAATTATTCTTGCAGCGCAGCCTGCCGACATACGAATGATCGCAAGCGAAGCGGGAATTCCTGTTTTCGCGCAGCACGTCGACCCGGTCAAGTTCGGCTCGAGCACGGGATGGATTCTACCGGAAGCCGTCAAGGCCGCCGGCGCAAGCGGAACGCTGCTCAATCATTCGGAAAGGCGCATCGACATCGAAACGGCGAAGCGTTCGGTTGCCCGGTGTCGCGAACTCGGCCTGCGCGTCGTCATGTGTGCCGAGTCGCCGGAAAAGGCGGAGGAGCTCGCGTCGCTCAAGCCCGACTACATTGCCATAGAGCCGCCCGAACTTATAGGCGGGGACATTTCGGTATCGAAAGCGCGACCGGAAGTGATAACTGAATCGATCCACAAAGTCAATTCCGCTGCGCACATACCAGTCCTCTGCGGCGCCGGCGTCAAGGACGCGGAAGATGTGAGGAAGGCGATTGAGCTTGGCGCGAAAGGCATACTCGTCGCGTCCGGCGTGGTGAAAGCGAAAAACCCCGAGGAAGCGATAAAGGACCTTTTGTCAGGTTTCGCATGATAAACGGATTTCGTGAAAACATGTACAAGCACAAGCTTTGTTCGGATTCGAGAATGGGCTGGATAGGAAACAAGAAATGCCGTCCGTCGGGCTGCCTGTTCTGCCGCATAGCGGATGATGATCCGGCTGTGGAGAAAGACGTGCTTTTCAGGACGAAGGACACCATGGTCGTCATGAACATCTTCCCCTACAACACCGGCCATCTTCAGGTCTCGCCTGTAAGGCACGTGGAGTCTTTTGAAGAGCTGAAAGAAAGCGAAATCACGTCGCTTTTTCTCATGACGCAAAAATGCGTAAAGCTTTTGAAAAAAGTGCTGAACCCCGACGGCTTCAACATCGGCATGAACATCGGCGGTGAAGTGGCCGGCGCTTCAGTCGCGCATCTGCACATTCACATAGTCCCCCGCTTCAAGGGAGACAGCGGTTTCATGGAAGCGGTCGCCGATACGAAAGTAATGCCTCAGACCGTCGGACAGGTTTTCAAAAGACTGAAGAAAGAAGTTAAGATGCTGAAATAGATTCTTAGTCTATTGTATCCAGATCAAAGTATTCTCTCATTGCTTTTGTGAATTGATGTTTTTCCAATTGATGTCTGGAAATCGATGTTTGTAAAACTTTTTTCAACCGAGGTTTCAAATTCAATAAGTTGCCTGATTTGCTGCTTTTACACTGATTCGGGAAAGGGATCAGACGCTGGAATAAGTATTGCCAAAAGTAACAATCACAAACCAAGGTATTTTGCCATTCCTTTGCTGAAATCATCCACGTGTACTCCATTGTGTGAGATTATCTCCTGCATCTTTTTTGTTAAAAGTGGTTTCAAAGAGTTTGCATTTTCATGCATTCTTATGGAATGTTCAGGTGCGAATTCATAATGAAAACCTTCTGCGCCCTTCTTCCTTTTCGCGACCAACACGCTTTCCACATCCACTGTTCCTCCTGAACCGGGTTTGAAAATTCCCCTGTAATAATTACCACTAACAGTCTCTAGGTCAATGGTCATGAGATCAAATTTGCCTGCTGCATTCCTCTTTATGGATACGTTAACGGATGGACGCGAGAAAGGATGTGCGAACCTTGAATTCCTGTAAACAATTTTGTCCCTAGAAAGCTCATATTCGCCCCCTGAATAATTCATTTTGTAAAAACGCCGCGAAAATATTCCTATGCGCGGAACCCTGAAATATACCATTAGTTAGTTTTCACAGTAAATTTCTTAAAGGCGTATTGTTCTTGACGCGCCTCTACTTCCTGCCCCTTTTTTCTTTCTTCTCTGCCCTTACCACGAACTTCTTGTCCAGCGCCTTCATTATCTCCACGATGCCGCCATATTCCAGTTCGCTGTAGGGCAGCATCGCCGGACCGGAGAAGCCCTGCCTTCTAATTTCGTAAGCTTTTCTTGACACGTTCTTCCTCACGAAGTCCCAGTACGGGTGGTCGAAAGCGTCCGCGGCCTCGGTGAGCTTGCCTTCATGAATGCAGAAGGCGGCGCAGCTCACGACGGGCGGACCGTCGAAATACGAAATGGACGAGTTAAGCTTAACCGGCATTAGAGGGCCGTTGTGAGAGCCTCGCATGAATCCCGCTACATAATGGCCTATAGTGAACGGCGACAGCACCTCGCCGGTCGCGGGGAAGTCCTTCTGCACGCGCACCAGCATTATCGGGTCGTCCTTGCCCGTGTACTTGCCGGCTATGTTGTGCAGGCGGGTCGTGCTCACTGAGGCGGCATGGTCTTTCGTCGCGCGCGAGTGAATCGACTCGACCACGAACCTGTTGTTGTCGCGCAGCAGCGCGGCGATGTGGTAGATTTCCTCTGGCGAATTGAGCTCGATTACGCGGTCGCCTTTGGTGTACTCGACGTCCATTATGGTGAACTTGAATCCCTTGCCGAGGCTGCTGCTCAGCAGGAGGCCGGCGCAGTGCATCGGGTCCGTGAACGCGAGATAGAGAGGCAGGTTGTATGCACCGGGCTCTGTCTTGTCTGCGGCGAAGAAGAGAAACGCTTCATTCGGTCGCTCCTCGATTTCGAGCTCCGCGACGGCCGGACCCATGCCCTTTACGTTACCGGAGAACGAGTCCTTTAGCAGGTCCTGGCCTGCGCCGTAAAGGCCCTGCTCTTTCGCGACCTGCGTGCCCGCCTTGAAGGCGTCCCAGGCAAGCTTGTGAATTTTGGCGTTTTCCTTGCCCAGCGTGTGGGTCATGAGTATCGCGATATCGTCGCCCGTGTAGCTTATGTAGAAATCCTTGAGCAATCCGCTGCCGTATTCGGCGATGAATTCCCTGACAGTCTCGAGTACCCTCGCGCTCGGCTTTATGTGACCGCCTATGCTTCCTATATCCGCCTTTATGGCAGAAATCGTAATCTTCATAACCAACACCCCCGACCAGCGCGAATTAGCTTGACAGCTACGTTTTAATTATACTAATAATTTAATCTGAAAACAGCACAATAAAAAGTTTTTGGGTTTACTGGGCTTTTGTCTGCTGCTTAATTTCGGGCTTTGCTTCCTGTTTGGCAGCAGGCTTAGTTTCCGGCTTTGCTTCTGCTTTTATTTCAGCCTTCGCCTCGGCGGCAGCCTTGCCTGAACTTATGCTCGTGTATCCGCACTTGCCGCAGTAAAGCCTGTTCTTGTGCTTAGAGAGAATTACGCCTCCGCCGCACCTGGGGCAGAAACTGTTCTTGCGTGTGACCACATCACCCTTGATTTCGTACTTCTTCCATATTTTGATGGTCTCATGCTTTCTTCCCTTTCTTACACGCTTGCCTCTTTTCCTTGTCTTCTTTTCTTTCGCCATTTGTCCACCTTATGAAAATTATTTAATATCATCAGCTTACGTCAGCTCGAATTTCTTGACGCGGAAGCCCTTTTTTGTGTGCATCTTGCCGCACTGCTTGCATATCAGGCGGAGATCGACTTTCTTGGTCGGCTTGCCTTCGCCGCTCGGTTTCGGCCTGGGGAAAGATCCGTAGCCCTCCATCTTCCGCTTGAAGCGCCTCTGCGACTGCGACAGCGGATGAGCGCTGGATCGGCCTTTCCTCTTCGACTGCTTGACAGTGTGCTCTGCGTGCTTCTTGCACTTGGGGCAGTATGTATTGATTGTTTTCGGGAATTTCATGATCGCACCTATATAACAACTTATAATGCGCCTGTCAATTTATAAACTTATTCGCTATCAAGGAGGGCGAAGGCCGCTAAATTATTCGCACAAACTAGTTTTAAATTGCTTGCCTTTAAAAAATAATCATGCCGTCGATGCATTGGTTCAGGCACTGGGACAAGGTATTCTGGACCTTTTTCATACTCATGGGCATAGCTGTTGCAATAGGCGGCGTCACGGGCTTGGTATCTTTCGAATTCTTCGTCATGCTCGGCATATTCATGGTTATAATGGGCGCGGGCAAGCTCGCGGCCGAGATATCGAACCGCAGGATAATAAACTACCAGGACGACCTTTACGGCAAAATGCACCAGCTTTCACAGCACCTCGAGAAAACGTTCGAGCTCGCCAGCATGAACAAGGATAAGACCGAGTTCCGCATAGGCAAGTTGCACCAGAGCAGGAAGGAAATCGAGAAGAAAGTGGACAAGAACTACCGCGAGCTTGCTAGGAAGATAATCGACGTCGAAAACAAACTCAACAAGATGAATAGAACACTGGGAAGAAAGGCGTAAATACTGTCGCGGTTTTACACTTCCACTCTGAAATCCTCTTTTATCACGTTAAGGGCAACGTGCGTGTTTGTCCTTTCAACATAGTTCATGGTGAGCAGGGACTTGATGAAACCGCTCATCTCGCTTCTCTTCCTGAACTTCGCGATTATGAGGGCGTCGGTCGACCCGGTTATATCATAGACCGCCGAAACGTGCTTCATTTTCGATATTTCCTTCTCGACCTCCAGCAGCCTTCCTTTAGAAACGATGATTTCTATTATCGCAGTGAGGTCAAAACCCACAGCCTCCGGGTCGATAATCGCAGTGTATCCCTTTATCACCCCGCTCTTCTCCAGGTTCGAGATACGCCCAGAAAGCGTTGTGATGGAAATGCCCATCTTCTTGGCTATCTTGCGCAGCGAACGCCTCGCATCGCTTTCCATCTCTTTTATTATCTTATTGTCAAGCTCATCCAGAGTGTGCATTTTTCCACCAACATGACCTAAAAAGGCATTTTTTACTATATATGTCCATTATATTTAAAAATATTTATTAATTTGTCCATTAAAACAGGCATAAATTTTATATTATAATCAAAACAAAGCAATTCATGCAAACACATGAAAAAAGAATTCTCGAAATCGCAAAAAAGACGGTGTAAAATTCATCAACCTGCAATTCACGGACATAATGGGAAGCGTCAAAAGCATAACGATCCCTGTTGATTTTCTGAAAAGCGCGCTCGAAAAGGGCGTGTGGTTCGACGGCTCGTCCGTCGAGGGCTTCGCGCGCATACACGAGAGCGACATGTTCCTCAAACCTGACGCGATGACGTATGCCGTCATTCCGTGGCACGGTGGCGAGGGCGTCGAAGAGAGAACGGCAAGATTTATATGCGACGTCTTCATGCCTGACGGGAAGCCGTTTGAAGACGACCCGAGATACATTCTGAAAAAAGTCATTGCAGAAGCCAGGCAGATGAGCTTCATTTATAACACCGGACCTGAATACGAGTTCTTCCTCTTCAGGAAGGAGAACGGAACCATCAAACCGCTGCCCCACGACAAGGGCGGGTATTTCGACCTGAACATGGACTTCGCTTTCGACGTGCGAAGGGACATGACGCTCGCGCTCCAGAAGATGGGCATCGAGGTCGAGGCGTCGCATCACGAATGCGCTTACGGACAGCACGAGATAGACTTCAAATACGGCGACGCGCTTAGGACCGCGGACAACGCGATAACGCTGAAATTCACGTTGAAGGCAATCGCCCAGAAACACGGGCTTCATGCGACGTTCATACCCAAGCCCATATTCGGCATAAACGGCTCGGGCATGCACGTTCACCAGAGTCTTTTCGATTCGAGGACCGGCAAAAACGTTTTCTACGACGCGAACGACAAGTACAAGCTTTCAAGAATCGCGTATAATTTCATAGCGGGCCAGCTTGCGCACGTGAAAGGAATGTCGGCCATACTGGCCCCGATGGTCAATTCATACAAAAGGTTGGTGCCGGGTTACGAGGCGCCGGTATACATCTGCTGGGCGCAGATAAACCACTCCGCGCTCATCAGGATTCCAAGATATTCGAAAGGCCGCGAGCAGTCGGTGAGATGCGAGTTGCGCTGCCCCGACCCGAGCTGCAACCCTTATCTTGCGTTTGCAGTAATGCTAAAGGCCGGCCTGGAAGGGATAAAGAGGAAGCTGGCAGCACCTAGGCCCGTGGAAGAGAACGTTTATGATTTCAACGACATTCGCCTGAAAGAGCTCGGCATCGACGTGCTGCCGCATTCGCTGTGGGAAGCCCTGCGCGAACTGAGCAAAGACAAACTGATGCAGGAAGCGCTGGGACAGAAATTTTTCGAAAGATACATTGAGGCTAAAACCAAGGAGTGGGACGAGTTCAGGACGCATGTCACGGATTGGGAAGTTGAAAGATATTTAGAAACAACGTGATTTCTGACTTTATTCGAATTCTATAGTTCCCGGCGGCTTGTTGGTAATGTCGTAAACAACGTGGTTGACTTTCTTTCCAAGAACGTTGGTTATCCTGACCGATATCCTGTCAAGGACTTCGTGCGGTATTTTCGAGTAAGAGGCGCTCATGCCATCGATGCTCTCGACCGCCCGCAGGGCAATCATGTAACCGTAGTTGCGCAGGTCGCCGTGCACTCCTACGCTTTTCACCGGCAAGAGAGCGGCGAAATACTGCCATGGCTTCGATACTTTTTTCTCAGCGAACGCTTTTTCCATCTCCTCGTCCATTATCGCGTTCGCTTCTCTCGCGATTTCAACGTTCTCTTTCGTCAGCTCGCCTATGACGCGGACTGCGAGGCCGGGACCGGGGAATGGCTGGCGCTCATGAACTTCTATGTTCAGGAACTTCGCGACCTTCCTGACCTCGTCCTTGTAAAGATCGCGCAGGGGCTCGACTATCTCCAGGCCTATTTTCTCCGGAAGGCCGCCGACGTTGTGGTGCGACTTTATCTTGTCGCGCACGCCGCCGCCGGACTCTATCCAGTCGGGCGCGATTGTACCCTGAATAAGGTACTTGGCCTTCTCCTGCCCGGCGATGCGCTCGAATATGCGGATGAACTTCTCGCCAATTATCTTGCGCTTTTCCTCCGGTTCCGTAACGCCTTTAAGCACTTCGAAGAACTCGTCCTCCGCTTTCACGAAACGCAGGTTGAGGCCGATTTTCTCGAGCATTCGCCTTACGCTGTCCGGCTCGCCCTTGCGCATGAAGCCGGTATCGACAAAAACAGCTACCAGATTCTTTCCCAGGGCTTCTTTCGCCAGCGCCGCGGCGACAGTCGAGTCGACGCCGCCCGAGCAGGCGATTATAGCCTTTTCATTAATCTTCTGCCTGAGCCGCCCGGTTTCTTCTTTGACGAATTTCTCCACGTTGAACATAAGCATCATTTCTTTTTTGCCGTGAAATCACGGCAAATCTCTATGAAGTTCCTGAATATCTCTTCGCCGTATTCGCAGTCCTCTACTTCTGGATGGAACTGCAGGCCAAATAAAGGTTTCATCCGGTGGTGAATGGCCTGGATTTTGCAGGTGGGCGAAGACGCAAGAACCTCGAATTCTTTGGGCAGGTTTTTTATCTCGTCGTTGTGCGATTCCCACGCCGTGAACTTCTTCGGCAGGCCTTTGAAAAGTGGCGATGGCTTGTGAATCTCGACTTCCATCTTGCCGAACTCAGGCGTGTCCGCGGGACCGGCGGAACCGCCGTAATGCATTGCCATGAACTGGTGGCCGACGCAGATGCCCAGGATGGGAAAGTTGCCCTTGTCTATGTATTCGCCTATGTTGCCTAGTTTCGCCGACTCCCATCCGATGCGAGCCGCTCCGCCAGAAAGAACTATGCCATCGGCGTCCCTGATTTCATCCAGCGGCGTGTCGTTCGCTATTATCCTCGTTTCGACTCCAAGATCGCGCAGCACGCGCCATTCTCTATGTGTCCACTGGCTGCCGTTGTCAACGACAAAAATTTTCATAATTCAAATACGTTTTTGGTAAATAAAACTTTTATACAACAAAAACACTAGTAAATACGTACCCGGAAAATCAAAAAGGTAAAGTTTTTAAACTATGTTCTTGATAAAATATTATGCTGAATAAAACAAAATATGTTGTCATAACTGGCGGAGTAATATCCGGTCTCGGCAAAGGAATATTCACTGCTTCTCTGGGAAAGCTGCTCCAATCATATGGTTTCAATGTCGTACCCATAAAAATCGACCCTTACATGAACGTCGACGCGGGTACCATGAACCCGATAGAGCATGGCGAAGTCTTTGTTTTGGACGACGGCAGCGAAGTGGACATGGACCTCGGGACGTACGAGCGCTTTCTCGGCATCAACCTGCGCAGCGAGAACAACATAACGACCGGTAAGATTTATCAGAAGGTCATAGAAAAGGAGCGCGAAGGCAAGTACCTTGGCAAGACCGTTCAGATAATACCCCACATAACCGACGAGGTGCAGAGCTGGGTCAGAAAGGTCGCCGGGGATTACAACGCGGACATTGTTCTCATAGAAATAGGCGGGACAGTAGGCGACATAGAGAACCTCGTGTTTCTCGAGGCATGCAGGCAGCTCTCCTTGAAAGAGGACGTCGCTTTCGTGCACTGCACCCTTGTCCCGGTTTTAAACGTGGTCGGCGAGCAGAAGACCAAGCCAACTCAGCAGAGCATACAGAAGCTGCGCGAGATAGGCATAATGCCTCATTTGATTTACTGCAGGGCCCGCGAGCCGCTCAAGCCCAAAATAAAGGAGAAGATATCGCTCTTCTGCGGCGTTAAGGAGGAGAACGTCATCTCCGGCCCTGACGCGGACAGTATATACAAGGTCCCGCTCATACTAGAGGAGCAGCAGGTCACCCAAAAAGTCCTTGACAAACTGGGCCTGCACCAAAGAAAAAAAGACATGAAAGAATGGAAAAGCCTGATAGACAAAATGGATAAGACCAGAAAGACCGTAAACATCGCTATAACCGGCAAGTACACTGAACTGCATGATTCCTACGTTTCCATAATGGAGTCACTCAGGGCGTCGTGCTGCAACCTCGGTGTCGGGCTGGAAATAAAATGGATTGAAACGACGGATATAGAGAACAGGAAAATTTCCGCTAAAGAGGCGCTGAAGGGAATCGATGGCATAATCGTTCCGGGGGGCTTCGGCCCGAGAGGAACGGAAGGCAAGATAGAATGCATACGTTACGCCAGGGAGAACAGGATTCCATTCCTCGGTCTCTGCTACGGCTTCCAGTTGGCGACCATAGAGTTCGCTAGAAACGTCTGCGGCCTGAACAAGGCGAATTCGACAGAAATCGACCCCAAGACGCCGCATCCCGTAATAGACCTGCTGCCAGAGCAGCGCAGGATTTACAAGAAGGGCGGCACCATGCGCCTTGGCGGTCATGACGTCATAATCAAGAAAGGCACGAAAGCCAGCAGGATTTATGGCACACTCAAGGCGAGGGAGCGCTTCCGCCACAGGTGGGAGTTGGTACCGGATTACATAGCAAAAATAGAATGCAAGGGTTTGATATTCTCTGGCCATGACAAATCCGGGAAGATAATGCAGATACTCGAACTCCCGGGCCATCCTTTCTTCATGGCTTCGCAGTTCCACCCGGAATTCACAACGCGCATACTCAAGCCGAATCCATTGTTCTTCAATTTTCTTAAAGCGGCAGCGAAAGGCGAATGAAGACTTAAAAATATTGAATACAAGAAAAACGTATCCACACTGGTGTAAATTTGAGTTCCGACTTAAACAAGAAAGAGGCATGTGGCGTTTTCGGTATACGTTCCTTTGGTGATCAGAATGTCTCTAGGATGATATACAACGGGCTCATATCGCTCCAGCACAGGGGCCAGGAGGCTTGCGGCATCGCGACCCTCAACGAGCATAACATACACGTACGCAAAGCGCTTGGCCTTGTTTCAAATTCTTATTCCGAAAAAACGCTCTCAGAACTTGAGGGTAAGATAGGCATAGGTCACGTGCGCTACTCGACTGTCGGAACTTCGACCATCTCCGACGCGCAGCCTTTCAAGATAGGCTATCCGAGAAAGGGAATTGTTCTCGCGCACAATGGGAATCTGGTAAACTACGTCGAGATGAGGAACGATTTGCTGAAGAACGGCAGGAACTTAGAATCGACTTGCGACGCAGAGATAATCGTGCACAAAGTCGCAGATGAGCTGATAAGGACTAAGGATATTGAAAGGGCGATTTACAATTATATGGAAGCGGCGGAAGGCTCTTACTCGACGGGCATGTTCACGGGCGAGCGGGAGCTCATAGCCTTCCGCGACCCGAACGGCATAAGGCCTTTCTGCTTCGGCGTTAACGGCGAGAAAGCGATGCTTGCTTCTGAAAGCGTGGCGATAAACATAAACGGCATCGAAGAGACGCACGATGTCAAGCCAGGCGAGATGGTAATATTCCATGAAGACGGCCGGACCGAGCACACGCAGATAATGAAAGGCGAGCGAAGGCATTGCATGTTCGAATACG
>Ga0315275_10004737_pt1 | contig 12772 bp, 13 predicted proteins | sample YL17G03_0_MG_FD_205557 | JGI IMG/M metagenome (GOLD analysis project Ga0315275, IMG submission 205557) | Sediment microbial communities from Yellowstone Lake, YNP, Wyoming, USA - YL17G03_0 | ecosystem: Environmental > Aquatic > Freshwater > Lake > Sediment | place: USA: Wyoming | collected... | reverse complement strand
GAATCTCCCCTCGCCTGGCGTGACGGTGGACCCGGAAGGCAGGGGCTCCGGGGCAGTGCGCTGCGTGAGCACTGCGGCGCCGGCGGTCTGCAGCACGTCGAGCGGTCCCTCGCGGTGAGTCGGCGCAGCCGAGGTCAGGCCATTGCGCGGCTGGCGCAGGTAGCGGTCTAGTGCCACTCCCGCGACCAACGCTGCGAAGCCGTAGAGGATGAGCCACGTCTCCGTCGCGAGCGCGGTGACCTGACGCATTTCCACCGCAAGGCAGGCGACGCAGCCCATGAAACCCAGCAGTGGCGCGTGCCTTCGCCTGCGCACGCCAACGAACAACATCGCGGCACCGAGCGCGAGCAGCAGCGCTGCCGTCGCAAGCCGGCTCGTGCCGCCACCCGGAGAGCGCAGGACCTCGTAAGCATCCGGGGTTGCATACTGCGCGTAGGCAGCGACCGGCAGCGTCGCGACCAGCCAGTCGAGCATCCGGTCGTGAGACGGTCGGCGGTATTCCCGCACACCGAGAGCGAGTGCGAGCGCCGCGAGCGCACAGCCGACAGTGACGGCCGTCACGCCGCCACCGATCGTCTGATCGATCGCGTGCGCGGTCGCGGTCGAACCCACCCAGTAAACAAAGGCTAGCACGGCGCAGGTGGTGACGAAGGGATTCAAACGCCGCAGCCCCGCGGCGCCGGCGGCCGCGATCAGCACCAGCGTCTCAACCGTGCCCGTGGCGTAACCAGACCGCGGCGCGATCAAGGTGGTGATCCAGGCACCGAGCAAGAGGAACCCGGCGACACAGAGGCCCTCCTCGATGCCGGATGCGTGCAGGCGCTTGGCGACTGTCAGCCACTCGGCGGCGAGCAGGGAAATGAGTCCCGCGGCGAGCAAGCTGGTCTCGTTGCCGAAGCCAAGGATCCCGAAGAGCAACGCCGCCGCGACGATCCCCAGCAGGAAGAGCGCGATGCGAGCAAGCGGGCCGGTGCTGCGCCAACCGCCGGCACGCCCGGTCACGGCGGCACGCGGAACCGCAGCGCCCAGCTCGGACGCCACCTCGAGCCAGCGTTCTTCGTCAGGCGACGGACGCCAGCGGCTCATGGGCCGGGCTCCCGGAGGCGTCGACGCAACTGCCACAGCGTGGCCGCCGTGGCGCACACGACGATCAGCACGAAGCCGAGGGACACGGTCGTGCCATGGAGACGCGGCGCGGTAGCGGCACAGATGCCGATCGCCGCGTACACGATGCCGTACACGAGGAACGCCTCGCGACCGGTGTCGAGAGCATGGCGAACCGACGCGTAGGCGAGCGCCGCCAGCAACGGCAGCCCAACGGCGAGCCACGGCCACTCGAGGCACCACGCGATTGCGCCCCAGAATGCCAGGTTCGCCGCGTAATGGTCGAACACGTTGCTGAAGGGTGTGTCCGGTCGCGCGCGGCGGTCGGCATGGCGCCAGGCCGCGATTACTGCCGCGCAGGCGAGTGCACGGGCACCAAGCATCGGTGTCGAGTATGAAAAATGCAGTGCATCGCCGAGCGTGCCGCCCACGCCGAACCACCCGGCGAGCGACGTGAGGGATGCCGCCAGTACGAGCGGCGAGGCAAACGTATACGCAATGGCCGCGTGGACGACCGCCAGCAGCAGCAAGTGCCACGACCACAGGGGGCCGAGCAGCGTGAACTGACGCTCGGCATAGGCGAGGTCCGTGCTCGCGAGCAACACGGCGAGGAGCAGCAGATAGTCTCCCGCGACGGTGAGAGCGCGGCCTGCTCGCTTGGCGCGCACGGCGGGCACGCCGCACGCGGCCGCGGCGAGGGCAATCGCCAGCACGATGGCCAGCGGACCAATCCGCTCGAGGTTCCTGGCGAGGACGAGCCCCAAGCCGACCACCACCAGCAGCACGCCTGCGTACATCGTGGCGCGCAGTTCCTGGTGCAAGGAGAACACCTCCCCGCGATCGAGGGCCAGGGCGCGCGCTGCCGTGGCGTCGTCGATCACGCCTGCGGCGTGCAGGGCGCGAAGTTCCGGTTCGAGCGTGTGCACGGTCGGCTCAACTGCAGGCAAGGACCAGCAGGTAGCCGCTCAGGACCAGGATCGACGTCCACGAAATCACCGAGCCGTAGAACCGGCCGAACGAACGTGCCCGCACGGTGCTCAACCCGTATGCATGCAGCAACCGGCCGACCACGAACGCCGCACCCAGCGCGTGCAGGAACCAGGACGCAGCACCGCCCAATTCGGCCAACAGCAGCAGGATCAGGAACGTCGGGGTGTACTCGGTGAAATTACCGTGCACTCGCACCGGCTGCTCGAGCGCCGACCCCTCGCCCATGCCGAGCGGGATCTTGCGTCCAAGACGCAGGCGCACGATATTGAGTGCAAGCGCAATGAGCAGCACGCCGCAAAGAGCGGCATAGAGCATCGTCACGACGGGTGCGTTGAAGTTCATCGGCTGGGCTCCAATGCACTAACGGCGTGCCGGAAAGCACGCCGCTGCGCAGGTCGTTGGTGGACCGGAAAGACTTACAGCTGGCTCAGCACGTAGTCCGCGCTCGAGACCTTGAACTCGCCCGGGCCTTCGACGAAGAGTCCCGTGACCGCGCCGTCCTTCGCGATGATCGCGAAACGCTGGCCGCGAATACCCATGCCGAAGCCGCTGGCGTTGAGTTCGAGTCCAAGCGCCTTGGCGTATTCCGCGTTGCCGTCCGCCAGCATCAGCACGCCTTCGCCGACGTTCGAGTTCTTGCCCCACGCATTCATCACGAACACGTCGTTCACGGCCATGCACGCGATCGTGTCGACGCCCTTGGCCTTGATCGCGCCGGCCCTCTCGACGAAGCCCGGCAGGTGCTTGGCATCGCAGGTGGGCGTGAAAGCGCCCGGCACCGAAAACAGCACGACCGTCTTGCCAGCGAAGAGCTGGTCCGTGGTCAGGTTCTGCGGGCCGTCCTTGGTCATCGTCTTGAACGTGCCGGCGGGCATCTTGTCGCCCACTTTGATCGTCATGGTCGGATCCTCCCCGGAATGGTGACCGGATGGTGAAAAAGGCAGCACCGAATCTTATCAGGACAGGCTGCCGGCCTGTTCCTGCGGTTTCGCACCAAATTTCGTGAGCCTTTCGCGCTTCTCGTCCTGCCGCCCACTGCGTAACATACGCGGCCTTGCCCCACCCCCGCCTCCGAGGTTTCGCCATGTCCGGCTTGTCATTGCGTGAGCAGTTGCTGCAGGCCGGCCTGGTCAGCGAAAAGCAGGTCAAGCAGGCCGAGCAGAGCCAGAAGCGCCAGAACTTCACCGACCGCAAGCAGGTCGGCAAGAAGGACCGCAACTTCCGCGAGGAACAGCGCCAGGCCGAGTTGCAGAAACAGGCGGCGGCCAAGGCCGTGAAAGACGCCGAGCTCAACCGCAAGCGCGAGGAAAAAGCCGCGGCCAAGGCGCGCTGGGCGGAAATCCGCCAGCTCGTCGAGCAGAACAGGATCGCCAAGCCGGAGAGCGACGACTACTTCAACTTCGTGATCAACGGCAAGGTGGGCCGTATCCCGGTGGATGCGTCGCTGCGCGAGCGCATCGTCCGCGGCGAAATCACGATCGTCCGCTGCGACGGGCACTACGAACTGCTGCCAGCCGAAGCGGGTGCGCGCGTAAAGGAACGCGAACCGCGTGCCGTCGTGAACACAGCGGACAAGGTGGAGTCGACACCGGTCGACGACGCTTACAAGGACTTCGTCGTACCCGACGACCTCATCTGGTAATCAACCCAGGGAAATTGGGGACGCTCACCTATTTCGCACCTATTTCGCTCACCTATTTCGCCTATTTCGCCTATTTCCCCTATTCGCCCTCACCTGTTTCTGCGAGTTCTCGCCCGGTTTGGCTGCACCGGCTTCCAGCGGAGCGTCGCATAGTGTCTGCATGCCGCGCAGGGCCAGGTCGATCGTTGCGGGTGGCTGTTATCACGTCATCAATCGTGGCAACAATCGCGCCACCGTATTCCATGTCGCCGCGGAGTATGCCGCCTTCATCGGTCTGATCAGCGATGCTCAGGAGCGAATACCTATCGAGCTTTTCGCGGCTTGCCTGATGCCCAATCACTTCCACCTCGTCGTGCGTCCTGACGGCCGCCACGACATCGGTCGTTGGATACATTGGCTGCTCACAACACACTCGCATCGATATCACCTTCGCCACGCAACCACCGGCCGGGTCTGGCAAGGGCCGTACAAGGCCTTCCCGATCGAACAGGACGGACACCTGCTGACCGTGCTGCGGTATGTTGAGCGAAACGCGGTGAGGGCTGGATTGGTGACGCGATCCAGTGACTGGAACTGGGGAAGCGCGGCTTGGCGTCATGGGCCGCACCACCTGAACAGGCTGCTGACTCAGGCCCCAGTGCAACTTCCCTCAAACTGGGATGACTTTCTGGATGAGCCGCGCACCTCGCAAGAAGTCGAGGCACTGCGGGCCTGCGTCAATCGCCAGCGACCGTTCGGCACGGACGATTGGATTCAGGCCGCCCCCGAATGCCAGGGTTTCGACAGCACCACTCGTCCACGAGGCCGCCCGAAAAAATAGGTGAAATAGGTGAGCGTCCCCTATTTCGTCGCTCATCTGGTAATAAGCAAGGGTCAGGCGGCAGCCGATCCCTGCGTGAAACGCGGCGCCGAACGCAGCCGTTCGTCCAGAGAGACCAGCAAGCTTTCGGTCGTCGCCCAGTCCACGCAGGCATCCGTCACCGAGACACCGTACTGCAGCTGGCTGCGATCGGTGCTGAACGGCTGGTTGCCCCAGTGCAGGTTGCTCTCGAGCATGAACCCCACCAGCGAGCGATTGCCTTCGAGAATCTGGTTGGCCAGGTTTTCGGCCACGACCGGCTGCAGGCCGGGATCCTTGTTGGAATTGCCGTGACTGCAGTCGACGACGATGTTGGCCGGCAATCCGGCTATGTCGAGCTCACGCTCGGCCAGCGCCAGGCTCACCGAATCGTAGTTGGTCCGCGAACCGCCGCCGCGGAGCACGATGTGGCCGTACTTGTTGCCGCGCGTGCGGAACACGGCAGACTGGCCCTGCTGCGTGATGCCCAGGAAGTGGTGCGCGTGGCGCACCGACTGCAGCGCGTTGATCGCGACCGTCAGCGAACCGTCCGTGCCGTTCTTGAAGCCCACGGGTGTCGAGAGCCCGCTCGCCATCTCGCGATGCGTCTGTGATTCCGTCGTGCGCGCGCCGATCGCCGTCCACGTGATCAGTTCGGACAGGTACTGCGGCATGATCGGGTCGAGCGCTTCGGTGGCCGCCGGCATCCCGAGGTCGGCGAGGAACAGCAGCAACTCGCGCGCGACGCGAATGCCCTTCTCGATGTGGAAGGAGTCGTCCATGTCGGGATCATTGATGAGGCCTTTCCAGCCGACCGTCGTCCGCGGCTTCTCGAAGTAGACGCGCATGATGAGCAGCATCGTCCTGTCGACTTTCGCAGCCAGTCCGCTCAGGCGCTGCGCGTACTCGCGCGCGGCGGCCGGATCGTGGATCGAGCACGGGCCGACGACCACGAACAGGCGTGGATCGTCACGGTCGAGGATCCTGCGCACGGCCTGGCGGCTGCGATACACGAAGTCCTCGGCCGCCTGCGTCAGGGGCAGATCACGCTTGATCGCCTCCGGCGTGGGGAGCAGCTCGCTCGAGACGACGTTGATGTTCTGGAGTCTTTCCTGCATTGACGCGCGCCTGGTGGGGCCGGCATGGCCCGAAGCCAACGCATTCTACACGCGTCAGATCGAGGTTCGGACGCTCCAGAGTTCCGGAAAGAACCGCAACTCGAGCGCCTTGGCCAGGTAGGCCACGCCGCTGGTGCCGCCCGTCCCGCGCTTGTAGCCGATGATTCGCTCGACCGTCTTCAGGTGGGCGAACCGCCACAGCTGGAAGCGCTGGTCGAGGTCGACCAGTTTCTCGGCCAGCTCGTACAGGTCCCAATGCTCGTCGAGGTTGCGATAGACGGTAAGCCACGCGGCCGTGACGTCGGGATGCTCCGCGTACGGCAGGCTCCAGTCGCGCTCCAGCAATTCGGCCGGAATCGGGAAGCCCCGACGCCCGAGCAGCCGCAGCGCCTCGTCGTACAGGCTCGGGCTGTGCAGCGCCTCATGTAATTGCGCGTAGATCACCGGTGTCCGCCGGTGGACTTCGATCATCGCCGCATTCTTGTTGCCGATCAGGTACTCGAGCGTCCGGTACTGGAAACTCTGGAACCCGGATGACTTGCCCAGCGCGTCGCGGAAGGCGGAATAGTCCGCCGGCGTCATGGTGCTGAGCACGTCCCACGACTGTGCGAGCTGCTGTTGCACGCGCGAGACCCGCGCCAGCATCTTGAATGCCGGACCGAGGTCGTCGCCGCGGATCTGCGCCATCGCCGCCTGCAGTTCGTGCACGCAGAGCTTCATCCACAGCTCGGATGCCTGGTGCATCACGATGAACAGCATCTCGTCGTGCTGGCCAGACAGCGGCTGCTGCGCGCCGAGCACCTGGTCGAGGTGCAGGTAGTCGCCATAGCTCAACGATTCGCCAAGGTCCCAGTGAATTCGCTCGCCCTCGAGCTCGACGTAAGAGCCCAGGGAGGGCTTGCGTGATCCCCCGCTATCGTCGCGCGACTCGCTCATGGGAAGACCCAGGCCGGCACGTGCCGCCAGCCCTGCAGCAGTTCGACGTCGAGCGGCTTCCAGCCCGGTTCGAACGAGGCGACCAGCGACCAGAACCGCTGCGAGTGGTTCATGTGCCGGCGATGGCAGAGTTCGTGGATCATGAGGTAGCGCACGACCTCGGGGCGCTGGAACAACAGGCAGACATTGAGGCTGATGGTGCCCCGCGCCGAGCAACTGCCCCACCGCGTGCGCTGGCGACGCACGGTCATGCGCGAGTAGTCGATGCCGAGCTCGGTCGCGAGCGGTCGCAAGCGCTGCGAAAGTTCGTGCCGCGCGAGGCGCGTGACCCACGGCACCAGTGCCTGACTGGCATGGCGGTCGGTGACGGCGGGTGAATGCACGCGCAGCATCGAATCGCCAACCTGTTCCGCCCGCACGCGCCGTCCGGGCACGTACTCGACGGACCATTGCCGGTCGAGCAAACGGATTGCCACCGCCTCGGGCTGGCGGTCCGCCGCCTTCGGCGCCAGTTGCAACAGTTCCTTCGAGCGGCGTTCCGCCCAGTCGCGGTGCCGGGCGACGAAACGCTCGACCGCGGGCAGACCGGCACCCTGCGGCACGATCACTTCGACGCGGCCGCCCGGAAACACGCGCATCGACATGCGACGCGCGCGTCGGCTGATGCGCACGTTCCACGCCACACCGACTTCACGGTCGGTCCAGAGCGTCATTTGCAGCGGGTGCGCGCCGGGTGAATTCCCGGCCGCGCGGCGACCCAGGCTACGCATCGGTTACAGCTCCCTCAGGCCGGTCGTCACCGGCATTCTCGCGGCCCGGATTCCCGGCAGCAGGCCGCCCACGATGCCGAGTATGAGCGAGTACCAGAGACCGGTCACCAGCAGTCGCGGCGTGACGGTGAACGCGAACGTGAGCTGGCTGAAGCTGCCGAAATTCAGGGTCGTCGCCTGGTAGCCGTTCAGGCCAAAGTACACCAGCAATCCACCCACGACTCCGCCCAGCAAGCCGAGCATCGCCGATTCGAGCAGCACCGAGGTGACGACCGGCGCCGCACCGAAGCCGAGGGCGCGCAGCGTCGCGATCTCGCGTGTCCGCGACGAGACCGCCGAATACATCGTATTGAGCGCGGCGAACACCGCGCCCACGCCCATCAGGATCGCAATCGTGGTGCCGACGTACTTGATCAGCGCGAGCAGGATGCGCGACTGGTCCGAATAGAAAGCTTTCTCGCTGCGCACCGAGACACTGAGCCGGGGGTCCTTTTCGAGGGCCGCGCGAACAGTCTGCAGCGCCGCGGCCGAAGTGAGTTTGGCGCGGACGATCTGCACGGTGTTGCCGCGCCGATAGATCCCGCGCAAGACGACCGCGTCGGTCCAGACCTCGGATTCGGAAACACTGCCGCCTGCCTCGAACACGCCGACGACGCGCCATGTCTGCGAGCCCCACTTCACTTCGCGTCCCAGGTCGATGTTTTCGAACTGCGAGAAGGCGCCGCGACCCACGATCACTTCGTTCTGCCCGGGCCGGAACATGCGGCCGGCGACGATGCGGAACCCGTCGCGCAGTTCCGTGCCGCGTTCCCCGATGCCACGAAGCGGCACGTTGGCCCCGGTCCCCGTGCTGCGCATCGGCAGGTCCACGATCGAATACAGCTCGCCCGAAACGATCGGGCCGCGCGCGTCACGCGCAATGCCGGGCGCGATGACGATCGCGTTGTACTCCTCGCGCCCGATGGAGCTGGAGAGCTCATCCGGCGAGCCGCCGCGCAGGATCATCGCGACGTCCTCGCGGCCCGAGAGATCGAGCGCAGCGCGAAAGCCCTCCCCCATCGACAGCAGCGAGACCAGCACTGCCACCACGCCACCGATGCCGATGACGGCGACCAGCGAAGTACCGATCCGCGACGGCAGGTTGCGCAGGTTCATTGCGGTGACCGTGACCAGCTGGTTGAATCCGGAGCGCAGGCTCATGGCTGCCTCAGTCCCGCCGCAGCGCTTCGACGATGCGCAAGCGCATCGCCTGCCAGGCAGGCACCGCGCCGGCGACCACGCCGAGCGCCAGCATGTACAGCACCGATTTCACGAACGCAGCGGGCGGGACACGGAAACCCGGCAGGTACTGATCGAGGGTCGGGCCGAACTGCACGCAGATCCACCAGGCAAAGAACATGCCGAGCAGGCCGCCGAGCGTCGTCACCAGCACCGACTCCGCGAGAACCATGCCGAGCACACCGCCATTGCTGAAGCCGAGCGTCTTCAGCACGCCGAGTTCATTGGTGCGTTCACGCACGGATTGCGCCATGGTGTTGGCCGTCACCAGCAGCATCGTGAAGAACACTGCCGCCACGATCGCCGACAGGATCGCGCCGATGTTGCCGATCTGGTTGACGAACGACTGCGCCATCGCGCGTTCCGACGACGTCTTGGTCTCCGCCGGCGAGTTCGCAAACATGACGTCGATCTGCCTGCCGATCGCCTGCGCGCGGTTCACGTCGCTGATCTTGATGACGTACCAGCCGATCAGGCCCTTGGCCTGCTGTTTGGCTTCCTCGAAATAATCCTGGTGCAGCACGATCTGCCGCGTGTCGCCGCCTGCGGGCAGGTCGTAGATGGCCCGTACCGTGATGTCCCAGGTGTCGGAGCCGTCCAATCGGCGCCAGATGGCTGACCTCAGCGGCACCTGGTCGCCAACCTTCCAGCCGTAGAGATCGGCAATGGCGCGCCCGACCAGCGCGCCAGTGCGATCGGCGAACCAGGCCTGCTTCTGCTCCTCGGAGAGCTTGATCTCCGGATAGATGCGGAGGTAGGCCTCGGGATCGCTCGGAAACGTGGGGAACTGGTTGCGCTCATCCTGGAACCACGCACCGAACCAGGTCTGCGGCGAGACGGCGACGACACCGTCCACGGCCTTGATGCGGCTCTCATAGCTCGCCGGCAGCAACTGGGTGAAAGACACCTTGTGCATCGTCAGCAGGCGGTCGGCGCCCGCGACGTCGACACCCGACTTCAGCGCGAACTGCATCGACGCCGCGAGCCCGTACAACAGGAACGCGATCAGGATCGAAGCGATCGTGAAGAACGTGCGCAGTCGCTTGCGGCGCAGGCTCGACGCCAGCAGCGGCAGGTACTTGCCGATCATCCGGGCCCTTCGCTCAGCGTTCCCTTGTCGAGGTGGATGACCCGGTGAGCGCGTTCGGCAGCGTGTGGATCGTGCGTGACCATGATGATGGTCTTGCCGTACTCGTCGTTGAGCGCCTCGAGCAGGGTCAGGATTTCGTCGCCCGACTTGCGGTCGAGGTCGCCGGTCGGCTCGTCGCAGAGCAGCAGCGTCGGATCGGTGACGATTGCTCGCGCGATGCCGACGCGTTGCTCCTGGCCACCCGAGAGCTCGCGCGGGCGGTGCTTGGCGCGGTGCTCCAGGCCGACGAGCTGCAACGCAGCCGCAACACGCTTCATGCGGCTCGCGCGATCGAGGTTGGTGAGCAGCAGCGGCAATTCGACGTTGCGCTCGGCCGTGAGCACCGGCAACAGGTTGTACATCTGGAAGATGAAACCGACGTGGTCGGCGCGCCAGCGGCCGAGCGACCCTTCCGACAGTTCGTCGACCCGCAAGCCATCGACTTCGAGCGTGCCCGAGGTCGGCTGGTCGAGGCCGCCGATTAGGTTGAGCAACGTCGACTTGCCCGAGCCCGAAGGCCCCATCAGCGCGACGAAATCGCCCTGCTGGATGTCGAGCGAGAGTCCGTCGAGGACGCGCACGGTCTCGGAGCCGCGACGGTAATCCTTCACCAGGTCGCGGATGCGGACAATCGTCGTTCCCGCCGCGGCCACGGCCGGCGCTGCGTTCATGTCGCTGCCTTCAGCTCCACGGCCCCGCCGTCGCGCAGGCGCTTGGGCGCGTCCACCACGAGGGACTCGCCACCCGCGAGGCCCTCGGTGACGGGCACCTGACCGTCCTTCGTGGAACCCACCTTGACCGCGCGCTTCTCGACCTTGCCGTCGCGCACGACCCAGACGAAGCTTGCATCGCCCTCGTGGACGACGGCATTTTCCGGCACCAGCAGCGCGCCCTTCGCCGCCGCCGGCGAACCGTCTTCGAAGAAACTGACCTTGATGCCCATGTCGGGCAGGATGCGCGGATCGAGCTGGTCGAGGCCGATGCGCACCCGCACGGTTGCCTTCTGGCGGTCGGCCGTCGGCACGATGCTGATGACGTGCGCGGGAATCTTCAGGTCCGGATACGCATCGAGCACGCACTCGACCTTCTGACCCGCGCTGACGCGGTTGATGTACGACTCGTTGACGTCCACTTCGACTTCGCGCGAGTCCATGTCGACGATGGTAGCCACGCCAGTGCGGGTGAAGCCGCCGCCGGCCGACATCGGCGAGACCATCTCGCCCGGCTGCGCGTCCTTCGAAATCACGACGCCCTTGAACGGCGCGCGGATTTCCAGGTCGGCGAGTTCCTGCTTGCCGAGTCCGACCTGTGCGATGGCGACATCGACCTCGGAGCGCGCTGCCGCAAGACGAGCGCTGAGTGCGGCCACGTCGGCCTCGGAGCTGTCGAGCATGCTCTGTGCGACCAGCTTGCGCTCGACCAGCGAGCGATTGCGCTCGAGCGTCCGGCGCGCATCGGCGAGCCGCACCTCGATCTCGCGCAGGTTGCGCCGGGCGGCTTCGGCACTGCTGGCAGACACGTTAAGCTGGGCGTCGACCGTGGAACGCTCGAGCCGCGCGAGCACCTGGCCCGCTTCGACCCCGGCGCCTTCCTCGAACAGCACCTCGGCGACCCGGCCGGTGACTTTCGAACTGACCGTCGCCAACCGCCGCGCGACGACGTAGCCCGACGCGTTGAGGACGGCACCGCTGGCCGACGTCGGCGATTCGACGGTGACTGTCTGCACCGGCACGGCGCTGTTGAACGAGCGCCAGGCCAGCACGGCCGCGACTGCGGCGACCGCGGCGAGCAAGTACCAGAGCTTGCGGCGCGAACCGCCACGCTGGCGATATTTTCCTGCGTCAGGATCGCGTTCGAGGCGCAGGCTCTCGAGCGCTGCCTTGTCCAGTGCCATGCGTACTCGCTAGTCTGGGGAAGCGCAGCAATCTAACACAGCCTAAATCGCATGACCCTGCCCCCCACTCTCGTTGACATCGGCTTCAATCTCGCCCACGACAGCTTCGACCACGACCGTACCGACGTCGTGGCCGCCGCGTTGGCGTCCGGCGTGCGCCACATGGTGATTACGGGCAGCACGCTCGACAGTACCCGGCGCGCCATCGACCTCGTACGGACGAGTCCTGTGATGTTCCGGGCCACGGCGGGCGTCCATCCCCACCATGCCAGTGAACTCCGCCACGACGACCTGCCGCGCCTGCGTGAACTGCTCGCAGCGCCGGAAGTAGGTGCGGCCGGTGAGTGCGGGCTGGATTACTTCCGCAACTTCTCCCCGCACGCGGACCAGGAGCAGGCCTTCCGTTGGCAGCTGGAACTGGCCGTGGACAGCGGCAAACCGGTCTTCCTGCACCAGCGCGATGGTCACGACGCCTTCGTCGCCATTCTCAAGGACTACCTGCCGCGGCTAGCAGGCGGCGTCGCTCACTGCTTCACGGGCGACGACCGCGAACTCCGTGCCTATCTTGACCTCGGTCTTTCGATTGGGATCACCGGCTGGATTTGCGATGAACGCAGGGGTGGCCACCTGCGCGACCTGGTGCGCGAAATCCCGCTCGACCGGCTGCTGGTGGAAACGGACGCGCCGTACCTGCTGCCACGCGACCTGCAGCCCAAGCCCGCCCATCGCCGCAACGAGCCCAAGTACCTGCCGCACGTGGTCAAGGTGATTGCCGCCTGCCGGGGTGAGGACTTTCCGACCGTTGCCGCAGCGACGACCCGCAATGCGCTAAAGTTCTTCGGGTTCGGAAATGCCGTGGCGGCGTCCTGATATCCACCCTGGGTTTAGATTGCAATAAGTTGATTTTAATGGATATTTCAAAAGCAAAAAACTACATCGACGCGACCTGGTCCGACTCGATCCTGCCGCAGCTGATCGACTACGTTCGCATCCCGAACAAGTCCCCCCTCTTTGACCCGGACTGGGAAGCGCACGGCCACATGGAAGCCGCCGTCCAGTTGATGGTGCGTTGG
>Ga0315275_10004735_pt1 | contig 12775 bp, 7 predicted proteins | sample YL17G03_0_MG_FD_205557 | JGI IMG/M metagenome (GOLD analysis project Ga0315275, IMG submission 205557) | Sediment microbial communities from Yellowstone Lake, YNP, Wyoming, USA - YL17G03_0 | ecosystem: Environmental > Aquatic > Freshwater > Lake > Sediment | place: USA: Wyoming | collected... | reverse complement strand
CGGCAGCCGACCATTCCGTATCTCCCACCTCCTGCCCTGCTCCCTCCTTGATTCTTCGGTATGCCTCGCGTAGATTGGCATGCAGAGGCCAAATTGCCGGCCGCGACCATGTCATTTGCCTGGATGACAGAAAGGAGTGATCGGACGTGAACACCGCACCTCACCTGCTAAGGATCCTCGCTGGTACCCTGCTTCTGACAATAATCAAGGTCCTCGTTGACAGCGTCCTCGGTTCACCAACCGATTGGTCCTCCTCAGGCTGGCTCCTCCTGTCGAATTTTACTGTCGTACTGGCCCTTTCGTACCCGGTTCTCCACTCGAGCTCGAAGGGTATCCGTTTGGCTCTTGCCGTCTTCCTTCTCTATTTTGGGGTCTCCTATTTCAATACATTCATCGAGGGTGTCTTCTTCCAGCTTGACATTCGTCCCGATGAGGTCGTGAGGCTCGTTGTGAGCGGCCTCCTGGTCGCACTCCTGTTTTCCCCCTTGTTCGTCATGCTGCTGGGCAGGATGTCCGTCCCCGGCTCCGGGCACAGAACGGCGTACGTGGAACGGAGCCGCACGGGATGGATCTGGAGAATAGCCGCCGCCGACTGTACATACTTCGTCCTCTATATTATCGCAGGCATGATTGTATTCCCCTATGTGAAGCAATTCTACGCCACGAAAGCGCTGCCGGGCATGACCCAGATTTTCCTGATGCAGGTCTTCCGGGGCCTGGTCTTTCTGGGTGTGTCTCTGCCGCTCATGCGTGCGATGACGACACCGACACTCCACAAAGCTCTCAGCATTGGTCTTGCGTTCTCGGTGCTTGGCGGCATCTCCCTCCTGATTTTGCCCAATCCCTATATGCCCGAGAATATCAGGATGGCCCACCTGGTCGAGGTGGGGATTTCGAATTTCATATTTGGTGTATTGGCGGTGTTTCTCCTGGACCAGAAGACCCGGCCGGCGAGTGCCGAAGGGAACGCCGTCTGACAGCCGGTGCGGAGGCACTCCGCACCCAGACCTGCCTCGACCCTCAATTTCCCTGCGGAAGGATCCCCCTCCATGAAACTCGCCATCATTTCAGACACCCATTTCGGCGACGCCGCCGGAACCATGGTCGCACGGACGCCCTCCGGCCGTTATATCCCGGGGCCAAAATACGACGCCTTCCGTAAAGCCGCAGGAACCGGGAATGACTACCTGATCCTGAACGGCGACATACTCGATTTCGCCATGAGCAGCTACGACGTGGCCTACAAGACCGCCCGCACTTTCTTCCGGCAGATACAGCGGGACAGAATTGCGGGACAGATCGTTTATGTCCCCGGCAACCACGACTTTGAAATCTGGCAGATCGTGGAGCATGAGGTGAACATCATTTATCAGATGACCAGCGGGCAGATGCCACGCGGCTTCAGGATGTCCGTTCCCGGGTTCATCGATGACCGCAAGCGGCCCGGGAAGCGCGGCCTGGTGCTGCCCGGAGTCAAGAGGGGCAGGGTCCGCGGCAAGCTGGGCTATGGAGGGCTCTTTCTGGATCAGATCACCGCACCGGGCCCGAGAACACGATTCACGTTCGCCTATCCCAATCTTTATCTGGTTACCGACGACGAAGCCCTTCTGGTAACGCACGGTCACTACATTGACGGTTACTGGTCAGCGTTGAGCACGTGGCTCCCGCGGATCTTCGGGCACGACATTGCGGTTGCCGATCCCATGTCGCTGGGCGATATGGTGGCCATCAACTTCCCGAGCACACAGCTTGCCTGCTCGGGGATAGGGCAGGCCGGGGTCCTTACCGACACGATCCATTCACTTCAGAACCAGATACAGCGGAAAGAGTTTGACGATCTGAACGTCTACCTCGAGAGGGTGCAGCGGACGGCAGAGAAGGCTATCGGCGGATCGCGGATGAACCTCAAGCGGTGGATAGCGGGCGTCTGCATGGCCTGGGCCAGGAAGCGGATTGTGGAACAGCTGGGGAAGATCGAAGACCCCCGGGAGACCGCCGGGTTCATCCACAGGCCTGCCGTGAGGGAACGACTGCGCCACTTCTACGAAGGGAGCGCCGTACAGATTGAAGAGCTGAACAGGCAGTACGCGAACAACATTCCGGATCCGACGCACATCATCATCGGGCACACGCACCAGCCCGTCCCCTGGAAATCTGCTGAGCCCACGCACCTGAAGTCTTCACGCGGCAGAACTGTTCTTGTGTGCAACACGGGGGGCTGGTTGATGAGTGCGTCACAGGACGGCACGAAGCATTTCAACGGCGCCGAGGTGTTCAGTTATGAAACTGGGAAGGGGTTCAGTTCGGAATCGATTCAATAGTAAATCGCCCTGCACGAGCAACGAGGAGGAGTCTCACAAACCAAAACTACATTCTTTGAGATTGTTTGCCATTGCATCTCGCCGGTCAGATTCCTACCTTCCATTCAAGAATTACCCCTGCGAGTGGGCCCGCGGGTGAGCGAATCTCCCCCCTTTATCTCTCCTGTGAGCCTACCCCAACTCATCTGATGCAGCGCAGGTTACCTGCAACAGGACATTTCTTAGAGGCTGCCATGTTCTCGATCCGGAGATTCGTTGGACTGACATCAGTCGCTCTCTGCATCAGTCTCCTCCCGGGCTACTGCCTTCTCTCTCAGGAGAGCCGAACAAACTTTCTTCGCGGACCTACACCCAGGGCTGATCCCATGCAGCGTTCTCCTGTGGAAGGGTTTGCCTGGCCGACAAGTGTGCTTCCCGGGGACAGCATAAGGTTTTACGTCAGCGTGATGGCGCTGGTGGCAGACGGGAAGCGGGACAGCGCTTTCGAGGTTCAGTTCTACCGGGTCCCAAACATAGACAAGAACGCCTTGATGAGGCCGGACACGCTGCGGGGGCAGTTCTTTTCTCTCAGGGATTCTTGTAACAAACCTATTACTCAGGAAGATTCGTGTGATGGACCCGTCGACTACAAACTGGGTTGCCGGGAGTACTGGGCGCCCGGCTCGTTCGCCTTTGCAGTTCCGGTCGGCTGGCCGAGCGGGCTGTATGCAGTGAGGCTGATTCACTTGAGCATGCCGGCCTGGGATCAGATGTACTACATACCGTTTGTTGTCAGGGCAGAGGATCCGGGGAAGGAAACAAAAATACTGTTCAAATTTGATATCACCACCTGGCAGGCATACAACTGGTGGGGCGGCGGTTCACTCTACTCGGCAAGTCAGGGGCCGAAACTTGCGCCGACCGATACGATAGCGATGGACAGACCACTCACCATTGCGCAGTCGCAAGCGATTCGGTATATGGCGAACGCATTTGTGCAAACATTGCTCGACAGCGCTTACACGATGGAGTACTGTGACAACACCGATCTTGACACGAGGGAAGACGATTTCGATGGATCAATGCTCCCTCACTACAACCTATTGGTTCTCTGGAGCCATGACGAATATTGGTCCACAAATGAGCGAGCCAATACCCGGCTATTCATTGGGCGTGAGTCAAGATACACCCGTAACATTGCGCGATTCGCACCGAACACATGTTACTGGAGAATCCACTGGGAGGGGGGGCCCGGCGGAGAGCACAGACGTCTAGCTTGCGTGAAGAAGGGTGACGCCGACATGTGGCGGAAACTTGGGCTTCATGAGGCGGAGTTCCTAGGCTCGGAGTATCAGACTGGCTGGAACAACTGGACAGAAGATCCTTTTACTGATGAGCCGCCGGCAAAGGTGTACAACGAAAAGCACTGGATCTTTCGTGAAACCGGACTCGAAAAGGGACAGTTTTTCGGCCTAGGGGCGAAGAAAGACACTTGCGCCCAGCATGTCGGCATCGTGAGTGGTGAGCTGGACAACACACTCACCTATAGACTTAACTACCCGCTTGATACACTAGCGCAGGCTTTTGTGACAAGCAGGGTGGATTCAGGCACGGTATGGAAGGGCTATGCACCGGTACTGCACCAGATGGTCTATTATGAAGACACCGTGAGCAATTCACGTGTGTTTGCGCAAGGGGCAGGGGGATGGTACCTCGGGCTGGCAGACGACGCTAATGTGGAATGCGACAAGGAGCGCATGCGCAGGATCACCATGAACATCATGAGCCATTTTTCGGGGAACAAATATCTTGGCAAGGTGCACAGCAACACGACCCACCCTCTTGTCTGGCAGGACAGTGTTGAGATCGACGGGGACACGTACGTTGGGGATACGAAGTATCTGAAGATGAGTTCCACCAATGTAGTCATTGATAGCGGTGTCACTTTCTTCATTGATGGGAGACTCGATGTCGAGGGCACGGATTCGATCTTCGGGTCGGGCCAGATTAACCTGTGGCATAAAGGGAAGATCAATCTCTTGCCTGGCGCGACCCTCTGGATCGGTCCCGGTGTCGTGCTCGATATCGAAGATTCAGGTGATGTCGCCTTCGGCACAGGAACAAGGCTCGAAATCGAGGGGACCATTCTTGCGCTAACGCGGAGCAACCTGACAGTCGAAGGGGGCGGCGTGCTTGAAATGCATGCCGGCGCACAGGCGTACTTTGGCGCCTATGCCCAGATAACCTGCCAGGGAAGGATGGAGTGTTCCGGGACGGAGAACAAACCTGTCATATTCTCCGCCGTCGAGCAATCGCCTCCCCCTGGAGCGTGGTATGGGATTGTCTTGAACGCTGGGCCGAATACGCTCAGACACTGTTTGATACAATATGCGACCGACGGCATCGATGTGAAGAACACCTCAGTGAATCTGATCGACAGTTGCACGATAAGTGACTGTAGCACTAACGGCATACTTGGCTCCATGACAGCTCCTTCCGACAGTGCGCTTCGAATATGGAGTACGACGCTCAGCCGGAATGCCCGTGGCCTGGCTCTGAGCAGTGCCAGGGCAGACGTAGACAGATGCTTGATCACGGCAAACAGATGGCAGGGGGTGTATCAGCCGACGTCAGTCTGCTACATAACGAACACAAGGATAGAGGAAAACGGTTACGCCGGCATCATGGTATCGGGGGCGTCGTCAGAGGTTATCCTGGGAACTCCCGATCACGGTCCGGGGTATGTGACAGTCTACAACAATAATGCTGCGCATGGCACATCAAATGATGAGATATCGCTTTTGAGTGGGGGCACCGCCACTATCGGTTTTGATGATGACGAGCTGAAACACTGGGGCTATAACAACATCTACCGCGGACCGAACGCGTCGCGCTATCTGGTAGCCAATAACTCAGTTCCTATTGTCATGGCACACTTGACCTACTGGGGGCCGGATGGGCCCCAGCCAGGAGATTTTCTCGGATCGGTGGATTATTCATACTGGCTTACCAGCCCTGCAAAAGAGACGGGGAAAGCGATCGAGAATCGGCAGAACATGCAGCCGGGCAATGAGACTGCAAACGCCGAGAGGTTTGTCAGTCGGCTCATGGGGATGGTTGAACGTGGAACGGACAGCTCCTTCTTTGCGCTTCATGCGCTCGCGACGATGGTTGGGCCTGGGGGGAAGAGTGCAAAGCTCCTTCCCCAGGGCTGGGAAGCATATCTTCAAGAGACTGGTTCTGCCGCCAGAGAGAAGTGGCTCCAGGATTTGTGCCACGCTTTTCGGCTGCAGGCGAGACTCTCTCGGAGGGACTTCCCGGGAACGATCGCATATGCGGACAGTCTCCTTGTGACAAACCCGCCCGACAATCTCTGGCTTTTGTGCGAACTCGATAAAATCAATGCGCTGGTCGGGATGGGGAAGAAAGATGAGGGAGTCCAGTTGCTGGGTGCGATTCAAGAGCGCGGACGGCGCATCGACGCGGACGCGATAGAGCTTACCGATGAAATTCTCAAGGGGAGGTAGAACGATGATTACTGGCAAAGATCTGCGGGAACAATACCAGCTGGCAGGAATGTCACAACGAGGTTCCATCTCCGGGCGATTACAGCTCTTACTGGTTAATGTTATCCTCTGTGCATTTGCTCCGGCATCGTTTGCCCAAGAGCAGCAGTACGGCTGGGTGCAGATTGCCTCCGTCACAGGTGTGAATACATCTGTCAAATACTTGACGTTTACGGATACATTACACGGGTGGATGGCTGAGAATCTGGCGAGCGTGCGCTACACGAGAGACGGTGGGTACACATGGATGAGTTCTGCCGTTGAGGGTGGAATGATGCCCTCCCAAATCTCGATGATCGATACGGTTAGCGGATGGGCGGCATGTCTCGCGGCCCCCAGTGCGTCCAGGCTTTATGGTTCAATATTGAAGACGACGGATGGTGGCGCCACGTGGAGGCAGGCGCTATACCTGATGGACAATGGTTTCAAAGGAACGGCGCACACTACCACATTAGGCAACGTATCCACTGGCTATCATGAGAGGTTTCCCTCCTCTTTTCCCGCGTCCCCGCAGAGCGTCATTGATACCGGAAAGGTTTATCGAACAGAGGACGCCGGTGGCAGCTGGAATATCCAGCGGTATGCAGACAGCATCACCTCACTAGGTCGTGTTCAGTTCGTCGATTCACTGCACGGATGGATAGCCGCTTCTGGCCCGAAGTTGAATGGGATTCTCCGCACCACAAATGGTGGACAAAATTGGCAGTTCCATGACACGAAGCTTAGCGTTTCAAGATTTTCTTTCGCGGATACGAACCACGGTTGGGCGAGTACAGGTGACCAGATTTATCGGACGATTGATGGCGGAGTCAGTTGGGATTCGCTCGTGTGTTGGTGCTCGGGGGCCGAAGAGCTCAAGATAATGGAACTGGCATTCACGGATACGCTCAACGGTTGGGCCATCGGATATATGTTCTATCAGGGGGACACTCACGGTGCCATCTACCGCACCACGGACGGAGGAATTACATGGCATCAGGAATACCTTGGCCTGACACCCGAGTTCTACAGCGGATTTATGCTCGACAGGCACCACGGATGGGCTGCCGGCTCCCAGGGCGTTGTGTTCTCCTACATGCCTGTCACGAGCGTAGTACAACGGATGCCTGACGTGCCTGCCGGAGTCCACTTGCGGCAGAACTTTCCTAACCCGTTCAATCCCACCACGACGATTGAGTATGAACTTGACAGGAAAATGCCCGTACGTCTGACGCTCTGGGATGTCATGGGAAGAGAGATCAGAGAGCTTGTCAATGCCGAACAGGAACCTGGCGTGTACCAGATCACTGTTGATGGCTCGCGCCTCGCAAGCGGGGTGTATTACTACATCATGCGGGCAGGAGCGGCGTACAGCGAGACGAGGTCAATGGCGCTCATACGTTGATGCCAGCGATGAAAATCGGTATCTGAGGTCAGAGTTCGCTGGAACTATCATGCCAGCGTTGCCAGGCGGTAGCTCCTCGATCCCGGCCGGGGCGGCCGCGTTGTTCTATTCGGCGGTGATCTCCTTGAACCGGGGATGATTGCGCAGAGCCTCAAGATCTGTGTCGCCCTTTGCCTGCGCGCGCAGTTTCGGGTTCAGCTGGAGGGCTTTGCTCAACGCATCGAGCGATTTCTCCTTCTTTCCGGCCGCAAGCCGGATGACCGCAAGATCATACAACACTTCGGGGTTCTCCGGCGCAAGACGCGCGGCACGCTCCATCGGCACCAGGGCTTCGACGTATGACTTCTTCGTGAACAGCGTCCATCCTTCATTCCAGGCATAATTCATCTGGGCGTAATCCAGAAGACGCCCCAGCTCCTTGAATGGCTCCGGATGATCATCCACCCTGATGTCGATTGCGCGATCGGTGAAACCGCCATACCCGGCGCCCTCCTTCACCACGATCATCGCTGCTGATTGCTTTCCACGCGCATCGCCTCCCTTCGCATCACCCGCAAGAAGCGCCGCGTACAGCCGATCGGCAAGTGTTCCCCTGGTGGCCAGAAACGCCTGCTCCATCGAAGTCACGACGGCTTCGCCCGCAAGGATGTTTCCCTGTATGGCATAGTTCAGACCGTTTCTGCCGCCTGCCCACGCTATGCAGTTCTTCCCGGTGTATGTGACGGACTTGCCATCTTTTCCCACGATTCCGACCTGCCGCCGGTCGGGATCGTTGTCATCCTTCAGAAGCAACGCAAGCGTCGCATCGGGTGATTGACCGCTCTGAAGCAGATCGAGGCCCCTCCATCCGAATGAAGTGTTGGCAAACGACTGCGTGGCAACGGCTCCGATGCCGGCCCTGGCCCAGGGGACGACCGTCCCGACAGCAAAGAACCGCGATGCGACCGCAACACCAAGCTCTCCGGTCGCTGAATCGCGGGCGACAACAGAAAATGTCGCGACAGGCTTCTGTTCGGCCGGCTGCGAATACGCGGCCATGGCAATAAAGAAAAGAACCACCGACAAAACGGGATTGTGCATGTGTCCTCCGAAACAGGATGGAGATTGACCTCTGCCGCGCTGCAGGCGTCGGCGTGACGGCAGGTCCGCCGGATGCAGCGCTCAAAGTATGGGGGAAATAACGCCATGCGGGCTGCAAAAATCAACACCCGGATACCCGGGCTCCCCGAGAGCACGAAATCATGTAATTTTCGAGTCTCTGCGAAACCCGCGCTCCCAACTCTCGTAGATAGGAATAGGTCGTTCACCAGGACGGTATTTATTCACGCAATTGTTTACACTTCAGGCTGAGGGACTCCCCGGCCACCCTGTTCTGATGATCGCATTCACGTACGGCAAGGATACCACGGCAATGGCACGCACCCAACGCTCTATCGCATTGGCTTGCATCACACTCCTCTCGCTCTCCGTCCTCAGCGCTGCTCGGGCAGAGGAAAAGATCTGGGATATGGATCATTACTGGCGCGAATTCCGGGGACCGTTTGTGCACCTCAGCTACGGGCTGGGCGAGCCGAAGCAGAAGCTGTATCAGGGGGAGTTCAGCAAGTTGGGATCGATGGAATTGCGCCTCGGCTATACCGGAGGCAAGGTTCAAAGCAGCGGTCTGCTTGATGTCGATGACCGATTTGTGTTTTTCAACTACATGTCCTCAGACATCCACACCGGGACACCGGCTCCGACGACGACTGATCTTGCGATGTTCCGGTACGGCATAGGCTGGCGTGAAGGGTATGCCTATGAGTTCTCCTACATGGAGTTGCTCCCGTACCAACAGACGACACTCAATTTTACGACGATCCACGCCTCACGGCCGCAGGGACTATCTGCGCAGGATGCCGCAATCATCGACCGCTATGACAACGCCGCTCCGTTCGGAGTATCCACGGAAGGGGGAGTTGCAGTCCAGCTCTCCAGTCTGCTCTTCGTTCATGCGGGATACGAAGCGTCGGTGATGTATCCACGGTGGGTGTTCTGGCAGTGGTCGGGAAGCTACATCATTGGTTCCGTGGGCATGGCTCTCGTGTCAGGGTTCGGCCGCGAGATCGTCAAATCCTCTCCCGAGATCGGGCCGGTGATGTACTGGATTTTGAGGAATGCTGCCGCTTATGGGTACTACCTTCTGTTGAAGGACAACCAATTCTGGCCATTCCACTCAGAAACACCGCTGACAACAGAGTTTTTCAAAGTCGGTGTAGGCCTCACGTTCTGATCATCATTCCCCCCGGGATTGGCATCGGCTGATGTCGCATGCCGATCCCGGGGCTCACTTCGCAACGCGCACGCCGCGATGTCGGCGTGCCCTTACCAGCTCTGGTCTTTACGGGGCCGAAGCAAAATCCCGAATACCGAATGAAGTGCCTTGCCAGCCTAATCGGGTCGGGGCTGCCCGCTCACTTCTGCCAACCCGGCTTCAAGAATCTCATCCCTCCCCGCTCGGATTCCAGTGACCGTTCGATGGATCAGCCGGTCGGGTACGATCCCGACACCGTAGACGGGAGAGCCGTCGTTGTTTGTTACGGCCAGTCCTGTCCACAGCATGCGGATCTTGCTCGGGAGCCTGATAACGTTGATGTCGCCGTTCGTTCCTGCGGTCGGTTCGCCCACGAGCACCGCGAGCCGCTCCTGGGCCATTATGCTCAGCCAGGTTTCAGACTGGCTGACAGCGCGTGTATCGATCAGGCATACAACGCGAGCTCCGATGTGAGGCTCCAGTGGCTTCAGGGTCCATTGTGAGTTTTCATGCTGCATGGCTGAACGATCGGGCCTTACCACAATGGGAATGGCGAAGCGGGGAGATGGCACAACCCCGGTGGCAAGGTGTTGCAGCATGAGCGGGGGAAGATGCGGGTACCCACGCAGATCCAGGACGATTCCCCGGGCACTTGTGAGCCGCGGGATGTATTCAAGGAATTCACGTTCGGAGACACGGGTCAGGTCGATATAGTAGACCCCCGCGCTGAGCTCCGACAAAGGTTCGGGCCGCTGCTCGACAACATCATACGGACGTACGGCCCGGCGCACCGCAACCTGCAATGTGTCAGCAGGGGAACGATGGACGGTGAGGCTGCACACAGATTCCCGTTTGCCCAGGCGCAGGTCGGACAATGCTATCCACCGCCGATGCCATGATGTTGCGGCCGAAACCTCCTGCTCCCGTTGCATTATGATGTCTTCCACAGGAGATCTGTTGATTGCCGTGACGACATCGCCCCGTTGCAGTCTGTCGGAGGCGGACGGGTGGACTGCCGTGATCACAAGCTGATCTTCCACCCATTCCCAGAGGAGCGGAAGGGCATACGCATCTTGCACTCCGGCGGTGAGCGGCAGAATACTCCCATGGCCGTCTCGCACGCCTGCGACAAGAACGCGGAGCGTAAAGACGAGCATCTGTTCGCTGCTGTCGGTTGCCGCCGATGTGAGGGCACGACGGAGCGGGCCTTCCCATTCCGCTGTCGTCAGCTTCAGATAGGGGTGGAAATGCTGGAGCACATTCCATGCAACGATGACGTCCGCAAGGCGGGTTGAGCGGTCTTCAACGGTTGGGAGGAAGAGCGGGGGAAGGGCAACGGGCGGGATGCTTCCGGATCGCGGGAGAGTGCCGTTGGTATCGGTACAGAGTGCGAGGGGCACATCACACGACACACCGGCCCCGAGGTCTGCATGGTAGCGTTCTGCCGGCCCCGGAAATTTGTCCGACCAGGCAGTGGAGGTGTCGGCAATGCGCTGGCTGGAATATACCGGGCTGCCGCCATCACCCTTCACGCCGTGGTGCACCCACGCCAAAAATTTCGTTGTGTCGCACGCTCGATAGTCTTCCTGCGGGGGCGGCTTTGAGGTTTGATAGATCTTGAGGCTTGGAGCGAGCGGCAGGAAGAGAGTGTCGAGCAGGAGGACGAGTTCGCTGTCACATGTGGCAGTTTCCACCTTCCTTGCGCCGGCAATGACGAACGACGCCCAGTCGGCCCTTGCCGCCTCATCGCTGGGATGAAAATAGCGGACATAACCGTACAGACGGGCGAAGGCAACGATGTTCTCGAGCCCCCTCCCCTCGAGAGGTCTCGGCGGGATATTGAGCGCGACCGGTTGCCGGCAGGCGCAGGCGGTCACGAGGGGGAGAATAAGGCCGAATATTCGAAACGCAGGTGAAGCCCAGTTCATCATTGGACTGCTCCATTCCGTCTTCGGACCTGGTGCACCGGCCCTGCTTACTCCTCCGGGACCATCACCGGCCGAACCGGTTCCTGCCGCTCGAAATCATAGAGCGTCTTCCGTTGAAGATCAGCGAGGCCGAGTTTGTAATCGATCAACGCATTGAGGCTGTTTGTCTTCGCGGTCGTCAGACGTTGCTGGGTGAGCGCGAGGTCGTTCCGTGTGATCGCACCGTTCCCGAAGCGCTGCAGCGAGATGTCATAACCTTTCTGCGCCACTTCCACCGCCTTCTCGAGCACCTGGATTCTCGATTCCGCGACCCTGATACGGTTCACAAGATCAAGGATCTCCTGCCGCACCTGCTGGCGGGTATAGGCAACGGCGTCAACGGCATTGGTTTGCTGTACCTGTGCAGCTTCGACGCTCAGGCTGTGGCTTCCCCAGTCGAAAATGGGGATCGACACGGAGAGCAGAGCACCCCGTGTACGGTTGAAATCATTGAATGTATTCTGGAATTCCTCCGAGTTCTTGCTGAGACCGTAGCGGGCCGTGAGGTCCAGGCGGAAATCATTCTGCGATCGCGCAAGTCCGACGTTCCCCTCTGCGAGCTGGACCTGTCGTTCAGCGGAGAGAACCTCCGACCGGTTCGCCAGGGCGGATTCGACCGCTCTGTTCTCATCAATGATCACCGGCCGGTACTGTATGTCGCCGACCGCTTCCACTTCATCCGCTGTCGGTATCCCGACCAGCAGGCGGAACGCATTCTTCGCGCGGGCGAGCTCCCGTTCCGTGTTCAGCAGATCATTCCGGCTGCTGGAGAGGTCAACATCCGACTGGAGGACCTCCACCTCCGGGATCAGCCCTGCCTCGTACTTTCGTTTTGCCGTTGTATACGACTCCTCGTTCTGCTCCATCTGCGTGCGAACGATGATCGTCCGCTGCGACGACTGGTACATCAGATAGTAGCTCTCGGTCACGCTGTAGACGAGGTCCAGCTGGTCTCTCAGAAAATCGGTTCCCGATTGCTCGATGGCGATCTGATTTCTCGTCTGGTTGATGCCGTGGATATTCGGCGTGAGGATGGGCTGTTGAAACTCCACATAGAAATTACTGAGGTAGTCTTTCCATTGACGGGTGGAGCCGGAGATCCCGCTGGTCTGGTCCCGTGAGAAGAGGGACTGGCTGAATCTGAGCGTGCCGCCGGTGTAGACGATCGGCTGATTGATGGAGAGGAGGCTCTGGAAGCTTGTGGATTTGAGCTGGTAATACTCGTAGAGGCCGGTGATCGGGTTGAACTGCTGTGTCAGGGACTCGAG
>Ga0315275_10004733_pt1 | contig 12781 bp, 9 predicted proteins | sample YL17G03_0_MG_FD_205557 | JGI IMG/M metagenome (GOLD analysis project Ga0315275, IMG submission 205557) | Sediment microbial communities from Yellowstone Lake, YNP, Wyoming, USA - YL17G03_0 | ecosystem: Environmental > Aquatic > Freshwater > Lake > Sediment | place: USA: Wyoming | collected... | reverse complement strand
GGCCCGACAGCCCTCAAAGCTCTTTTAAGCTGGACCACTTCACGCGGATTGATCCTGCTGACCGCCACTTTTGAAATGAGTCTCTCCAGATCACCGACCTGTTGTATCAGTCCGGCCATTTCAGACATGAATAACGGATTATCAACAAAATAAGCAACAATATCATGCCTGTCGGTGATCGGCTGAATATCCTTGAGCGGAAGCGATATCCACCTCTTAAGCAGTCTTCCTCCCATTGGTGAGATAGTGCGGTCAATGACATCAATGAAGGTCCGTGCACCTTCATACGGAGAATGAAACAGCTCCAGGTTCCTGATAGTGAATTTATCGAGCCAGACATACTTGTCTTCATCAATCCTCGACAGATTCGTTATATGTCCAAGCTCAGAATGCTGAGTAATATCGAGATAATAAAGGATTGCCCCTGCCGCTATCACACCGAATGTCAGGTTCTGGACTCCGAATCCTTTTAATGAGCTGGTCTCAAATTGTTTAAGGAGCCTGTCGCCTGCGGCTTCAGGAGTAAATATCCAGTCGTCAAGCTTATAGGTATAGAACTTCGTTCCGAAAGCCTCATTGAACAGCTCGTTCTTCCTCTTCTCGAAAAGAACCTCCTTAGGCTGGAAGTTGTTCAGCATCTGATCTATATATTCCAGGGTACCTTCCGAGGCAAGGAATTCTCCGGTTGAAATATCCAGGAATGCAACGCCGGCAACTTTCTTGTCAATGTGAACGGCAGCAAGAAAATTGTTTTCCTTATGATTAAGAACATTCTCATTAAAAGATACCCCCGGGGTTATAAGCTCGATAATCCCTCTCTTAACGATCTTTTTCGCAAGCTTCGGATCTTCAAGCTGTTCGCAGATGGCTACCCTCTGTCCGGCCCTGACCAGTCTGGGAAGGTAAATATCCAGGGCATGGTAAGGAAACCCTGCAAGCTCGACAAATTTGGCTGAACCATTTGCCCTGCGGGTAAGCGTTATCCCGAGTATTTCCGAAGCTTTTATAGCATCTGTCCCGAATGTCTCATAAAAATCTCCTACCCTGAAAAGAAGTATTGCGTCAGGATGCTTCGATTTGACACTGTAATACTGCTTCATCAGCGGCGTTTCGGCATATTTATGGTCTTCAGGCATGGAATTTTGCAGGGACAGTTAATACTAATTGATCTTTAACAAAGATACATTGGAAGGAATTCTAATAAAAGAACTTTTAAAAAAAGATTTAGGGCTAAAGCCCGCTATCATGTTTTCACAAAACCCCAGCCTTAAGGCTGGGGTTATTGTATATCAGACACTTATGGACTTTAGTCCTTAATGATTTGATAATAAATCATATCCAAGATATCATTGGATACAAGGTGAAAAATCATTACTTTTCCAAAGTGATATTCTATATCTATTTATAAATTTCCCTCCTATGAATAAAGTACTGATTCTTGGCGCAGGACTTGTTGTTAAACCAATGGTTGAATTCCTGCTGGTAAATAATTTCACTGTAAAGATCGCCACTACGACTAAGGAGAAGGCTGACAGGATGATAAAGGGTCATCCGAACGGATCATCCATACGATGGTCAACAGAAGAGGCTGATGTTCTCGAAAAGCTTGTTATGGAACATGATCTGGCAGTCTCATTCCTGCCTTACAAATACCATATCATGGTTGCCAAAGCATGCATAAAATGCGGCAAGCCTCTCATCACGACTTCATATGTCCAGCCTGAGATGCAGGCCCTTGATGAAGCTGCAAAAATGGCAGGGGTGATCCTTCTTAATGAGATCGGTCTTGATCCCGGCATCGACCACATGACTGCCATGAAGGTCATCGATCATATTCATGAAAAGGGAGGCAAAGTAGAAAAGTTTTATTCCCTCTGCGGAGCCCTGCCAGCCCCTGAGGCTGTCGATAATCCTTTGAAATACAAATTCTCATGGAGTCCTAAGGGGGTTGTCCTTGCCAGCCGTAGCAGTGCTCTCTATCTGAAAAATGGAAAAAGAGTATTCATTGAGCCTGTTAATCTCTTCAAGGACAGATTCAGCTACACGTTCCCCGGAATGGGTGAACTTGAGGTCTATCCCAACAGGGATTCCATAAGCTATACTGATATATATAAGATCCAGGAGGTTTCGACTATGTACCGGGGGACTTTCCGGTTCAAAGGGTGGTGTGAGACGCTCGATGTGATGAAAGCCCTGAACATGCTTGACGACACTATAATTGATTACACGGATAAAGATTATGCCGGCTTCCTTGCTGAGAGAGCCGGCTTTGACACCAATGATCTGAGGAAAAAAGTTGCAGCGAAGCTCGGAATCCCTGAAGGATCGACTGCAATTGAGTCTCTTGCATGGCTCGGTTTCTTCAGCGATGAAAAAATGGATTGCACAAAAACCTCTCCTTTTGAAATCACTTCAGGCAGGATGATCAGCAAGATGCTGATAACCGGCAATGAGCGTGATATGGTTGTACTGCAGCACATTTTCCTCGCAGTTTATGCCGACGGCAAGAAAGAAGTTATCAAATCATCAATGCTCGATTTCGGATCGCCCGAAACCAATACTGCAGTCGCGAGGACAGTTGCACTTCCTGCCGCCATTGCAGTAAAGATGATCCTTGAAAAGAAAATAAATCTGACAGGAGTTTACAGGCCGGTCGTACCGGAAATATATAATCCTGTTATTGCTGAATTAAAAACTCTTGGGATTGAGATGAATGAAGAATTTGGATTACCCGAAAGCGAAATGATTTTATGATTCACACGCTGGCGCGGATTTGCAATTCGTGCTATTGGTGGGACTTACCAATCCGAGTCTGTAGTCGGATTGAGTATTAGCCCCCCCTTGGGGGGGTTGGGGGGTCAAAATCTTAAGTAGAAATCTTTCGTGAGTCTGATATACTCCTCCGTAAACTCGTGCCTTTTACCTTTTTCAATCGTAAGGAAACTTTCAGCTGGTTTTGTTCTTTTCCTGCTGAACCCAAGTATCAGCCTTCTTATTTCTGATGATTGAACCGGCCTGATCTTAAGAATGGTGTTGCAGTAAAATCCAAACTCCTGAGCTTCGGCAATAAGGATATTACCCTCATCATAGGGCATTATAAGCTGAAGCAATTCTCTCTCGCAAAGCAGCCGGCCAGCTCCAGTTAGAATATCTGAGTGAGTAAGGTTGTCATTATGTCTTGAATTCGAGTTGACCGGATCGGGATTTTTCAGAGAATCGATGAAATAGGGAGGATTTGAAACTATCAGGTCAAAGCTTGTATTATCAGGATTAAAGTTTTGCAAGGTGCAGTTTTCAACCCTGATCCTGCTGCTCCATTTGCTCAGCCTCACATTCTCTGTCGCCTGAACAAATGAATCACAATCAGGTTCGATCGCGACAATTTCAGCGTCGCACCGCTGGGCAAGCATCAAAGCTATGAGTCCTGTTCCCGTTCCGATATCCAGGATCCTGGTCTTTCCCGTTATATTGGCACATGCTCCGAGAAGTACCCCGTCGGTTCCGACTTTAAATGTACATTTGTCCTGGTTTATCGTAAACTGTTTGAAGCTGAAAAAAGAGTTAGCCATTTGTTATAACTGATAAAAATTCTTAAGGGGTAAAGGTAGTAAACAATAATAAACCAAAGTCGCTGATGGCAGGGGGCAAGGGGCATTGAACTTACTTCAATTCGGATGTATTGTCACAAAAAATCTTACATTTGAAACTATATAATCCTTCTTTTGTTAATGAAACAGCATTTATGGTTTTTCAGCCTGCAACCAATTACCAATCCCTAATTACCAATCACCAGCCATGAAAAGATTAACGCAATTCTTCTCCGCCCTGATCCTGGCACTAATCGTTTCGTATAATGCATCCGCTGTAGATGATGCACGGTTACTCAGGTTTCCTGATATAAACAAGAACCTTATAGCTTTCGTTTATGCCGGTGATATCTGGACAGTCAGTTCAACCGGCGGAGAGGCACGCCGCCTGACATCGCACGATGGACTGGAACTTTTTCCAAAAATATCCCCCGACGGGCAGTGGATAGCCTTCTCAGGCGAGTATTCCGGGAGCCGCCAGGTCTTTGTCATCCCTTCAAACGGTGGAGTGCCCCGTCAGCTTACATGGTATAACTCAGTAGGGATTATGCCTCCAAGGGGTGGATGGGACAATGTTGTGCTTGACTGGACCCCCGACAGCAAACAGATTCTCATACGAGCCAACCGCACCTCTTTTGGTGAACGCCAGGGCAAATACTTTCTGGTAAACCTCGATGGAAAATTCGAAAAACCACTTCAGATAGTTAACGGTGGTTTTGGGGTGCTGTCACCCGATGGTTCCAAAATAGTTTTCACTCCGGTCGATCGTGAATTCCGCAACTGGAAACGATATAAGGGAGGCAGGGCAACCGACCTATGGATATATAATCTCAAAGAGAACACATCAGAACAGATCACAAACTTCGAAGGCACCGATCAGCTGCCAACATGGTCGGGCGACAATATATTCTTTGCCTCCGACCGTGACCTGAAGCTCAATATCTGGCAGTACAACACTGTTACAAAAGAGACAAAACAAGTCACCCGCCATACTGAATTTGATGTAATGTGGCCCTCAGGAAGCGGTGATCAGCTGGTATACGAAAATGGCGGGTATATTTACAGGCTTAGCCTTCAGTCGGGACAGACGGAAAAAGTGAAGGTCAGCATTAACTTTGACAATCCGAATCTTGTTCCATATTTTAAGAACGTAAAAAATGACATTCACAGTTTTGCCGTTTCCCCCACCGGAAAGCGTGCCCTGTTTGATGCGCGTGGAGATATTTTCTCTGTTCCGGCTGAAAACGGGATTACCGAAAATCTGACAGAAACCCAGGGCGTGCGTGAGATCTATCCTGCATGGTCACCCGACGGAAAATATATTTCCTACTACACCGATAAGACAGGTGAGTATGAGCTCTATCTCCTTGAAAACAAAAAAGGAGCACAGCCAAGGCAGGTTACATTCAATTCATCAGCCTGGAAATACCAGCCACTCTGGTCTCCCGACAGCCGCTATCTCCTGTTCTCCGACAGGACACTTAAACTCAGGCTCGTTGAAGCTTCAACAGGTAAGTTAACTGATGTCGATCATGCCACATCAAATGAACTGAGGAGTTATAATTTCTCTCCCGATTCACGCTGGATTACATATCAGAAAGAGGGCAGTAACGAAAAAGCAGCAATATGGGTGTATGACATACCTGCAGGGAAAAAACAGCAGGTTACGGACGGCACATTTTCAGATGACGGCGCGGTTTTCAGCCTGGATGGGAACTATATTTTCTTTGCTTCCAACCGCGATTTCAATCTTTCATTTTCCAGTTTCGATTTTGACTACATTTATGACAGGGCAACCCGTTTATATGCTATTTCACTGACTCAGAAAAGCCCGAAAATCTTCAAGGACAAAAACGACATTGAACCCGTTAAGGTAGAAAAGACAACTCCCGCTTCCTCTGCATCAGTAAAGGATAAGAAAGGCAAAAACAGTACGGCAGACACTTCTTCGGCAAAAAAAGAAGTCAAGGTTGAAATTGATTTTAACGGTATTAACGACCGTATTACAGCCCTTCCGGGTGAAGCTGGCGAATACCGGATTGTCGGTGCTGCTGACGGCGGACTGATATTCATCAGCGATGGCAAGCTGATGAAATACAACATTGCAGACGAGAAGAATGAGGAGATTCTTGACCGCGCCATGACCGTCTCCCTCACATCTGACGGTAAGATGGCAATATACAGGTCCGGCGAGGATTATGGAATCATAAAACTTACACCAGGACAAAAAGCAGGTGCCGGCAAAATGAACCTTGGCGGGCTTGAGATGAAAATAGATCCGCAGAAAGAGTGGAACCAGATCTATGTTGATGCCTGGCGGATCTTCCGCGATTACTTTTATGTTGATAACCTGCACGGAGTGAACTGGCCGGCAATGAAGGAACGGTACTATGCTTTACTCCCGTACGTTAGCCACAGGGCTGACCTCGATTATATCCTCAATGAAATAGTATCAGAGAGCAATACAGGTCATACCTATGTTGACTGGGGAGATTTCGAAAAGGTGAAAAGAATAGACAACGGGCTCCTGGGGGCTGAACTGACAGCCGATGAAACTGCAGGACGCTATAAGATCTCCAAAATCTACAAGGGTGAGAACTGGAATCCTGCCCGCCGCTCACCACTTACTGAACAGGGTGTTGATGTGAAGGAAGGAGATTACCTTATTAGCATCGACGGGAAGGAGGTTACGACAGATGTCAATCCTTATATTTATCTTGAGAACAAAGCTGGTAAAACAGTTGAGATAAAAGTTAACAGCAAACCTTCATCCGTTGATGCCAGGGCCTCACTTATCAAACCCATCCCGAGAGAACTGGAGCTTCTGCATTTCGACTGGGTAAATGAAAGAAGGTCGATGGTTGATAAGCTTTCAGGAGGCCGAATAGGCTATATCTATGTTCCGAATACTTCGACAGACGGTAATCGCGAACTGTTCCAGGGGATGTATACCTACTTCGATAAAGAGGCATTGATAATCGATGAACGCTACAATGGAGGCGGTTTTATTCCCGATCGCATGGCTGATCTGCTCGACCGCCATACACTTGTCTACTGGCAACAGAAAGGCCTTACTCCCGGCAAATCACCTGCCATAGCTCACGACGGACCAAAAGCCATGCTGATAAATGGTTATTCTGCATCTGGCGGCGATGCATTTCCATATTTCTTCAAAAAGATGGGGCTGGGCAAGCTTATAGGCACCCGTACATGGGGAGGACTGGTTGGTATCTCAGGGAATGCCCGCCTTGTCGATGGTGGTTATATATCAGTCCCGAGGTTCGGAGTTTTCGACCAGGATGAAGGGTGGATAATTGAAGGAGTAGGCGTTTATCCTGATATCGAAGTTGTTGAGCGTCCCGAACAGATGGCAAAGGGAATCGATCCCTGCATCGAAAAGGCCGTTGAAGTTCTGCTTCAGGAACTGAAGGAGAAACCGGTTAAAAAGGTTACTGTTCCGGCTCCGCCTGACCGCTCGAAATGGCGGTAATTTTTATGCCTCTTCAATGACCTTCCATCCGATCCTGTCAGCCAGAGCATTAACAGGGTCCCGAAGGTCGCCATAGAATGTTACCCGGTGCCAGCCCCAGTTGTCCCACATTGTAAAGAGCTTCTCAATATCACCCAGTGGTTCAGCACATAATTTAGTTCTGCAAGCCCGGTCGTCAGGATCATTATCAACGGATACTGCCTGGTGAAAAAGGATCTCTTTCTTCTCATTGTTTATCTCGAGAGTAGATGTAAGGTAATCGACCGGGAGTATTGACTGCACCGACGCCCCGCTCCTGTCCTCTGAATGCGTCATAATCCTGAAGGGATTCGTCTCGCCTTCCGGACCAAATACCCTGTTCGGGGCTACACAGTGAGCGTATATAATCTGCCGCTTTGAGGTGTCAATCACAGGATCGGAAATAAATCCGGGCCTGCCGCGGGTCATTGTGGAAAAGGCGAGCATCGTTGCCGCGGATCTTATATCACATTCACAGCCTCCTACCAGTCCTTCATTGCACAGTTCATGAAACCCGAGACATGGATAAGCATGTATATGCCCTCCGTAAAAACCTCCCAGGCAGTTCATTGTTATGGCATTGGCGCTGCGGTTTTTCAGCACTGATTTCATTCCCAGGTACATCGCAGCAGAGGTTACGAGTGTTTCAAACGAAACATCAGTAACTTCAAGAGCATTTTTCTGCCATTTTTCTGCAATGCTTACCGACTCATCATGGTCCGCTGAGCTCCATGCTGCATTTACTTCCGTAAATGGTATATATTCAAGCGGTATTCCCATTATTGGTTCCGCGACTTTTGACTCCTGATCCATAACAGCCAGGATCTTTGATTCACTGAAATGTCTGACACAATCATCAGATGACAAAAAGTTTATATCATTGACCTTTGTCTTATATCTCTTTGCACCGGGAGTTGATTTTAACCTTGCCCTTTCCGTTGCCGCAACAAATTCAGATACCGTGCCTCCCTTGCCGATGATCCTGAAACAGTTCACTGCCGCAATAAGGTCCCTGATATCTGATGAGGCTACATAACCTGTATTGCGGTTCTCTTGTCGGAGTAAAGATGCGTTGTAAACCAGGAATCCTCCGCTCCCGCCAAACTGAAAATCAGCATAAATGACAGGCTTCCCTGACTTTGCTACAGTCTGTATTACCTGGTTCCAGCAATTCATCTGGTAAACAATGTACCCGTCAACCGGATCACTCTTATCCGCTTCAACAATCTTTACGGCATCCTCAGGTCCCGTTGCTATTGCCGGGAGGAATTCCATATCCCTGAAATGAGCAGTCAATTCACCGGTTACTCTTTCCATGGCCGGTCCAAAGTCAAAGCCTATATTAGGCCAGTCGGGGATTGCCTGAACAACTGAATGAATCGAATAGAGAACTCTGATCTTCACCTTCCTCTTTGGTCCGGATGAAGAACAACTACTGGTAACCAGCGCCACAGGCGCAATAGCCATGCAGGCTGCGCAGGCAGTGCATGAATGGATAAAATTCCGTCTCGTGAATCCGGAAGGTTTTATTATCCGGGATTTTTCCTGATTGTTCATATGCAAAATCTTAATTATTGAGATCTTTTCTTTCACTGCAAGTTAAAAAAGATATTAAAAAAATCTTCATTTGTACCTGTCAATATATTAAATTTATAATGACTATTCTGACACATATGATATCATCTTTTAAAGCGGCTTCCCTTAAGATATTCATTTGCCTGATGGCATTTCTGTTACTTCAGTATCCTGCACAGGCACAGGCACATGAAACCGACACCCTGTTCCTTTCTGATGAATTAATATTTCTGGACCTGAGTTCCCATTTTTCGGAGATCAGGGCTGACACTTCAAAAGACCCCAAACCTCATCCTGGCAAACTGATATATCATAGCCCGGATGGGAAAACCCAATTTTTTACTGTAAAGGTGAGGGCAAGGGGTGATTTTCGCCGTAATCCTGAAATATGTACATTCCCGCCCCTGCTTGTGAACTTCAGGAAAAATGAAGTCAGGAATACGATATTCAATAACCAGGACAAGCTTAAGCTGGTAACAGCCTGCCAGAGGGAAGAAGACGTGGTTGAGGAATACGTTATCTATAAGTTATATAACCAGGTTACTGATCTGAGCCTGAAGGTAAGACTTGTTAAGGTCCGCTACTTTGATTCCCGTACAGATAAGGAGGTTTTTGAGAGATACAGCTTCTTTATCGAGCACGAAGATCAGATGGCTGAACGTAACAATATGGCCGAGAGGAACAGTTTCCTGACACCTTTTGACCTTGACAGGGAAAACTTCATGAAAATGTCGGTTTTTGAGTACCTGATCGGAAACAGGGACTGGTTTATTTCATCAAGAAGAAACGTTATAATACTTCAGTCCGGAGATAATCCAAAACCCCTTTATTCAGTTCCATATGATTTTGATTTTGCAGGACTTATTGATGCCAGCTATACCAAACCCAGGGATGTACCTGAGAAATTTCTCAGCAAAAGAAGATTGTACAAGGGATTATGCTATACTGAAGAAGAGTTCAACAGGACCTTTGAATTTTACCGGAAGCTTAAACCGGTACTTGAATCCATCATTAATAACCAGGAGCTCATATCGAAGGCAACCAGAAAGGAAAATCTCAGATACCTTGAGAGCTTTTATACAACCATTGAAGATAAAGAATTATTCAAAAAAGAATTCCTGGATGTATGTGAAACCAGGAAGATGTATAACCTTCCGGATCTATAATCAGAAAACCGAAGAAGTCCGCCCATCATTCCCCCTGACTGTAAACGTCAGGAGTACTCCTCCTCAGAAAGGAGGGGTGTCATCCGTCAACTGACGGATGACGGGGTGGTTAGTACACTTTTAAGAAACCTCCCGGGGGAGTGGACCTCAGTGCAAGTTCTTCACATAACTGATCCGGATTCAACTCCTGAAGCCTCAGGTTTATACTTCTCCTCACATTTTTTTCTCCAGTCTCTCTTTCCCTTATGGCTCTCATGGGAACCACCCGGTGCAATACCTGTAAGCAGGATCTTCGACAGCAGGAATAAACCGGCCGTCTGCCAGAAATTCAGGACCGGCCCGTTAAACAGGTCAGGTACAAGCCAGTTCCAGAGAGCCTGGACGCCAAATATTACGAGTACAAGGAATGCAAATCCAAGTATACCAAAACCAACATACTTCAATACTTTAAGTGCTTTCATACTAATTATTTTTTAACAGTTTATACAATTCATCAAGGTTCTTTCTGAGTGCAAGCACTGCATAACGTTTCCGCGAGATCAGTGTGTTGATCCCGACACCTGTTTTTCCAGAGATCTCCCTGAAGCTCATCTCCTCAAACTCAGTGTCAATGAATACGTGTCTTTGCTCCTCAGGCAAGGCAGAAAGTGTCTCTTCTATGGTTTCCCATATCATATCCTTCAGATCTTCATCATAGGGTGTCGTTCCGACTGACGGCAGGATTTCTTCAAGGGTCAGGGGTCCCTCCTCTCCTTCCGGCACACTGTCGTTGTAACTTATGACTTCATGTTTCCTTCTCCGGAAAAGATCGGTGATACGGTTGTCTGCCACTCTGTAAAGCCATGCAGTCAGGCTTTCGATCCTTCTGATGTCATTGAACCCTACAGTGAGCTGGTAAAAGATATCCTGCAGAATATCCTCAGCTTCCTCACTTATGGGAATCCTCTTCCTTATATAGCCGAGCAGACGTTTATGCTCGCTTTTATAGGCATATGTGATTCTTTTTGATTCCTTCGGGCTCATATCACAGGATATTTACTCCCATAGACGATACAGGATGAATTATATTTTAAAATTATTGGAAATTCTGAGAATTACTCCGCAATAGCATGCTCCAGTGCTGCCCTTGCCAGTATCCTTGTTGAGTCCAGTACGGGCAATGAAGATTCTCCAGGCAGTACGATCAGAGGTATTTCGGTGCATCCGAGAACAACAGAATCACATCCTTCTGATCTTAATTCATCAATGACATGCAAGAAGAATTCTTTTGATTCCTCATTTATGATCCCATATACCAGTTCGCTGAAAATGATATCATTTATTTTAAAACTTTGTTCTTCAGCAGGTATACAAAAACAGATGTTTCTCTCTGCAAGTACTTCAGGATAAACCGTACCTTCCATTAAGAATTTTGTACCAAGGATTCCCAATTTCTTATAGGTATTCAGCTCAGCAATTTTTGCTACCTCTTTTCCGATATGCAACCAGGGAAGAGGCGCCCTTTCAACAACAAATGAGAATGCCTGATGGATCGTATTATCCGGACTTATTAAAAAATCGGCACCGGCTTTATATAACTTCTCAGAAGATGACAGCATAAGTCCGGCAACCCCTTCCCAGTTACCGCTTATTATGAATTTCATATATTCATTCAGCGGATGATTATGAAGACTTACCTCTGGATGAGAATGTTCTCCCATATATCGAGACCCTTCATTGCAGATTGTCTGGTAGCATAATGCTGCTCCTTCGTAGCTACAGGCTACTATTCCTATGTGTTTTGGCATTGGTTTTAGTTTACTTGTCCTGCAAGTTATGCAGGTTCTGCAAGTTATGCAAGTCCTAGACAACTTGTACGACTTGCATGACATGCACGAATTGCACAACCTGCAGAACAATTAAAAATACTACATTTATGCACTCATTTCAGATAATGCAAACAGAAGTTGTTATCACCCAGATAATCATTCTTGCCGTTGTGGTTCTTATCGGAGCCATAGCTGCAAAATTCAAAGTTCTCACCATCGACTCTAAGGATATGCTTTAGAAAGTGATATTCAATATTTCACTTCCGTTGATGGTGATGGCGTTGGAAAAGCTCATGTAAAATCTTGATTAACCCACTCCCTGCCCCCTGCTGCAATTACTGGAGATAAAATATTTCAGTCGCAATAAATGTTAGCTTTAAATGTTTTCAGTAAATAAGAGCGGTGCTGATGAATATGATTCTAAAGCTGATTTCCCCTGCGTTTTTAATGACCCTGGCGTGGAATTATCCTATCAATGATAATGCAAAGGATAAGTCTTCAGTTGAGAAGGAATGGGTAATGGATCAGACAAGGAAATATTCTCCTGATTCATGGGATCTGCTGCTGCAGTATGAAAGCCTTCCTGAGAAAATGGAAGCAGAAGCGGCAGATGGCAGAATAGCCACAAATGTACATGAGATCGCACATGCATATTGCGGTCTGAATATTTTTCGTCATGCAAACGAAAACGGACTTAAGCCTGACATGAATAAAGCTGAAGAATTCTTTTACTGTTCTCCCTGCAAATCGTTTTTCGTCTCTTTTCCCCTTAAATCACTATTCCCATCCAGGGAGCTTAAAGCTGTAATTCCGGGGAACCTCAGGACATTCCGCTTTAACACTTATATTGGCGGCATAACGGCAACACAGCCAGAAGGAGTTATAGGACTGCTGAATGAACTGCATTCCTATTATCTTGAATCAAAATTCTGTCTTGAGATGCTCGAGCCGTACAAAACAGCAGAAGGATCAGATGCTTCAGGATTTTTTGAATGGGTTCATAACTCACAGAGCAAGATGACTGCTTTCTATGAATTCGACTTTTTCATAAAGGAGTATCTGCTGTACATGAAAGGGAAATATCCTGCCAGATATAATGAGCTTAGAAGCTATCGTCCCTTTACTGAAGCCTACCGT
>Ga0315275_10004732_pt1 | contig 12781 bp, 9 predicted proteins | sample YL17G03_0_MG_FD_205557 | JGI IMG/M metagenome (GOLD analysis project Ga0315275, IMG submission 205557) | Sediment microbial communities from Yellowstone Lake, YNP, Wyoming, USA - YL17G03_0 | ecosystem: Environmental > Aquatic > Freshwater > Lake > Sediment | place: USA: Wyoming | collected... | reverse complement strand
GGCGAAGACGATCTGGTCATCATGGAGTCGCGGGGATCGTCGGACCTCCACGTGCTCGGCCTGCCGCTGGCGTACATTTACGCCCGGCACGTGCTCGTGCTCACGTCAGACCGCCCGCCCGCGGCGGTCTTCGCCGAGTTTGTCGAGTGGGCCGCGCGGCACTATCGGCGGGTGCTGTACCTCGGATCCGGCGGCAAGGAGTTGCTGAGCCGCACGGTCGACGCCGAGTTCCTGGCCAGCGACGCCTTCACGGTGCCCGAGTACGATCGCTCGTGGGACCACCCTCCCAGGGACGTCCGCCAGAAGGGCTTCAGCTTTGGCCTGTGGCGTTTCACGCTCGAACCGCGCGTCACAGTCCGCGTTCGCGTGGAGGTCGGCGGCGCCGACGACTTCGCGGTTTCCGGATTCTGGGCGAAGGAGACGAACGGCCGCTTCCGGTTCCGATGGTCGACGGGCCGGGCGGAACTGAGGCTTCGCGTGCCGGCGGCTGAGCCGTCCGAATTGACGTTCTGGCTGGGCCACGGGGGACGCCCGCCCGGCGTTCCGGGAGCTCGGGTGTCCGTGTACGTGGATGATCAACTCGCGGGGATCGCCGAGGTGACCGCGTCGGAACCGCGGCCCTTCGTCTTCTCCATTCCGCCGGACACCGTGGCCCGTGCCGTGCGCCGCGACGGATTCCTCTCCGTGCGCCTCGAGACGTCCACCTGGAGTCCCAGGACGGCAATCGGATCCCAGGACGATCGCGACCTTGGGGTGATGGTCACGGCAGTCGAGCTACGTTAGGCATGCGATGTTCGATCACCTGCAGATCTACGACCGACGCGAGCGCTGGGCTGTCGGGCTGGCGGACGTCGCCCTGCGGGCACTCGCCGCGCCGGCCAGACTGCGGCGGCTTCCTCCTGCCGGTGCGGCGCCTCAGCGTGTGCTGGTGTTGCGCCTTGAACGCATCGGCGATCTGCTCATGACCTTTCAGGCGCTGTCCGTGTTGCGCGCCAGCCTGCCCTCGGCCAGGATCGATCTGGTAGTGGGCAACTGGAACGAACCTCTTGCGCACGCGATGGCCGTGGCCGACCGTGTCGATCCGCTCGATGCACCCTGGCTCGCCCGGGACCAGCCGGGGGCTTCATCGGCGCGCCTGCTCTCGCACGCGCGCGGCTGGCGAGCGCACAAATACGACCTCGCCATCAACTTCGAGCCCGATATCCGCAGCAATTTGCTCCTGTGGATGTCGGGCGCGCCTCGCCGTGTGGGGTACTCCACGGGCGGCGGTGGTGCGACGCTTACGGACACGGCCGCCTATGACCCGACGCTCCACACGCACGACAACGCCGTGCGTCTGGTTGCGTTGGCGGCACCCGACGCGAACCCGGCTTCGCTCCCACACCCACGACTTCAACTGCCCGGCGCGGCGCGCGAACGCGCGGGCCGTCTCCTCGCGCCAGCCGCCGGGTCGTCGTGCATCGGGCTGCATGCGAGCGGAGGGCGGCCCGTCAAGCAATGGCACACCCGCCGATTCGCCGAGCTGGCGACAGCCCTCAGCCTCGAGTATGGCGCGACCATCGTGCTGACGGGGACATCCCACGACGCCGGCACCGTCCGCGAGGTGCAGGCGGCCGTGCCGGCCCCGGTCCGTGTGCTGAATCTGTCCGGCCAAGCGGATGTGCTCGATCTCGCCGCGGTGATCGAGCGACTGGCGGTGTTCATCAGTGCCGACACCGGACCGATGCACCTGGCGGCAGCGGTGGGAACGCCCCTGGTTGCGCTATTCGGGCCGTCGGACCCGGCCCGCTACGCCCCCCGCACGTCGGGGAGCCGCATCGTCCGCATCGACCTGCCCTGCAGTCCATGCAACCGGATCCGGCTGCCGCCCGAGCGCTGCCGCGGCCATGTCCCTGACTGCCTTGACGGCATCACCGTGGACGACGTCCTGGCGGCCGTCCGCGAATCCCTGTTTCTGGATCCGGGTCGAGGGCTCCGCGGCGTCAGCCCCGCTGTCAGGCTCGCCTGAGTCGAGAAGCGACAAGGGAATGTCCCGGGGGCTGAAGCCCCGGGGCTCCATGTCACGCAGGCGGGGTCTGCTGCTGGAGGCCGGGCACTCTGATGGAGGCTTGGCGTTCAGGCCCGGCGGCGAGTTCCCGCGTCACGCGGGTCGGACGCCCTGAACGCGGCCGCATAGACCGACAGCATCGCGCCCGTCACATTCTCCCTGGCGAGGCGCGAGAAGACCTCGTCGAGTTTCGCCAAGAGGCGGGCGACATCGTCCGGCGCGGGGTTGTGCGGCGAGGCCCCCGGCATCAATTCGGAGGAATGGAACGCCATCTGGATGATCGGCAAGTCCAGGCGGCGTGCCGTGTGGAACACGTCCATCAACCGGTCGGCCGTCATGTCCTGAAAGGGCCGAAACCACTGCGGCGCCACGCGAAACAGACGGTTCAGCCCCTTCGCCATGGCGTACTTGCGAGAACGCCGGTACCATTCGGCGAGCGCCGGGGATCGGCGCATGAACCCGTTGGTCTGGAGAACCGTAACCGGCACTTCAACCAGGCTGGACGCTCCGGGGCGGCCGGGGTCGCCCCAGGCGATGTAGTACGGCCGGGCCGGAGCCTCGCGGTAGTCCTGCCCGCGCTCGCGCGCACCCGCATCCTGCCATGACAGCAGCGGCGTGACCGAGCAGTCGACGACATAGCCGAGGTCCAGCAGAATCTCGGTGTGAGCCGCCGAGAACCCCCAGCGCCCCGCTCGATAGCTGGTCGGCCGCTTTCCGCACTTCGTCTGCAGCGCCACCGTCAGCGTGTCCAGTTTCCTTCGGAAGAGCGAGGTCGGGATTTCGGACGCGTAGGCGTAGGCGCGAGAGGTCTGGTCCCAGTACTCGTCAAGGGGCGGCGTCGTCCATGGATGCAGGTGCGCGCCGATCTCCGCCAGGCCTTGTCGTTCGAACGGAACCAGCAGGCGGTCGAACGCAGGATCCGACACGACATCGTGCGTGCAGAGATATGTCGGCGGGAACCCGTGCCTGGCACAGATCTCCTGGAACGGCGGGATGAATGCGATGTTCTCCGTCGTGACAGGCCCGCGCCGCTGCCACTGGTCGTCAGCTTCGGTGTCGAGAGTGATGATCAGTTGCATGTGGAGGTATCAATTATACCCACACTGCCAGCCACGCCCTGGTGAAGGGGCCAGCCTCGCCGCCGAAGCAGTTCACGCACCGGAGTCAGCCCGAATGGCCCAGAGCTCACGTTGTCGTTCGAAGTCGCCCAGCTTCGTGATGGCACTGTCGTCTGGCGCAATGCGTTCAACACGGTGGTTGAACGTGTACGCGCGGTCCTGCACCGTGTCGACGATGAGCATACCGGCTGGCGTGAGATGCTCGCGCACGTACGCCGCCAGTTGCGGCCGAAGCGCCTCCTCGGCCACCAGGTGCGGCCAGTTCACCATGACGATGGCATCGTAGCGGCCGTCCAGGGGATGCGGGAACGTACGCTCGGCGAAGCGGGCGCGGCCGTGTCGGGACGCACATGCGAGCAGGCGCGCGGCCCGGAGCACCGCGCGATCGGCATCGAGCCCCAGCCGCTCCCGAAATCGCAGCCGCCGGAGGATGTCCCCCAGGCCGCACCCGATCTCGACCACGCGACCGCGCTGTTCATCCGGCAGGCCGTTGAGGTACACGATGACCCTGAGCGCGTACGGCCTGTCGCCAATTCGGTTCACGTGCCACAGGTTGAACCCGAAGATCCACCGCAGCAGGTACCGATCCAGGTGACGGACGAACTGGGCCGCGCCTCTGGCTCGCGTCGTGATGGTCATCGGCGACCTGGATCCGCCAGGTCTGAAGACCCGGCCCCCGTTCCGATCGGCCCGGGATCGTCGGGACTCGACTCAACCGGCTCCGGCCGCAGCTCTTCCGGCGCTTGACGGCGGGCGCCAGCACGGCGGCCGTGCAGGAACTGTCGAATCGCGTCGGCCTCCCAGGGCTGGAGGAAACGCACGCCGAGCAGGATGACGGGATACGCGGTCAGCAGCGCCATCGCCTCCACCAGATTCCGCGCCGGCGCGGGGCCGCGCAGCCACAACCCGAGGGCCCCCAGCATCAGCGTCACCGCGAGCGTCTTGACCAGACGCCTGGCCTCGTACGGGATCGGGTAGTACCTCTGGGCGAACCATCCCGTGGTCACCGTGAGCACCAGTTGACCGCACACGACGCCGGACGCGGCACCCATCACCCCGAACCGTGGAATCAGGACGACGCTGCCGGCCAAGCTGGCGATGGCGCCAGCGGCCGTCGCAATCGGATACCTCGATGTTCGTTTGGCAACGTTGATGGAGGTGGCCATGAACCAGGCAGCCGCCTGGATCGTGATGCCGAGGGCCAGCAGCGGCACCACATCAGGGGCGCGATGGTAGGACACCGGCAATACCATTCGCGCGACGGGCCCCGCGAGCAGGATGATGCCCAACGTCGCGAAACACAGGACCGCGAACGCATAACTGGCCATACGCGCGAACACCGCCGGCGCGTCGCGGCGTCTCAAGGAACTGAACGCGAAGGGCATCCATGCCGACTCGAACGCCACCGGGTAGAGTTTCAGGACCGAGGCCATCGTGCTGCCAATGGAGTACACGCCGAGATCCCGCAACGGCAGGAACATCCCCAGCACATAGCGGTCCGACATCGACATCACCTGGCTGAGCAGCCCCTGAGGCACCTGGGGAAAGCCGTAGTGCAGCGACGCGCGGATCATGGGGCGCGAGAACGTCCCGCCGATCATCGACTTGAGGGTGGGTGACAAGGCCAGCACCAGGACGCTGGTCACGATCACGTCCGCCAGCGCCAGGCCGAAGACGCCCTGCCTGAAACCCACCACGAGCACGAGGCGGACCACGACCGTTGAGAACGACCGCAGGAACGTCAGGGTCCCCACCAGCGACGACCGTTCCTGCACTCGAAAGAGGGACAATGGGAGAAAGGCCAGATTGGAGAGGCTCGTGTTCAGCGCGACCAGCTGCAGCGCCGGCATGTACTGCACGTCGCCCACCACGATTCGCGTGAGCCAGGTGGAGAGCGGCCACAGCACGACGAGCGCCGCGCCGTTCAGAGCCAGAATGAAGACCAGTACCGTCTTGGCGAGTGCCCGTCGATCGTCCTTCCGCGGATAGTCGAAATAAAGCCGCAAGTACGCGGAGTCGAGCCCGCAGCGGAGCGAGGGCTTGAGCACCGCTTCGAACACCAGCAGCAGGGTCAGCGCCCCATACTCCGCAGGTTGCAGCACCCGGGTGTAGACGGGCAGCAGGACGACGTTGACGGCCAGTACCGCGGCATCGGCGGTCCCGTACGCGAACAATTGCCGGGACACCCGCCGCAGGTTATCGAACATCGGCCAATGTGCCTTCACTCACCGCGATACCACCAGTTCCCTGACCACGGTCATCAACGCCTGCACGGCGGCCGGCCACGAGAATCGGGCTTCCACAAGGGATCGGGCTGCGCGGCCAAACCCGGGAAGCCGCGACGGATCCTGCAGCGCCTCCGAGATAGCCCGCCGGAGTTCGCCCGGGTCGCCTGGCTCCACGAGCCATCCTGTCAGCCCAGGCACCACCTTGTCCGGCAGCCCTCCGGCCATTGTAGCCGCCACGGGCAACGCGTGCGCCATCGCTTCCAGTGTAACAATGGAGCTGCCTTCGTAGAGCGTGGGATGCACGAACACGTCGGCGGCACGGTACCAGCCGTGCAACTCCGGTGTGCTCACATGTCCCGCCATGAGGGTGCGCGACGCGATGCCATGCTCGCGAATCGCGCGTTCGAGGCGCCGGCGGGCCGGACCATCCCCTACGAGCACCCATCGCCAGTCCGGTCGGCCCACGGCTGGCCCCGGCCCGTCACGCGGCAGCAGATCCGACAGTGCGCGGGCGAGGACGTGGAACCCCTTGTTGTGTTCGAGGCGCCCGGCGCTGAGCAGGACAAGCGTGCCCGGCGGCGCCGACAGCCTGGCGCGCAGCGCCCGTGCCTGGGCCTCTTCAGCCGGCGCGTCGCACGCGTCCAGATCGACGGCGTTCGGCACCACACGGATCCGGTCTTCGAGGATCCGAAGATGACGGCCGATCCCGGGCACAAGACACTGGTCCGTGGAGATCACGCGGTCTGCGGCCCTGGCACAGTATCGCGCCGCCGCCCTCAGCGGCGCGTACCCGACGTGCTTGGCTGCAGACTGGCCAGGCCCGCCGAACTCCTCGAGCCCATGCGGGTTGAAGATCATCGGGCATGCGACCGCGCCCTGTCTCCGCGCACGCGCGTATCCGAGGACACTCGCCCCGTGCCCGTACACGACATCGACCTCGCCCGCCGCCGCCAGCCCGACGGCGCGCGCGCCAGCGCGGAGTCCGAAGACCGGATACGCGGTGCTCCGATCGAGCACCGTGGTCCCGCGGCGACCGGCGAGCGGGAATGACCGGTAGGGAACGAACGACCAGTCGATGTGATCGGACGCCAGCGTGGGCACATCGCGCGGCGCCATGGCCACCGGGGGTCTGGTGACAACGTGCACGCGCACGCCGATCGTCACGAGATGGCGCACGAGATCGTGGATGTGGCGCTCCAGGCCACCCACGCCATGGATCGGGTAGATCGAGCGGGCGGTGATCACCATCCGCAGCGGTGCGGACCCGCCGCTCATCTGGCCGCCCCGATCACGTCGAGGTACAGGGTTTCAAGGCGAAGCGCCACGGAGCCCGTCTCGAACCGTGTCCGTGCGTGTTGTCGCGCGGCCTCTCCGAGTCGGGCGCGCAGATCGCCATCCGCTCGAAGGCGCGCCAGGGCAGGTCCCAGAGCGGCGGCGCCCTCGCACAGCAGTCCCGTCACGTCCCCCACAACAATTTCTCCCGTGCCGCCGGTGTCCATCGCGGCAATCGGCACGGCCAGCGCCGATGCCTCCAGCAGCACCCGGCTCAGCGATTCAGGCCCCGCGGACGGGAACACCAGCACGGATGCATGCCGAAGCCACCCCAGCACGTCCCGCCGCGGGATCCATCCTGTGAACCGGAAGTCCAGCCCGGCTGCCTTGGCGGCTGATTCCATCGAGGACCGGAGGGGGCCGTCGCCAACCACGACAAGGGGCCAGTCCAGACGGCTGGCGCGCGCGGCGGCGATCAGGTGCAGGCAGCCCTTGTTGTGGGCGAGCTTGCCCACGTACAACGCGTACGGCCCGGCGAGCGGCCGGGCGAGACTTGCCGCCGCTTTGGTGATCCCGTCGATATCGACAGGGTTCGGGATGACCTCGATGCGCGTGTCTGACAGCTCGGCGGCACGGGCACGAAGATCTGCCGCAATGCGCTGGCTCACCGCCACGATGGCGCCCGCCTCGGCGAGGGCCTGCCGCTTGCCTCGGAGATTCGCTGTCATATAGGGGATGGCGGCCAGTCCCAGAGGCCACACCCGCCCTCCCCGCGGCGGCAGGCACGCGGTCATCCCCCTCGGCGAGCACGCCGGACAGAACTCGCCCGACGCCGGGTCAACGGTCGAATCCGACCAGTAGCACACGGGCCAGTAGTCCCGGACCGTGCAGACGGATGCCACCCCCACCCGGCGCGCGGCACGGATGGCGGCAGGGCCGCTCAGCAGGTGCTGTCCATGCACGATGTCGATCCGGCGATCGCGAATGATGGGACTGAGGACCCGGCTCAGATGGGCGTAGAGCCGCTCGTTCCTGAAGTAGTTACGGACAAACGGGACGCGCGGCGCCCACGCCAGGGGTTGCAGGATCTCGAAGCCGTCGTAGCGTTCGTCCCCCTGAGTGGCTGCGTCGAACCGGGGCCGCACGACCGTGATCTCGTGCCCGCGCACGCGCAGGGCCCGCGACACTTCGTACGTGCTCCACCCGCTGCCGCCCGCCGTGGGTGGAAACGCGTCGGTGACCATCAGGACGCGCATGCCGGCCGTCCTCTCCCGTCCAACACCTCGGCGATCGCCTGTTCGAGCCGGCGGCAATGCGCCGCCCAGCTGAATTCGGTTTCGACCCGCTTGCGCGCAGCGCCACCGAGAGCGGTTCTCAGGGCGGGGTCGCGAAGCCGCTCAATCACGTTCGCGAGGCCGTCGGAAGCCGACGGATCGTAGAGAAGTCCCTCGCGTTCGTGGCGAACGATATGCCGCAGGCGGTCGATGTCCGGCGCCACGACGGGCAGCCCGGCGGCCATGTACTCGAACACCTTGAGCGGCGACCAGTAGAACCCGAGCTGCAGCTGTTTGTGCGCGGCGACGTCGAAGGGCGCGATACCGATATCGGCGGCCGCCAGGCACGCCGGCATCCGGGCGTGCGCGACGGCGCCCGTCAGGACCACGGTGTCAAGGCCGGCCGCCTCCGCGCGCACGCGGTCAAGTTCCGGGCCGGCGCCAATCATCACTGCGACGACGTCCGTGCGCCCGCGATCGCGCAGCAGGCGCATGGCCCGCACCAGGTGCACCGCTCCATGCCACGGGCGGAAGGCACCCGCGAAGACCAGCACGAGCTGACCCGGCTGCCTGCTGAACGGGACTCGGCCCGCCGCATCAGGCCGGAACCGTTTCGTGTCGGCGCCCCATTCGATTTCGAGAATCCGGTTCGCCGGCACGTCCGCCGGAAGGATCCCGGCGAGCGGGGTCACGATCAGGTCCGCATGGCGGCATTGCCATTCGCGCCAGCGGCGCAGCGGCTGAACGAGCAGCGCGCGGTCGAGCGTGCGCTTGGCTGATCCCGGGTAGTCGATGACTGGCGCGTTGACCTCAAGCACGAGCGGCACGCCCAGACGCCGCGCGGCGAGCACCCCCTCGCCGCCGAAGTTGTGGTACCGCTCCATGATGACGTCCGGGCGGACGTTGGTGGCGAGGCCGAATACCGCGCGGGCTCGCAGCAGCCGCAAGTGCGGTATCGAGAACGGCGCCCCGAGCCGGTGCCACACAGGCCCGGCCGGAGGCGTGTCCCCTGTCCCGGTGGCGACATGCATCTCGTGTCCAAGGGCTGCCAACCCCTCGGCCACCGCCTGCACGTGCACCGACCCACCCAGGAATCCCGGGACAACCTGGTCGGTGGCGCAGTACAAGATCTTCATCGCGCGATCTTCTCGAGGAGCACGAAGAACGGACCCGATTTCACGCGGCCGAAAAGCACGAGATCGATCTTCATCAGAGAGGTCAGGGCGCGCAGCATCGCGCCCGTGAATCCTCCAGCGGCGAGGCGCTTGCCCTGCGCGCGTACGAGAGACACGCTTTCCCCCGAGGGCGTACCCTGTTTCGCGAGTGTCCGCTTCGCTCGCCTGGTCATCGCGCCCTCAACGAGCCTCAGCAAGATGTTCTCGACGAAGGCCCCCACAAGTGGTGTGTAGTACCGGATCGTCACGACCCTGAACCCGGCCTTTCCAACTGTCTCCTCGAGTTCGCCGAGGTCCGCGAGCGGGTTGACGTGGTCGCTCTTGCGCAAGCGTTCCTGTTGAAGATCGATCCAGCCGATCCGGTCGAGGAACGCGGCGACCCTGTTGATCGCGCGCACGCCAATCGCCAGGCGCGAGTTCTTGCGCACGTGACTGTACAGAAAGAGCCGCCCGCCCGGCGCCAGGACGCGGGCGGCCTCTCCGAGCATCGTGTCGAGTCCCTCGCGCGTGAGGTGCTCGGCCACGTCGAACGAGTACGCTTTGGTAAAACCTGAGTCGATCAGAGGCAGACGACGCAGATCTCCAAGCACAAGATCCACTGCGGCCAGCGACTCCGCGGCAAAATGCGGGCTGACATCGACGCCAACCATGTGGGCGCCCGACGCGCGGTTCCACAGCATCATGCGACCGCTGCCGCATCCGAGATCCACCAGCCGGTCGGCGGGCCCCAACCGGAGAAAACGGCGCATCATGTCGTTGCGGATCCCGGCCGACAGAAGCGGGGGTGACACCGACGATTGGCGGCCATCGGCGTGCAGCGCCTCATCCAGGTACTTCGTGCTCTCGCCCGTGTCGTGCTTCGGCCGCAGGTCCAGGTACGGGCCCGTGGCGTCGGCGGTGCGGCCGCACACGTCGCACCGGAGCACGCCGGGGCCCGCGGCAAACGTCGCCTCGCAGTCGGGGCACCGCACGAGGGACCGCAGCGTGTTCGAGATCATCCGACGTCCTGCACCGCGCGTTCAGCTGACACCACGTGCCGCAGAAAGGTCTCGAGACGCTCGGCCCGCCTGCTCCAGCTGTACTGCTTCGCGTCGGCGAATGCAGATTGCGACAGCGACGCGGCCAGCGCCTGATCATCGAGCAGGCGCCGAATGGCCGCGGCCAGCGCGTCCGAGTCTCCGGCCGCGAACAGCAGGCCGTTGTCGCCATCGCGCACGATTTCACGGATGGGCGGCAGGTCCGAGGCAATCACGGGCTGGCCCGCGGCGAAGTACTCGAACAGCTTCAAAGGCGACGTGTACACCGCGGATGCCGTTGGCAGTGTCGGCAGCACGAGCATCGTCGCCTGGGCCACCAGCGACGCCACGCGCGACGGCTCCACCTGGCCGGTGAATCGTACGCGATCACCGAGGCCAAGATCCCGGGCGAGCATCCTGGCGCGATCCAGGTCCTGCTCCCCCGGAAACCCGCCGACAATGAGACCCTGCACTCCCGGCAACTGGCTCAGCGCCCGGATCAGGACGTCGACGCCCTTCCAGGGGTACAGGTGCCCCGCGTAGGCGACCAGGGGTGGAACCGCGTGGCCGGTCTGCGGCAGCCGGCGCTCTTCCAGCAACCGGACACCGTTCGGGATCGTCTCAACGACGGGCCGGTCACCAAACCTCTCCCGCAGTTCCACGGCGAGCACACCGGTGGTCGTAATGTACCCGTCGGCCGCACGCCAGACGCGCCGCTCGCGTCTGAATAGGCGCCTGACCTTCGCGTCGCTGTCGGCCGTGGAACCCGACACGAGCTCGGGCAGCGTCTGTGCGAAGACCGGAGCGAAGCCGTGAGACTCATAGACCAGGCGAGGCCTGATCCAGCCGGGCAGCGCCGCTACGACGTCGGCGACGCCAAGGTCGCGGGTCATGACGCAACCGCGCCGGCTCGCACGGATGACGTGCCATGTCGCGGCGGCCAGGTACCGAATGCGACGAACCGTTTGGGGCCCAGCCATCGTCAGCCGTACGACGCGCAGTGTCGGAACCCACGGAAGCCCGTAGAACGCGAACGGGTCGCGTCGTGGCCGGATCGTATCGTCGCGAACCATCAGGGTGACCCGGTGTCCCCTCGCCGCAAGCGCATGGCAGGTCTCGAAGGTCTGGATACCGTTGGCGCGTTCGAGCGGGAACCGGATATCAGCCAGGTACAGGACGTCGAGCGGGTCTGCGGCCGCTGCGCCGCTGCTCTGCGTCGTCATCGCTGGGGCTGCTGGTAGAAGGACCCCCGGTTGAACAGGTAGCGGTACGCCAATTCGGGGAAGCGCGTCGGCACGGTCACGAACGTATTGTATGCGTTCCGGTCAAGCTGCAGGCGTTGCCGGTCCATCATGCCCGCCCCAAACTGCGCCATGAGCCCCAGGTTCCACCAGAGGCAGAGTCCAGCGAAGACTGCCACGGTGACCTGCGGAGCACGGGCACGAGCCGAAGCCAGCACCTGCGCCACGCCAAGCGCCAACAGGACCGTCAACCCCACGAACCGGCGTTGACCGAAGGCACCCGCCTGCGTCCAGGTGTCGATCGAGCCGTTGACGTAGATTTGAGCAGCCACCATGAGGAGCGCCAAGAGGCCTATCCAGCGGGCGGACGCCGCGTCGACCGCTCCCTGGCCCGCGGGCCGAACCGCGAGCCAGACGAGGCCAGTTAGCGCGAAGACGGCCAGCGGGGTCCAGGCAAACAGGCCGTGTTCGGGCGACAGGAGCACCTCGAGCGCGTGCGGTGCACTCCAGATCATCTTGCTGCTGACCTGCGGCGCTGGGCCAATATGCCCGTACAGTTCGAGGTACGCCAGGGCCTGCGGCAGGTACACGACGCCAAACACGACGACCCCGGCCGCCGCGCCACTCAGGAGCCGCCGCACGGTGTCGCCGCGGCGTTCCCAGGCGGCCTTCCCGAGGGACGCCGCGAAGTCGACTGCCGGGCCGATGCCCAGCAACACGTCCTGCTCGCGGACCATAGCCATCAGTGCGCCGAGCGCCGCGAGTGCCGCGACTCCACCGATGGACCAGCGTCCGCGCACACGCAGCCATACCGCCACGAAGGCCGCGACAGTGAAGGCGGAGCACGCGTGTGCCATGCCTGGCGCCACGTACATGTAGAACAGCAAGGGTGTCGACAGCCACACAAGGACCGCCGCGCACGTGCCGTGTCCGACCACCCAGCGCGCGACCGATGCGGAGAGCAGGACCGCGAGTAAGCCGTATACGGCTGATCCGTAGGTGACGGCGGCCAGGTACGGCCGTGAGAACCCGTCAGCGGCGACGTTGGACCCGAACGCCCTTGCCCCTGCCACCACCAGGTCTGCGGCGGCGTAAAACGGTGCCCAGAGAATGCCGCAGCCGATTGTGGCGAAGTTGAGGCGGAGCCCGGTTTCGGTCTGTTGTTCGAGGAACGTCGCCCGGAACCCGAACGCCCGGGCTACGCCGCGGTCGTAGAAGTACCGGTATTCGTTGTCGAACGACAGGTCCCGATCGAACCACCACGATCGGAGGTATGCGAAGTACTCGATTTCGTCGGAGGCGTAGAGGCGGGGCGTGACCGCCGGCAGGGACAGCACGAACACCAGGACCAGCAGCCACGCGGGCGAAAAGACCGAGCGCCGCCGGAGGCGACGCGTGTCCGCCTGGTCT
>Ga0315275_10004731_pt1 | contig 12782 bp, 7 predicted proteins | sample YL17G03_0_MG_FD_205557 | JGI IMG/M metagenome (GOLD analysis project Ga0315275, IMG submission 205557) | Sediment microbial communities from Yellowstone Lake, YNP, Wyoming, USA - YL17G03_0 | ecosystem: Environmental > Aquatic > Freshwater > Lake > Sediment | place: USA: Wyoming | collected... | reverse complement strand
GGGGTGGTTAATATCTAAAATCAAAGTCTGGGAGGCGTTTTGGGAGCTATTTTAACGCCAACCTTATCATCCCCTCCTGATTGGCAGGAGGGGTAGGGGTGGTTAATATCTAAAATCAAAGTCTGGGAGGCGTTTTGGGAGCTATCTTTACGCCGACTCTATCATCCCCTCCTGATTGGCAGGAGGGGTAGGGGCCTCTTGATGGCGCAAGGGGGATAAGGGGGATTCATGAAGTTTCAATGTTGATAAAATGACACCGGGTAATAGGGCGGCGGTTCCCCCACGGGAATGGGCCCCCAAATGTACGTCCAGAGATAATAGAAGCCAACGATGGCCAGCGGAATGGCCACGAAGACCAAGAGCGTCGCCGCGAGATTAACCTTTTTCACCCAAACGAAGTCGATATCCGAAAGCGGCATGATGGAGAATGGGACATAGGCGTTCAGGAAGACCTTGGTCTTGGCCTCAGTCCACCAAGTGACCCTATATAAATTTCCCTCAGTGGTCGTGAGCTCAAAAGGGGCGCCACGGGGCAGATCTTTCGGCTTTTCTATCTTTGACTTCTCAAGGGCGATATTTTCGACGAACTTCTCGCCAACGACGGAATCGGCCCGGATTCTGACCCCCAGATCCTTGTTGAAATCGACTTTTTCTCCGGATTTTTTTTGGACGGCCGAGACCCTTGCCCCTTCTCTTTCTTCCGGCTTGATGGATTGAAGAGGCTCTTTTTTCCAGCTATAGATCACACATGACCAGGAAAAAACCAGGTAGGAGGCCAAAGTGATCCAGGCCAGGATTTTATTGGACATCCGTACTTACTTTTTTGATAACGAAACCATCCGTCATTATCAGGGAATCCGGCTGTTCATTCAAGGCTGCGCAGTGAAAAACCGGGAACGGGAAGATCGGGGCGGGCGGCAACCCGGTTGAACCCTCGCTTCGGGGCGTTCAAGGACCTGTGGCCGCGGATGTCCGCTTCGTCTCTGTTGACACCGTTCTCTCCGGTTGATATTCTTTTGCCATCAAACGCCGGGAGGGAGAAATGGCCGCCCAGTGCCCGCATTGCCATTCTGATAATCCTGAAGATAGCGCGTTCTGCCACAAGTGCGGCAGCCGGCTGACCCTCGCCCCGGACGCTCAGTTTTCCTTCACCAAGACGCTAGAGACGGTGGAGAGGCTGGCCGCTAAGGGCAGCACTTTTGCCGGAAAGTACACCATCCTTGAGGAGATCGGCCACGGGGGAATGGGAGTCGTCTACAAGGCCGAAGACACCATGCTCAAGAGGCTCGTGGCGCTCAAGTTCCTGCCGGCCGAGCTGGCCCGTCACGAAGAGGCGAAAGGACGGTTTAGCCTGGAAGCGCAGGCGGCTGCCGCCCTGGATCACCCCAACATCTGCGCCATCCATGAAGTGGGGGAGGCCGACGGCCAGGCCTATATCGCCATGGCCTATATCGAGGGGAGGACTCTGAGGGATCGGATGGCCCTCCAGCCTCTCGAGGCCGGCGAGGCTGTGCGGCTGGCGGTCCAGATCGCCGAGGGGTTGGACGAGGCTCATCAAAAAGGCGTCATTCACAGGGACATCAAGAGCGCGAACATCATGATCACCGAGAAGGGGCAGGCGAAGATCATGGATTTCGGGCTGGCCAAGGTCGCCGGCGGCCCGGTGATCACGACCGAAGTGAAAACGATGGGGACGGTCGCCTACATGTCGCCCGAGCAGGCGCGGGGCGAGGAGGTCGATCACCACACGGACATCTGGTCCTTGGGCGTGGTCCTGTATGAAATGCTCACGGGCCGGCTGCCGTTTCGCGGCGAGCGGGAAACGTCCATCCTTTATTCGATCGTCCATGAGGAACCGAAGCCTCTCCGGCAGATCAATGCCCATATTCCTATCGAAATTCAAAAGATCATCAACCGCGCCCTGAAGAAAAATAAGAGCGAGCGCTACGCCTCGGCCGCCGAGATGGTCAAAGAATTGCGGGCCTGTCAAGAATCCCTGGGAGCCGGCGCAGCCGGAGCCTTGGATCTCCGGTCACTCGGTCGGTGGTTGCGCAGGCCTAAAGTCGCGATTCCGGTCGTGGTCGCCTTGGCGGCGATCGCCGTTTTTGCCTTTTGGCTGATCAATCGCCAGGCCAAGATCCGGTGGGCTCAAGAGACCCTTCTTCCCCAGATCGAACAGTTGATCATGGCCGAGGGGTCGGGCCGGGATAACCTCATCGATGCCTATAGGCTGGTTCAAAAAGCGGAGAAGTATTTATCGGGGGATCCCAAGCTCTCCGAGTTGACGTCGAAATGCGCGGTCACGATCTCGATCGAAACCGAGCCTCCCGGGGCGCAAGTCTCGATGAAAAAGTACTCGGCTCCCAAAAGCGAATGGGAATATCTCGGAGTCTCGCCCCTGAAAAACATCCGGCTGCCGATGGGCATCTTCCGGTGGCAAATCGAGAAGGAAGGCTGCGAGACTGTCCAGGCGGCCGCCTTCACCTACAGACGCGATGAATCGAGGAAATATTTTAACATCCCTGATAATCTCAAGTGGGTGCTTGATAGGAAGGGAAGCCTGCCGCCCGGGATGGTGCGCGTCGCAGGCGGCAGGGTTCAGGATGTCGGCCAGATCGACGACTTTTTTGCCGACCGGTTTGAGGTCACGAACAAGCAATTCAAGGAATTTGTCGATCAGGGTGGGTATCAAAAGAAAGAGCATTGGAAATACCCCTTCGTCAAGAACGGCAAGGCCCTGACCTGGGATGAGGCCACAGCCGGATTCGTCGATCAAACCGGAAGGCCGGGGCCGTCAACTTGGCAGGCCGGAGCCTTTCCCCAGGGTCACGAAGACTATCCCGTGTCAGGGGTCAGCTGGTATGAAGCCGCGGCCTTTGCCGAGTTCGCGGGGAAAAGCCTGCCGACGAGCTATCACTGGGACGTCGCCCGCGGCGAGCTGACGCCTCTCTATCAGTCGGGCTTCCTGTCGATTTTCTATCCGTTGTGCAATTTTCTAGGGGAAGGGCCGGCCCAAGTGGGTAAGTATCAGGGCGTGACGGCCTACGGAGCGTATGACATGGCCGGCAATGTCCGGGAGTGGTGCTGGAACGAAACGCCCCACGGCCGGCTGATCAGGGGCGGGGCCTGGGACGATATCGACTACATGTTTGCGGACCTGAGTCAGGCGCCGCCGTTTGACCGCTCCTCGAAAAACGGCTTTCGGTGCGTCCGGTATTTTGACGCTCAAAAGGTCCCCGAAACCACGCTCGCGCCCATCAGGCTCTATAAGGAAACCTGGGTCGGAAACGTGGATCAGTTCAAGCCGGTTCCCGATTCCGTCTTCCAAGTTTATAAGGACCAGTTTTCCTATGATAAGAGAGATCTGAACGCCCGGGTGGAATCGACCGACGAAGCGGCCAGGGACTGGATTAAGCAGAAAATCACCTTTGATTCAGCCGAAGCCGACGAGCGCATAACGACCTATCTCTTCCTTCCCAAGAATTCGCGGCCTCCCTATCAGACGGTAATCTATTTCCCAGGGTCTTCTGCGGAAGAGCAAAAATCGAGCCAAGACCTGGAGAAATACGTCTGGTTCGAAGTCGACCTATCATTTCTTCTTCAGGACGGCCGGGCCGTTCTTTTCCCCATTTATACGGGGACCTTTGAGCGGAGTGACCCGAAATTCAAGAATTTATCGCTGGATAGCCGACTGAGAACCGAGTACTACGTCCGGGTTATTAAAGAGCTTAAGCGAAGCATCGACTATCTCGAGACGCGTCCCGATATCGATAGCGGCAGGTTGGCTTACCTGGGATTCAGCTGGGGCGGGTGGGTCGGCCTGGTCATCACGGCTGTCGAAGACCGTCTCAAGGTCAGCATCTTAAAAGCTGGGGGTCTGCGGAATTCCGGGCGTCCGGAGATAAACCCCGTAAACTACGTTTCCAGGGTAAAGCTCCCGACACTGATGCTCAACGGGAGATACGACATGGATTTTCCTTATGAGAAGAGCGCCAAGCCCATGTTCGACCTTCTCGGCCCTCCCAAAGAGGATAAAGTCCAGAAGCTCTACGACACGGACCATTTCATTCCCCATAACGAGTTCATCAAGGAGACGCTGGCCTGGCTCGATAAGTATCTGGGCCGTCCCGCGCGATAATCCTGGGGGAGGTTCCCCAAGGTACCACCTGCCCTGACGTTATCCAGCGGGCGGATCAGGATGGCACCTTGGGGAACCTCCCCGAGCTGTCCCGGGCTTTTTCATGCGATCCGGCAGCCTAACGCTGAATGGTGACCTTCCGGTAGAAGATTCTTTTCGTGATCTCGGCCAGAATTATATACAGCGCCACGATCCCCGCCATCCACCCGAAGAACTTGACCGGCAGCGGCGCGAACCCGAAGATGCTGCCGAGTGGCGTGAACGGCAGGCCGATGGCCGCCCCCACGACGGCCAGCGTCGCGATCACGAGGAAGCGGCCCGGCCGGCTCTTGAAAAAGGGCCGCCGCGTCCGGACGACGAGCACGATCAGCGAGGCCGAAACGACCGACTCCATGAACCACCCCGTCCGGAAGGTCACATCTGAGGCGCGGAGAATGAGCAGAAGAACACCGAATGTAAGGTAGTCAAGGACCGAGCTCAGAGAGCCGAAGACCAGCATGAATCTACGGATGAAACTGATGTCCCAGCGCCTCGGCCGTTCGAGGGTCTCCGGGTCCACGGAGTCCGTGGCGATGGTCATCTCGGGGAAATCCGTGAGCAGGTTGGTGAGCAGAATCTGCTTGGGCAGCATCGGCAGGAACGGCAAGAAGAGCGATGCCCCCGCCATGCTGAACATGTTCCCGAAGTTGGCGCTCGTGGCCATGAACACGTATTTCAGGGTGTTGGCGAACGTCCGGCGGCCCTCGCGCACGCCCCCGGCCAGGACATCCAGCCCCTTTTCGAGGAGCACGATGTCCGCGGCCTCCTTGGCCACGTCTACGGCGCTGTCCACCGAGATCCCGACATCAGCGGCGTGAAGAGCCGCGGCGTCGTTGATGCCGTCCCCGATGAACCCGACGACGTGGCCCGCCTTCTTCAGGCTGTTGATGATGCGCTCCTTCTGATTGGGCTCGACCGCCGCGAAGATATCGACCGACCCGGCGCGCCTCATCAGGGCCTCGTCGCTCATCCGGCCGAGCTCGGGGCCGGTGAGAATCCGGGAGGACTCCAGGCCGACCTTCGCGGCGAGATCGGCGGCTACGAGAGCGTTGTCGCCCGTGATCACTTTCAGCGCGATGCCGAGCCGGCGGAGCTCGGCGACGGCGTCCGCGACACCCTCCTTCGGCGGGTCGTGGAGGACGAGAAGTCCCGAGAGCGTCATGTCCCGCTCGGCATCCTTGGCGATCCCGGAGGCGCCCGCCATGTCCCGCCAGGCGACCCCGAGCACCCGGTAGCCCCGGCGGCTGAAGCTCTCGTATCGCTCCATGACTTTGGCCCGCGCTTGGGCGAGTTCGAGCCGGATGCCGTCCGCCGCTTCCGCTCCCGAGCAGACCTCGAGGACATTCGCCAGGGCCCCCTTGGTGATCATCAGGCTCCGGCCTTCATGGAAGACGAGGACGCTCAGCCGTTTTCGGACAAAATCATACGGCACCTCGTCGAGCTTGGCGTAGGCCGACATGTCCACGGCGGGTCCGTTGCGCAGCGCCGCGTCGACCGGGTTCTGAAATCCGGTTTCGTAGCAGGCGTTGATATAGACATAGAGCATGACCCTATCGCTGGGGTTGCCTTCGATATCAAGCGCCGAATGGATGTGGACCACGCCTTCCGTCAGCGTTCCCGTTTTATCCGAGCACAGCACGCCCATGCTGCCGAAGTTTTCGATCGAGGCCAGCCTCTTGACGATGACCTTGTGACGGGCCATATTTTTCGCCCCGTGGGCGAGGTTGACGCTGATGATCGCCGGCAGCAGCTGGGGCGTCAGGCCGACGGCCAGGGCGAGCGAGAACAGGAAGGAATCGAAGAACGGGCGGCGCAAGAAGACGTTGGCGGCGAAGATGGCGAACAGCATGACCAGCGTCACTTCCATGATAAGATAGCCGAACCTCCGGATGCCCCTCTCGAACTCGGTCTCGAGCGGCCGGACCTTCAGCCGCTCGGCGACCCGGCCGAACTCCGTCCCTTTCCCCGTGCGCACGACGACGGCCCGGCCGCTGCCGCTGACGATGTGAGTTCCCATGTAGAGAACGTTGTCACGGCCGGCGAGCGGCGCGTCGGCGGGCGCCTTCCCCTTCGTCTTTTCGACCGGATAGGTTTCTCCCGTGAGGGCGGCTTCGTTGGCAAAGAGGTCCTTGGAATCCAGGATCAGACAGTCCCCGGGAACCATGTCGCCGGCCCCGACGGCCACGACATCGCCCGGGACGAGTCCTTCGAGCGGAATCTCCACAGTCTGGCCTTCCCGCACTACCGAGGTCCTGACCTGGACGATGGCCAGGAGTTTCTCCATCGCCTGCGTCGAGCCCCTCTCCTGCCAGAACCCGAGCAGCCCGCTCGCGCCGATGATGACGAAGATGATCAGCGCGTCGACGCTGTCATGAAGAAAGTACGACATGACCGCGGCGAAGAGCAGGATGAGGATGATCGGGCTTTTGAACTGGCCCAGCAGAAGCGTCAGGGAGTCGGCCTTCCGGCTTTTCTTAAGAAGGTTCGGGCCGAAAACTCCCAGGCGGCGGGCCGCTTCTTCGGCCGTGAGACCGTCGGGGCCCGACTCGAGACCGCGGAGGACGTCCTCCGCGTCGGCGCTCCAGAACTGCTCGGGAAGCTTGTTCATCGTCGCTTGGCTGCCCTCTACTATTTCTTATAATCCAGAATGCGCCAAGATAAAAGGGGTCCGCTCTTTCCCTGACGGGTGGACAACGCCTGACCCTTTTGTTAGCACAAAAATGAGGGCTGAGGAGCGCTCGCTGACCTTTGGCCGATAGCCGACGCCATCCTGGGGGACGTTCCCCAACGCACCACCCTGCCCTGCCGCGATCCGGCGGCCGGATCAGGATAACGTCCCGCGGAGAGTCCCCCGTCCTTTTCTATGCATGAACGGGACGGGTCATCGGTCACCCCGCCCGACCCCAGTTCCGAGCAACCGGCGTACGAAACGAGTTTTCACGCTGGCCGAGACCTGGATGCTGACCAGGCCGGCGGCGAGCACGGCCGCATATTCCCAGGCTGGCGCCGTCCCGAACCTGAACAGCCCGCGGAGATAGGGTACTGATACGGCCAGGACGAGAAACATGAAGGCTCCGCCGGCCACCCACCACATGGCCGGATTGGGCGTTCGCACGGTGGCCATGAGCGACCGCGTCCGGGAGCGGTTGGCCAGGATCAGGCCGAGGTTGGCGATGACCAGGAACGAAAAGCTCATCATCCTGGCCGTGGGCTCGCCGGCACCGGAGAACAAGTTGAGGCCGTAGACGGCCAGGGCGATCGCCAGCACGCCCAGCCCTTGGAACAATCCGGTCAGGACCATCGGCTTACCGAAAAGCGGCTCGTCCAGGCGCCGCGGCGGGCGGCTCATGACGTCATCCTCGTCGGACTCCATTTCGAAGACGACCGAGCAGGCGGGGTCGATGATCAGCTCGAGGAAGACGATGTAGACCGGGAGCATGGCCAGCGGCCACCGGAGGAGGATCGGCAGGAGCGACATCCCGGCGATGGGGATATGGACCGAGAAGATGAACGTCATCGCTTTTTTCAGGTTGTCGAAGATGCGGCGACCCATCCGGACGGCCTTGACGATGGAGGCGAAGTTGTCGTCGAGAAGGACCAGCGCTGCAGCCTCGCGGGCCACGTCCGTGCCGCGGCTGCCCATGGCGATGCCGATGTGGGCGGCCTTGAGCGCCGGCGCGTCGTTGACGCCGTCCCCGGTCATGGCCACGACCTCGCCATTGGCCTTGAGGGCCTGTACGAGGCGAAGCTTTTGCTCAGGGACCGCCCTGGCGAAGACGCTCGTCGTCTTGATCCGCTCGCGGAGCTCGTCGTCGCTCATCCTATCCAGTTCGGCCCCGGTTATGACTTCGCCCTCCGGTGTCAGCCCAATCTCCCGGGCGATGTGCTGGGCCGTGACGGGATAGTCCCCGGTAATCATGAGGACGCGGATCCCCGCCCGGTGGCACTCGGCCACGGCCTCTGGGACGCCGGGGCGGACGGGATCCTCGAGGCCTAGGAGCCCGACGAACTCGAAGGCGAATCCATGCTGGGTTTCGGGAAGGGTGGCCGGGTCGTGCCGCGCCCTGGCCACGCCGAGAACCCTCAGGCCTTGCCCGGCCATTTCATTGACCCGGCTGATGAGCATCTGACGCTCCTCCGGAACCAAGCGGCACAGGTCGGCGATCGTTTCGGGAGCTCCCTTGGCGGTGACGAGCGCTTCCGAGAATCCGGTGGTCAGCCAGACGCGCGACATGGCCAGAGTTTTTTCGGTCAGGGAGTATTCTCTGACGAGTGTCCAATCGTCGTGAAAATGTTCGGGGGGAAGAACGGCGCGTCCGCGCAGCTCGCGGATCGCCTTTTCCATCGGGTCATAGGGATTCACCGGGCTGGCCAGGAGGGCGTATTCGACGATCTTGCCAAGGCCGACGGGAAGGACGGCCGGCCGGTCCGGCAGGGCATGGAGCCCGTCGAGTCCGGCCAGATGTGTCACCGTCATGTGGTTGAGCGTCAGGGTCCCCGTTTTGTCGACACAAAGGACCGTCGCTGCACCAACCGTCTCCACGGCCGGCACGCGCCTGGTGAGGACCCTGTGCCGGGATATCCGCCAGGCGCCCAGGGCGAGAAAGATGGTCAGCACGACCGGGAATTCTTCGGGAAGAGTGGCCATGGCCAGGGTCAGACCGGCCAGGATTCCCCCGAGCAGACTGCCCCGTGTCAGAGTGAAGACGGTCACGATCACCGCGCACAGCCCGAGGCCGAGGAGGGCGAAATTCCTGACGATCAGTCGGGTCTGCCGTTGAAGTGTCGTTTCCTCCGGCTCGAGAGTCTGGAGAGCCTTGCCGATCTTGCCGATTTCCGTCCGAGGGCCGGTGGCCTCCACGCGGGCGAAGCCCCTGCCTTTGACAACTAGGGTTCCCGAATAGACGAAGGGCAGGTCGTCCCCGCCGGGGCGGCCCATCGGCCGGACACCGTCCCAGGCCGCTTTTCTCACGGGCACGGATTCGCCCGTCAGCAGAGACTCGTCGGCGCAAACATTCGTGCCGGCGAGCAGGACCGCGTCGGCCGGGACCCTGTCGCCCTCGGCGACGATAACGATGTCGTCCCGGACGACGTCCCTGCCGGCGATCCGCTGGCGCTGGCCGTCGCGGATGACCAGCGCGCGAGGGCTGGACATGTCGCGCAGCGCCTCCAAAGCCCGTTCCGTTTTCTGCTCCTGAAACAGCGTGATGGCCATGACGACAAAGACAAAGCCCAGAAGCATCAAGGCCTCTTCCATATCGCCCAGCATGAGATAGAGAAGGCCGCAGGCGATGAGAAGGAGGAACATCGGTTCGCGCACGACGTCAAGAACGATATGCCACAGGCGCCTCTTCCTGGCCGAAGGCAGCTCGTTGGGCCCGTCCTGTTCCAGCCGGTCCTGGACCTCGGCCCCGGTGAGGCCCACGTAGCTTTCTTCTTCGTGGAGTTGAAGGGAATTGTTCATCGTTCTGACTCTGGAAATGCGGGCGACCGGGGTCCGGCGATCGGAATGCCCAGCGTCCTAAGGGTACGAAGCGCCTCGCGAATGGCCGTCGGAAAGCCGGCCTTTCCAAGCGCTTCTTGTATCTCCTTCCGGCGGGAGGCGATGCGGCCGTTGGCAGCCTGGACAGGCCGGCCCCCCGCGCCATACACGAGAATTTTCATGATGTCTGTCTCCCAGAAATTTCGATCTGCCAGCTGCTCCTTTTCTCCGATACCGGAATCAAGAACCAAGCTCCGGTCGAGACCCCGGACTATGGACCGAGAGGACTCGCGGGTTGTTACCGTGAGGGAGGACGGATCAGCGGACGGGCGGGCCCGGTCAAATGCGCCACGGCGGCCGGGATGAAGGAATGAAGGGCCAGGCGCGGCCTGGGGAGCGACCCGACGACCGGCATCTCCGAATCGTCGGCGTGATCCAAAGTCTCGGTTTGCTCCTCCGGAGATCCGTTCCGGCCCGCATCGGGAAAAGCGGCATCCGGATCGAGACGGCCGTCGGGAACGGGGGACGGCATTAAGCCGGCTAAACCGCAGAGCGCCAGAACGAGACAGAGGGCCCCCAGTCGGCGGACGCGGCGCAGGGCGGGACGTTCAGCCGTGGCGCACATGATTCAACCCGTATCTGAACAGGGCGGCGGCGTGAGAGTCCAGCTGATAAAAAACCAGGCGCCCGTCTTTGCGGGGCTCGACGAGCCTCATCTGGCGCAGGGCGCGCAAGTGGTGGGAAACCGCCGATTCGGTCAGCCCGACGGCCTCGGCCACCGCGCCGACGTTTCTTTCGCCCGCGGCCAGCACGGACAGGATCCGGACGCGGCTGGTGTCGCTGAACGCGCCGAACAGTTCAGCGACGTGCCCAGCGGCGTGTTCGTCCAGGACCCTGGGATTCGCGGAGCGTCGCCGGTTTTTCATACTTCAATACATGAACAATTGTTCAATTATAGACAGTATATTATTCAGGAAAAGAAGAATGTCAAGCCCCGACGCGGTCCGGCGGCCAGATCAGGATGGCACCTTGGGGAACGTCCCCAGGCTAGGAAGGTATCCCGTGGAACGTCCCGAGGCTTCTTGGCGAGGTTGCCCGTCCCGTCAGCGTGGCCGTGGCCGGATGCCCAGATAGTACGCCGTGTTGGCGTTCGCGTCGATCTTGATCTTGATCCGGCCCGGCATCGCGCTCAGGATCGGGTTCACGCCGGGGCCGTGGCCGGCCATGTCGCTGAACCCGTGGATGACGGTGCCGATGGTCACCGCGCCGGCGTATCTTCCCGGAGCGAAGGCGTCATAGGCATCCCGGATGGCCACGACGTCGCCGAGCCTGAGCGTTTTCAGGTTGTATTGTTCGACGACTTCGGGGCACGTCGTCTGGATGTCATAATCCAGGGATTCCACCGGCGAATATCCCATCCCTGATCCCATGATGTGGCCCGGGACCTCCATGACGACAGGGACGACCAGCTGTCCTTCCTCGACCTCGAGGCCGAGCTTCTCGAGAAGCTCCGGCGAGAGCTTATTGACCTTGACGTCATCGAACCCCTCGATCCTGAGCCCGGCGCCCTTGGCCCTGACCTGCACCTTGTCGTTCAGGGCGAGCTTTTCGACGGTCTCCTTCGGGAACCAGACCTTGTCGTCCGAGCCCGCGTGACGGCCGATGTAATAGCCTTTCGCTCCTTTCGCCTCGCCGCTCACGACTTGGGCCTCATTCCCAATGCAGGCCAGGAGGGCCAGCGGGCATTCGCCCGGATACGGATACTCCTTGCCCTGGATCGTCACGTCGGGCTCCACGTGGTCGCCCTCGGCCCAGCCATAGACCGAGTCGCCGAGCGAAACCCGGTAGTTGATCGAAGCCATGCCGAGGTCCAGGGAGGGTTTACCCTCGTAGTTCACCGAATAGTCCGCGCCCCCCGTGGGCTGGACAACGCCCTCAACGGCCGTGACGATCAAGGTGTCCTTGTTGGTCTTCAATCCGGCGGGCGTTTTCCCCTCCGCGGCGGGCTTCCCGGCCGGCGCCGGGGCCGCCGCCGGCGCTTTATTCGACAGGCCAATCCCGAGGTACTTCCCGATGTTCGCCGCCGGGTCGATCTTCGCCGCGAGCTTGCCGAACCGCGTGGAGAGAATCGGGGTCACGCCGATCCCCAGGCCGGAGAAGTCGCTCGGTCCGCTGCAGACGACTCCCACCGTCGCGCCGCCCTTGTAGTAACCCTTGCCGTAATCCGTTTGGGTGTCTTGGAGGAGGACGAGGTCACCGAAGCGCAGCTCGTCGAGCCCGTGCTGCTTGATGTCGGGCGGATAGCAGGTCTGGATGTGCCAGTTGCCGAAGAGGGCCCCGCTGCCCGCGCCCTGGCCGATGATCTCCGCCGGGATCTCCTTGACCACGGGCACTTCGAGCCTGTCGCCGGCGACCCGGATGCCCAGCTTTTCCAGGAGACCGGGCGCCAGGCTGTGAACAAACACGTCCTTGAACCCTTCGATTTCGAGTCCCAGCCCGCACGCCTTGGCCTGGAGTCCGTCGCCGACGGTGAGCCTGTCGAGGACCGAGTCCGCGAAATGGAGAAGAACATAATTGCCGAACTTGCCGATGACGACTCCCTTTTCTCCCCTGGCCTCACCGCCCAGGACGCGGACCTCGTTGCCGAGCGAGGCGTGAGTCAGCCAGGCGTCGCCGCCGGACCGGTTATCCCCGCCGCCCTGGGCCGCGACACCCACCGTCGCCCTGTCACCCCGGGCCCAACCGAACAGCCGGTCGCCGATTTTCAGGTTATAGTTGATGCCTCCCGTGCCGATGGCGAGCTTCGGCTTCCCGTCCCAGGTCACGGCGTAGCCACGCGCGGGCTGGGCCGGCGCGATCCTGCCTTGGACGGCGATGGTGAGCACTCTGTCCTTGTTTGTCGAGAGCGTCTGCGGCGCCGGTTTATCAAGAGCCCCGATCCCCACGGCCGCCGCGAGGATCGTAATAATGAACAATCCGCCCAACATTCTCCTGTTCATGCCTCCTCCTTCTCCGGCCGATCCGAGGCGGCCGGTTTCAGTTGAGTCTGTGCGGCCTTGAGGCGGTTCTATCAAAGCCTCCGATCTCTGTCAACCAAGGAGGAGCTCACGCGCAGAGAAACGG
>Ga0315275_10004730_pt1 | contig 12782 bp, 14 predicted proteins | sample YL17G03_0_MG_FD_205557 | JGI IMG/M metagenome (GOLD analysis project Ga0315275, IMG submission 205557) | Sediment microbial communities from Yellowstone Lake, YNP, Wyoming, USA - YL17G03_0 | ecosystem: Environmental > Aquatic > Freshwater > Lake > Sediment | place: USA: Wyoming | collected... | reverse complement strand
CTGCGCCCGCCCCGCGCCCCTGCCCATGAACCTCCTCCCCGGCGCCCTCGATCCCTGAGCTTCTGTAGGGCGGGCATTCCCATGCCCGCCGCAGTCGGAGGGGAAGGACTCGAGGGCTAGCGGCGGCCGCCAACAGCCCGGTAGTGGGTCAGCTTCAGATGAGGAGGATCAGATCGTCGGCGTAGACGCTAGTGGAGGAGTAGCGGGCGGGTCCCACTCGGTAGGCCTAGTGACCATCGTGCCATCGGACAACCGAAGGGGACTCGGGTACTGATTGGTGAGGTAGTTCTCGCGCGTCAGCTTGAAAGACGCGTGGGAGAAGCGCCTCAGATCGTCGTTCACCCTTTGATATGGGAACACGCAGAAGATGGAAACCTCGGGGAAGAGTTTCCGGCAGACCTTCACCGCAGGGACAAGGTCCGTATCTCCAGTTACCAGCACGAAGGAAGCGGCCGCGCCGGAATGACACAGTTCAAAGAGCTTCGCGGCTATCGCTACGTCGGTTTCCTTCTCTTCGTGGTGCCGACTCTCCTTGCCGCAGAGGTGACACGTCACCATTTTGACCTTGAAACTACCAAGGTGTACCTGGATGCCGGAGCCCCTCAAGCACCTCACGTAGAATCTGTGCCTCCTCAGTGTGCCTGGGGGACAATGGTTGGGGGTGCCGAGAAGTAGTAGATGCCATCCATCTCCACTTGGTCTTTGACTACGGCCCCCACTTTGTCGAAGAAGCTGAGGCAGAGGCGGCGCAGATCGAGCCACTTGACGCACGTGCCTCCGTTGTCTTCCTGGGCTTTGACAACGGAATGGTAGAGATTGAACCCGTCAACTAGGAATGCGACTCGGTTCATGGCACCATGAAAAAATCCCCAGGAGCGTACCCCTGGGGGGACTGTCGCAACATAGGCGACAGCGTTGACCCTGTGATTCTATCCAGTTCGTACCATATTGTCAACACGAAGCTACCATAGAAATGGTGGCTTTTTGCGCGAAACAGCTAAACAGATCCCCCTGCATATGGTATGGTCGCCATATGCCTAAACGCTCAAGCAAGGGTAAGCAGGGGCCGGAGGGCGTGAACGAGATCGCCTTCCGTGTGGGGAAGGAGGCGACGGGAGAAGCGCCACCAGAAGCGACCAGCGGGAAGAACCCCGCGGCCGTGGCGCTGGGCCGCCTAGGCGGGGCGAAATGGGGGAAGGCGCGGGCGGCCAAACTCATGCCAGAGAAACGGTCCGAGGTAGCTAAGAGGGCCGCCAATGCGCGGTGGAGACGCTCTGCCAGGGGGTAAGGGCCCCTTCGGATTTTCGATGACAAAAGTTGCCCCAAAAGTTGACAGCGCGGGCCAGACCTGCTACACTCGCCCCAGACAGGAGACCAGAAAGGCCCGACGTGATACAGGAACCAGACGAAGCAGCAGAGGCGCTATCGCCGTACCGTTCTACCATCGTGGAGTGCGTAGCCGACGCGATCCACCAGTTTCATCAGGAACTGCTGGCCGGCGGTCCGTTCAGCAAGCGAACACAGTCCAGCGCGATCAATGACTACATGGTCAACTACGCCAAGACCACCTTGCTTGCGCTGCCTGGCGTAGGTTATCTTCCTCTGCGAGGGCGACACCTCTTCACGCTTGGCGACGACTTCACCCTGCACCTCAAGAAACTCGATGACATGCGACGCAGCGTCGGCACCCTGACGCAACAGCGGCGGTTATTCCTAGAGCAGCAGCACCCACAGTTGCAGTTGCCTCTCCGGGATCGCACGTTCATTGAAGCCGGATATTCCTGGCACGATGATTTCCGTATGCCGTTCGGCGTCTATGTCGCGTGCCCGCTCAAGAACCCAGCAGGTCAGCGAGTCAGCAACCTATGGGTCCTGCGTCTGGACGGGGAATCGGGTGTTAGTGCGGCCGGGATTTCCGCCTTGCCCATCATGCCTTTGGATCAGGGCGCTGGCGCGATAATCCTGCCCACGATCGCCGATAGGGACAAGCGCAACAGGGAAACAGCGGATGGTCAGTGATGGTCCCGTGAGCAATGCAGAGATGTTCGTGATCGCGCGGGAATCGCGCGGCCTTACAATGGCCGAACTTGCGGAACTCACTTCGATCCACAAGACCACGATATCGCGCATCGAGGCTGGGATTCGCGCGCCCTCGGAAGAACAGGTATCTTGCATAGCCAGGGCGCTCGACTATCCGAAGGAGTTCTTCTCCCAGAGCGCGCAGATACGTGGCTTTGAGCCTACGCAGTTGTTCCACAGGAAGCGACGCGCTGCATCTGCGAAGGTCCTCGCCAAGATCCATGCGCAGGTGAACATCATCCGGTGGAACGTCGCAAGATTGCTGCGTGCAGTCGAGGTGCCGGAACTGCGCATTCCCCGAGTCGACATTGAGGAGTTCAAGGGCTCTCCGGAGGATATCGCACGCGTTGTTCGAGCATCCTGGGGATTGCCCCGAGGACCGGTGCGGAATCTGACGAGGGCCATCGAGGCGGCTGGCGGCCTCGTGATCCCCTTCTCATTTGGCACTGAGCACATTGACGCTATCAGCATGTGGCCGGATGATCTGAAGTTGCCGCCTTTGTTTCTCGTAGACCTGAGTATGCCCGGCGATAGGTTACGGTTCTCTCTGTGCCACGAACTGGGCCATATCATCATGCATCGGTCCTACCTCGAACCGGACATGGAAGACCAGGCGAACGAGTTTGCGGCGGAGTTCCTGATCCCGAGAGAAGACATAGTGCTTGACGATTACTCGGTTGCGTCTTTCGCCGCGCTCAAACAGTATTGGCGCGTTTCCATGGCGGCACTGATAATGCGTGCCGGGCCGACGAGGGGAATCGGCTTGGTAAGCAAGAAAGACGAAACCAACCTCTGGAAGCGGATGAGTGCTGCTGGCTACCGGAAGCGGGAGCCGCGGGAAGTTGACGTGCTTGTCGAGAGACCGACCTTGTACCCCGGTATCGTCGGGCTCTACCAGAAGGAGCTGCGATACACGGCCGATGACCTCTCCGCGTTGCTTCGCCTAAATCGCAATGACCTCGATCAGTTGTATCTGTCGCAGGTGCGCGACGAACGGCTCCCGCACCTTCGGGTCGTCAACTGACCTTCGTTTCACCTGGCATTCCCCGTGAATGGGTCAGGCAAAGGTATTGACAATCAGACGCTGAGAACCACCCCCGCGGTGGCCGCCGGGGTTGCCGATCATGTCTGGTCAGTCGAGGAAATCGTGGCACTGCTCCCCTGAGACTGACCCACACCCGCCGGCCCCGCGCGGTTGACTTCGCCACCCCATTATGCTATCGTAACCTTGGTTGATGTCAGCCAAGACTAATGGCACTGATCGCTTCTGGGAGCCAGGAGCAGGTCAGTGCTTCTCTTTCAGGTGCTCGGACCGGGCGAAGCCCACCGGGAGCAGGCGAGATGCCGAAGCAAGACACCGTACTCACTCCAGAGGGCCTCAAGAAGCTCACCTCCGAGTTGGATGAGTTGAAGTCCGTCGCCCGCAAGCGCGTCGCCGACCGGATTCGCGAGGCCAAGCAGTTCGGCGAGATCGGCGAGAACTCGGAGTACGAGGCGGCCAAGGCCGAGCAGGCCCAGCTCGAGGGCCGGATCGAGGCGCTCCAGTACATCCTGCACAACGCCGTCATCGTCGAGCGCCCGGAGCACGACGGACGGGTCGGCGTCGGCTCGCAGGTCAGGCTGCGCGACGTGGAGAGCGGCGAAGAGGCCGACTACCACATCGTCGGCGCGCTGGAGGCCGATCCAGCCGAGCACCGCATCTCCAACCAATCTCCTCTGGGCGAGGCCATCATGGGCCACGGGGCCGGCGAGACCCTCCAGGTCCAGACCCCGGGCGGCCCTCGCACCTACGTGATCCTCTCTGTCGGCGAGTGAGGCGAAGATGCCGGATGCGGGCGCAGAGGCGCGGGACGAGAACGAGCTGGTCCGCCACCGCCGGGAGAAGCTGGCCCACCTCCGCGCCGCCGGTCGCGACCCCTTCCTCATCACCCGCTTCGACCGCAGCCACGTCGCGGCCGATCTCCACGCCTCCTTCGCCGAGCTGGATGGCAAGGCAGTGCGCGTCGCCGGGCGCCTGGGCGCCGAGCGCCGCCACGGGAAGGCCACCTTCGCCGACCTCCATGACCTCTCCGGCCGCGTGCAGTTGCTCTTCCGCATTGACCGGCTCGGCCAGGACGGCTACCAGGGCCTCGCCGACTTCGACAGCGGCGATCTGATCGGTGCCTCCGGTGTGCTCTTGCGCACCCGCACCGGGGAGATCACGGTCGAGGTCACCGAGTACAGGCTGCTCGCCAAGGCCCTTCGTCCCCCTCCCGAGAAATGGCACGGGCTTCGCGATGTGGAGGTGCGCTACCGCCAGCGCTATCTTGACCTGAGCGCCAGTGAGGAGGTGCGGCGGGTCTTCGTTATCCGCAGCAAGGTGATCAGCGCGCTCCGCCGCTTCCTGGACGAGCGGGGCTTTCTCGAGGTCGAAACTCCCATGATGCAGCCGGTCCCGGGCGGCGCGCTGGCCCGACCTTTCATCACCCACCACAACGCCCTCGACGTGGACTTCTACCTGCGCATCGCCACCGAGCTCTACCTCAAGCGCCTGGTGGTGGGCGGACTGGAGAAGGTCTATGAGATCGGCCGCGTCCTCCGCAACGAGGGTATCTCCGCCCGCCACAACCCCGAGTTCACCATGCTGGAGGCCTACCAGGCCTATGCCGACTACGGGGATATGATGGCCCTGTTCGAGGGGATGGTTTGCCAGGCCGCCCAGGAAGCGCTTGGCAGTCTTAGCCTGACCTACCAGGGCCACCCGGTGGACCTGACTCCTCCCTGGCGGCGAGTGGCCCTGCTCGACATCATCGCCGAGCAGGCCGACCTCAACCCCGCGCGCCTGGCGACTCAGGAGGAGGCGCAGCGGCTGTGCGCCGAGCGAGGGCTGCCGGCCGACCCGGACCTGCCCCTGAGCACCATGATCAACAACATCTTCGAGCGCTACGTCCAGCCGTCGCTGATCGCGCCCACCTTCGTCACCGACTACCCCGTCTCGGTGTCTCCGCTGGCCAAGGCCCGCCCCGACAATCCCGCCCTGGCCGAGCGGTTCGAGCCCTTCATCGCGGGCCTGGAACTGGGGAACGCCTTCTCGGAGCTGAACGACCCGGATGAGCAGCGCCGACGCTTCGAGCAGCAGCTTCGCTCCCGCGCCGCCGGCGACGAAGAGGCCCACCCCATGGATGAGGACTATGTGCGCGCCCTGGAGTACGGGATGCCGCCCACCGGCGGCCTGGGGCTGGGTGTGGACCGGCTGGTGATGGCCCTGACGGACTCCCCCTCAATCCGCGACGTAATCCTATTCCCCCAGCTCAGACCTCAGAGCTGAAGACGCGTCGCGCGACCGCCTGGTCCCTACAGCGCTTCCGCGGCCTGGAGGATGTGCGCGATATCGCGGTAGAGCACATCCCGGAGCTGGCCCTCTGCGGCCACGGTCAGGTGGAAGTTGTTGTAGTAGCGCAGTTGCCCGACCAGGGTGCTTCCGGATTTGAGGTGCACGATGACGCGCAGCCCCGGAGCAGTCTGGGAGCGCGCGTGGAGCCGATCCCAGAGCTGGTCTTCCGGGTCCGACGAATGGTCGTAGATCAGAGTTGGTGGCGCCGGCGGCTTCGTCATCACGGCCTACCTTCCCCTCGGCGAGCCCACCATCGAGCTCCTCCGGGATGAAAGATGAATGAGGCGGGCTTTGGGCCGCTCGCCGCTTGCCCCCTTCGCATCGGGGCAAGGAAGGTAGTCTCCGTGCCTGACTCTGCTGCCTTTGCCAGGACTCGATTCCGCCGCATTATAGCATGACCCCTTCGATTCCGCAACCGACCAGCCAGTGCAAGACAGCGATTGGAAGGTTGACATACGGTCGCGACCCTTGTTAGCATACCAGACCAACCCTATCCGGCCGGCGTGGACCTGGTCGCGCCGCGCCCCACAAGGCGGTGCAGAGATGGCCTTTCTTCGCGGCAAGCCCTCACAGCCGGGCTACTCCCAGCTGGTCGCGCCCGACAGTTCCGACATGACCTACATTGAGTTCGGGCTGCTCAGTCTTAGGGGCGGGGGGTCCTGGGAGCACGGCTTCCCAGGCCGCGAGTGCCTCCTCGTGCTCCTCGGCGGGAAGTGTGACCTCGCGGCTGGCGGCAAGTCATGGCAGACGATCGGGCAGCGGAGGGATGTCTTCGACGGGCGCCCGACCGCGGTCTACCTGCCGCCAGGCGAGTCCTTCCGGGTCACCGCCCCCCACGAGGTGGAAATCGCGGTCTGCCTGGCGCGCGCCGAGAAGGGGCCGGAGGTCACCTTGGTCACGCCGGACCAGGTAGGAGTCAGAAGCGTCGGCCGGGGCAGCTTCCAGCGGAGCATCCACGACATCGCCGTCATCGGCGGTCTGGACTGCCAGCGCATGCTGGTGGGTGAGACCTACAACCCGCCAGGCCTGTGGTCCAGCTATCCCCCCCACAAGCACGACGTTCACTCCCCCCCGGCCGAGTCGAAGCTCGAGGAGGTCTACCACTTCCGCGTGAAGCCGCCCCAGGGCTTCGGGATCCAGCGGGTATACGGGGAAGGGTTCGACGAGAGCCATGCGGTGCAGGATCGAGACACCGTCACCATCGCCCGCGGCTACCATCCGGTGGTGGCCGCCCCGGGCTATCAGCTCTACTACCTCTGGATTCTGGCCGGCGAACAGCGCATCATGCACCCGAGAGACGATCAGGCCCACGCCTGGGTGCAGAAGGAAGGCCTGTGATCGCCTCGGCGACCGGCCGAGCCGCGCTGCTCCAGCCCCCCTACCGCATCACCTCCCAGTAGATCCGATCGAGATCGGCCTCATCCGCATAGGCGATCTCGATCGTTCCGCCCTTCCCTTTGGGTCGGACCCGGACTAGGGCGCTCAGCCTGTCCCGCATCCGGTCTTGCAGGTCCTGAAGGTTCGGGTCCAGGCCCAGTAATTTAGGCCCCTCTAAAAATGTTCCACGTGGAACATCCCTCCCGGACACCTTGGCCGCCAACTTCGCGGTCTCCTTGACCGAGAGCCCTCGCCTCACCACGCTCCGGTAGACCCTCAACTGCGCCCTCGGGTCAGCGATTCCCACCAGGATCTTCCCGTGCCCCTCCTCCATCCGGCCCTCACGGATCGCCTCCTGCATCATGGGCGGCAGCACCAGCAGTCGCATCGTGTTCGCCACCGCCGGCCGGCTCTTCCCCACCCGTTCCGCCACCTGCTCCTGCGTCAGCCCGAACTCCGTCGCCAGCCACGAGTAGGCTGTCGCCGCTTCCATCGCGTTGATGTCCTCCCGCTGCAAGTTCTCCACCAGGGCCAGTTCCAGCGTCTCCCGGTCGTTCGCCTCTCGCACCATCACCGGGACCCGCGCCAGCCCCGCTCGCTTCGCCGCCTCCAACCGCCGCTCCCCGGCGATCAGCTCCAGCTCCGCTCCCTTGCGGCGGACCACCAGGGGCTGAAGGATCCCATGAGTTCGGACCGACTCCACCAATTCCGCCAGACCCTCCTCCCCCGCCCGCACTCGCGGCTGGTGCCGGCTTGGGGAGATCCGGTCCACCGGGACCTCCTGGACGACCGTCTCCAACTCGGAGAGCATCCCCGTCGGTATCAACGACCTGATCCCCTTGCGAGTCTCCACCTGCGACCACCTCCCTCGCCAGTTGCTCGTAGGCCTGCGCGGCCCGGCTGCCTGGCGCATACTGGATGATCGGCTGCCCATAGATGGGCGCCTCGGATAGCCTCACCGTCCTCGGGATCACCGCCTGGAAGACCCGTCCTGGATAGTGCCGCCGCACCTCGTCGGCGACCTCGCTGGACAGGCGCGTCCGGCCATCGAACATGGTCAGCACGATGCCCTGGATCTCGAGCCCGGGGTTCAGCATCCGGGCCACCAGCCTCAGCGTGCTGTGCAGCTGCGTCAGCCCCTCGAGCGCGTAGAACTCGCACTGGATCGGGATGACGACCGAGTCCGCCGCGGTCAGGCAGTTGACCGTCAGGAGGCCCAACGAGGGCGGGCTGTCCAGGATGACGTACTCATAGGCCTCCCGGGCAGGTGCCAGACACGACCGCAGTCTCGTTTCCCGGGCGAGGGCACTCACCAGTTCCACCTCGGCGCCGGCCAGATCAACAGTCGCCGGGGCCACCCGGAGACCCTCCACTCGACTGTCCACCACCACCTCGGCGAGCGCCCTCGTCTGGTGCAGGCATTCGTAGACCGTCGCGCCGAGCTGGGACTTGTCAACGCCGAGGCCGCTGGTGGCATTCCCTTGTGGGTCCATGTCCACCAGCAGCACCTTCCGCCCAAGGGCGGCCAGGCACGCGCCCAGGTTTATCGCGGTCGTGGTCTTCCCGACTCCGCCCTTCTGGTTCACAATCGCGAGAACGCGGCCCACCGGCTGCCTACCAGGCGCGAGATGCGGCATTCTACGGGGTGTAGTCGCTTCTGTCAACAGCAATACGCGCTGGATCCTGCAGAGGCATAAGCGCGATCCAGGGCTGCCGAAAAGCTACTAATCGCTTGTTTGTTTCGGCAGTCGTGCTCGCATCCCGTTCACATACCGGCCGGGAGGCCGCGCAGACCCCGCTGCGCTGTGGTATCCTTGACTGGTCGGCGAGAGGAGGGGAGGAGCCGTGATGTCCAGCATCGGCCTGTGCGCCCGACTCATTGTCAGCGCCTCCCGCTTCGGATCCAATCGCCTGCCAGCAATATTGGCTTTCGTATGCTTGCTAAACGGACTAGCGTATGGTAGCGCATCTGCTCCCGCGCCATGATGGCCGTCTACGTGCAGCGGGCGTTCAAGTTGCCGAGGTAGGGGGATGCCACGCGGCCGCTCTCGCCCGAAGGGCTTCGCTTCCCCCGGCAACAGTGGTGGAATATGAACTTGCCGCAGTAGGTGGGCATCGGGAGACGAAGATGCGAGTGTCGTCGCCTAAGGTGAGGCGGATCGGGATCGCACTAGCATTGGCGGTGCTTGCCACCGCCTGCTGGGCAGTGGGCACGGCATCCAGGGAAAGGCCCGAGGCGGTGCCCGCAGTGCGGCCGGGGAGGGTGGTCTCGATCGATGGGCTGCGGATGGAGAGCGCCTTCCCGCCTCTGGTCCCCGCGGCCATGCCGGAAGGTTTCGCGCTGGACCGGATCGAGATGGCCACTGTCGATCAGCTCGAAGGTAAGGCCGTCTCTCCCCCCCGGCAGGCCGTTCGCTTCGTCTACCGGCGAGCGGACCACCCAGGGACCATCAATGTCGTGGAGACCCCGCGCCGCGACGGGATGGCAATCCTGGACATCCTGTCTGCCAACTACTTCGCTGACTGGTATGTGCCGGATTCCTGTTCTCTCATGATGTCCAGAACGATGGGCGAGATCGAGTACGTTCTGCTCTCGGGTCCGCCGATCAACAGCCAGACTCTTGAACAACTGCAGCACGTGCCCTGGGTGGCCCCGTGGAAGGCACCGGATGGGAACCTGCGGCCGCTGCCTATCCTACCGGATCCCGTGGTCGGCGATGTCGGCACCGAGGATGTCGGCGCGAAGTGGCTAGGCAAACCTGTGACGCTATCAGAATTGCGTATGCGCTGCTCGTTCCGGCCGCAGCTGCCTTGCTGGCTTCCGGCCCACTATGAGCTGCATGCGCCAGAGATCGTCTGGGTCGTCGCGGGGTCGGGAATCCCCGCGCAGCACGCGGTGCGCCTGATATACGCCCGCGAGGGCCAGTCGCGGGCGATCAACGTGATCGAGATCAAGCACGCCCCCGGAGACCACAACTGGGCTGCATTCCTGATCGGGCAGGGCTACTTCGCGGACTTCCAGGCAGACCCCCTCAACCGGCAATACTGGGGATCTGTGGACGGCATCGACTTCGTCGTTGTATCGAAGGTGGAACTCGGCTCGGACCGGCTGATGAGCCCGAAGGAGTGGCGCCCGCTCACGCCGGCCGATGCCAGGGCATCGCCTTGCCAATCGGCTCCCGCCCGCCAGGCCCACGCTCTGCGGTAAGGTAAGCTCCTCTCTTGGTACCGAGATCGAGAACGCCAGAAGCGGTTCTACGCCGCTCCCGCCGCCGACGCGCACGTCTACGCTCTTCCAGGCTGCCCATATAGGCGCCGTTCTGTAGGGCGAGCGTTCCGACACAGCGGAGGGCAAGCCCACGCCTGCCGCCTGTTCCGGGGCAGGACCGGGGCGGGGCGCGTGGAAGGTAGGATAACATGCGATGGGACGGCGAATACTCTGCGCACCGCCGACCTCTCCCCGGCGACCCATCTCTCCCTGTGGGCGCGTCCGCAGGAATTCGCGATGCCTAGCCGCAGGAAGAAGAGCCCCCAGCATGAGCGCAAACGTAGTCCCGATCCCCGACCCTGGCCTGGCTGGCGCTTCCTGCCTTTCGTCCTTGCCGCCGTTCCTCTGCTCTACATCATCCGCGTGGTCGTCAGGTTTCGGGTGGACGTGCCGTTCTGGGATGAATGGGACCTGGTTCCGCTGGTGGGGAGGAGCTATGAGGGCTCCTTTGCGTGGCCTCAGCTGTGGGCGTGGCACAACGAACACCGGATCTTCTTCCCGCGAGCGATCTTGCTGCTCCTGGTACGAGCGACGGGATGGAACGTCTCCTACGAGTTGGCCGCCAACCTGCTGGTGGCCTGCGGCATCTGCACCGCGCTCGTCTGGCAGCTCGAGCACAGCAGGAAAGCCGTCGGCGATAGGGGGCCAAACTGGCTGATCCCGGTGGTGTCGGCGATGGTGTTCTCCCTCAACCAGTGGGGGAACTGGCTGTGTGGGTGGCAGATCAGCTTTCTGCTGAACGTGTGCGCGGTGATCGCGGGCCTGGTAGTCCTGGCCAGCGCTCCCCTGCAATGGTGGCGGCTCCCTCTGGCCCTGGTGCTGGGCCTTGTCGCCTCGTACTCGCTGGCCTCCGGTCTGGTCTACTGGCCAGTCGGACTTATCGTGGTCGGCCTTCGCCCCGGCGCCGGCCGCCGGGAGAAGCGCCTCCACCTGGCGGCGTGGGCGCTCTCCGGGGCCGCCGTCGTCGCCTGCTATCTACATGGCTTTCGCCCGGGACCCTACCATACTCCGCTGGGCACATTCCTGAGGGAGCCGGCCTGGTTCGCCGGATATGTCCTGACCTACCTCGGCGCCCCCATGAGCCGGGAGCACGCGATGCTCGCGGGGGCGTTGGGCCTCCTGGCTCTGCCGGCCCTGGCGCTCGTGCTACTGCGGCAGGAGCGAGTGAGACTGGAATTGCTCATGCCCTATCTGGGGCTCTCCGGTTATGCGGTGATCAGCGCCGGCCTTACCGGCACGGGCCGGATGTCCTTCGGCATCGCCCAGGCCTTGAGCTCGCGTTACATTGTCTCGGGCAACCTGCTGTGGATCTCCGATCTCGCCCTCCTGTACCTGCTGGTGAAGACGAGCCGGCCTCCGCGCGCGGGGCGGGGGATACAGCCTTACCTTACGGGGGCCGGAGTGGCCGCCGTCGCCCTTCTGGCCTGCTGTGCTCTGCGCAGTTCCAAGGCGGCCAAACCGGATCTTGCCGGAATGAGCCACCGGCTCGCGGCCGGCCGCGCAGCCCTGCTGGCCGGGGGAGACGATGAAGCGCTGCGCCTGATACACCCCAATCCGAAGGCGCTGAGGGAGAAGCGAGAGGTGCTCAAGCGCTACCATCTGTCGGTGTTCCGACAGGCTGGTGATTGATGGAAGGGAAGACGGTGAGCCGGGTAGCGGCAAGACGAGTCGGGGAAGACCTGGCTGAGGCGGTGCGGGAGGTGATGGAGCTCGCGGACTGGCGCCGACACCTGGATCTCAGCAAACCGGTGCTGCTCAAGCCCAACCTGGGATGGGACAACTTCCTCCCGGGGGCCGTCACCTCTCCGGCCGTGCTCGACGCCGTGATCCGAGTGCTGCGCCCTCACGCCTCGACGCTGCTCGTGGTCGAGGCTGACCAGGTGCTGGTGCGCTGCGAGAAGGCGCTGCGGAAAGCGGGCGCAGATCGCGTCTGCGAGCAGCACGGGATTCCATTCGTGAACCTGTCCCGCGAGCCGATGGTGAGCGTCCCCCTGGGCGGAGAGGTGTTCCCCGAGATCCGCCTTCCCAGGTTGCTGCTCGACGCGAATCTGGTGACCATCCCGGTGATGAAGACCCACGATAAGACGGTGGTCACCGGGGCTCTCAAGAACCAATGGGGGTGCCTGGATAAGGTGCGGCACACCTATCACTTGGAGGTGTCGCGCGCCATCGTCGAACTCAACCAGGCGCTACGGCCTCGATTCGCGGTAATGGACGCCACCGTCTCCCTGGAGGGCAACGGGCCCAAGTCCGGCCGCCCGCGGGTGACCGACCTGGTGCTGGCCTCCGGAGATCTGGTGGCCCTGGACGCCACCGCGGCCCGGCTGATGGGGTTCGATCCCGCCCGGATAGAACACCTCCAGATCGCCCAGCAGGCCGGGCTGGGGTGCGCGCAGCCCGGCGGCATCGAGCTGCTGGGCGATCCCGTTGGGGACCTGAACTTCGGCTTCCGCCCCGCCCGCTCCAACCTGGTGTCCGTGGTCGAGTTGAAGCTGAGACGGTCGCGGCTGAAGCAGGTCGTGTTCGCAGGCCCGATCTTCTGGCTGGCCTGCCGGGGCGCCCTGGTGTTCTACTTCTTCTGGTACCATCTGGTAGGGCGTCGTTTCCGCAACGAGATTCTGCGCCACCCGCGCTACGGCGCGCAATGGCGGCGCCCTTCCCCAGAGACGGACCGTTGAGGATCGC
>Ga0315275_10004729_pt1 | contig 12783 bp, 3 predicted proteins | sample YL17G03_0_MG_FD_205557 | JGI IMG/M metagenome (GOLD analysis project Ga0315275, IMG submission 205557) | Sediment microbial communities from Yellowstone Lake, YNP, Wyoming, USA - YL17G03_0 | ecosystem: Environmental > Aquatic > Freshwater > Lake > Sediment | place: USA: Wyoming | collected... | reverse complement strand
AAGCTGTTGAGCGTCAATGCCGTCGGGACGTTGGCGACCTGGTTGACCATCGTGCCCGTCCCACCGTTGTTGTTGAAGATCACGGTGCGCATCGGCAGCGCACTCCACTGGGCATAGAGCGTGGCATCCGCCGAGAAGGGGTAGCTCGCTCCGTCTGCGTAGGCAGTGCCTGATCCATTCGCAGCCGTGTTCCACCCGCTGAACGAGTAGCCCAGCCGCGTGAAGCTGTTGAGCGTCAATGCCGTCGGGACGTTGGCGGTCTGGTTGACCATCGTGCCCGTCCCACCGTTGTTGTCAAAGATCACGGTGCGCATCGGCAGCGCACTCCACTGGGCATAGAGCGTGGCATCCGCCGAGAAGGCGTAGCTCGCTCCGTCTGCGTAGGCAGTACCTGATCCATTCGCAGCCGTGTTCCACCCGCTGAACGAGTAGCCCAGCCGCGTGAAGGCGTTGGTCGTCAATGCCGTCGGGACGTTGGTGGTCTGGGCGCTCATCGTGCCCGTCCCGCCATTGCTGTTGAAGGTCACGGTGTGCATCGGCAGCGCACTCCACAGGGCGTAGAGCGTGATATCAGCCGAGAAGTCGTAGATCGCTCCGTCCGCGTAGGCAGTGCCCGTGCCGCCAGCGTTGGTGTTCCACCCGCTGAACGAGTAGCCGGCACGCGTGAAGCTGTTGAGCGTCAATGCCGTCGGGACGTTGGCGACCTGGTCGCTCATCGTGCCCGTCCCGCCGTTGGCATCAAAGATCACGGTGCGGAAACTTGTCCCCGTCAAATCGAGGCGAACGTTAGGTCCGCTTACCCAGGGCGCAGACTGATCCGCTAAATAACTGCCAATATAGAAGACGACTGTATCCCCCGGAATACCTCCTTCGATAATACCTGGTGTCGCAGTATCATCACCGGGCACTTTTAAGGCAAAGTAAGCAGTAACGCCTAAATAATAACCAGTCACTGTCGCAGTAGCATATTGAACACCGTTGATGCGTGCTGAGACGATGGTGCCTAATGGTACATCTACTCCATCAAGCGTGACTAATCCCCAAAAAGGGGAAGGTAGGGGAGGAAACGCGTACGCAGGTGACACATTGGAGATAAGCTGGCTAATGATGATGAGAAAGGCAATGATCAATCGACGTGTCTTCATTTTGTTCTCCTCGATTAATATGAACTGTCTTTTGAAAATAAAATAGTTCTCTGATTAATTAATATCCGCTTATTTCCTGCTGCGGATCCAAGAAAAAAGACCTGCTCCAATAATCACGATCCCAGCTAAAACAATGATCGGAATGGTTTTTCCAAGATCATTTTCATTACCCGTTGCTTGATCGCTTGAGATTGGCACCTGCTGAGTAGGCTGCCCAGGAGTTGATGTCGGTAGATCCGGACTTTTCGTCTCCAAGGATGGGATAATTGCAGTTAATGAAGCCAATAATGTCGGTGTTAGAGTTTGTGATGCCGGTTGGGAAATAACGATTGGCGTTTGGGTTGGAGGTTCAGTCGGGGTCGCCTGTGGCGCCCAGGGTGTGGAGGCAGATGTGATGGTCAAATTTAATACTACGTTGGTCCCACTGTGCCAGGTACCGGTCTCAGTTGCGATTATTCCACCTGCTTTGAAAGTGATCTTGTCACCCTCCCGTCCACCGTCGATGACAACCGTATCGGTGTCATCCCCGGGTACGCTCAGCGCGTAGACCGATTCACCCTGGTATGTCTGGGTATACCCCTGGGCAATCATCAGGTCGCTATTAAACGCCTGAACGACCGTTCCATCTGGCAGATTGGTGTTGTTCAGTTTGACCGTACCATAGAAACTGGATGGCATTGCGGGGAATGCCAGCGCAGATGAAGGGTTGGCGAAAAGTGCGCTGCAAATAATCAACAAACAAATGCTGGTCCGGTTTAGGCGACTCACTCATCACTCCAATGTTAAAAATAATGCCCAATCATGATCCTTCCGGGGGAGGATAATCAGTCCCTCCCCCGGAGGGAAAGCTCAAGAATCTTGGAATCTATAGGTCATTGTAATCAACGCTCAAGGTGCATCCTGCATTGACCCAAATCCAGTAACCCCATCCGGGTGCCAAGTCGGTCAGGTCATTTCCGAATGGCATTCCTGGATCGAACATCTTCCAAGGAGCCGCGTCGTTTGCTTTATAAGCATACACAAGTGAGAAATCGTCGCCGGCGCCGTTTTCGCTCAATGCCTCAGGTAGCGGACGAACTACCCCGGATGGATAGCCCACAAGGTTCCAGCCACCGGCAATGGTGGACAATTCGATGTTGGTTGTTACAGGAATTATGCCTGTTACCTCCAGAGTGTCTCCAGATATCATGTGGATCCAGAAGCCTATCGTATTATCGAGATGCTCCAGGTTGTTTCCGAATGGCATGTTTGGATCGTACATCAGCCAGTTGTCGCTAATGCTCGTCGAATCCCAGGCATAGACCAGATCGTAATTTCCGGCAATGCTGGCGAGAACGGTCGTTATACTCGTGTCCTCAGGTTGGACGTTGAACGAGACCAGGTTCCATCCGAGCACAAGAGAAATGCTATGGGTTGAAGTGGCTGGTGTGATCGAGAAGGTCGCTGGAGTGGATACCATTGCCAGGGTGTAATTCGTACCTGCATTCAACGAGCCAAGAGTGTATGCGTAGGTGCCAACGCTCTCACCAGCCACACGACCCAAGGTCCCGCTGATGGCATCAGCGCCGACCAGCGCAGTATGAGTATATGTGAACGGCAAGGGATCCGCAGTTCCAAACACTTTGGTCTGTCCCGCGTTTGGTGTGATCGTGATCGGCTTGGCTGTGATCGAGAAGGTCTCAGGACTGGATGCCATTGCCAGGGTGTAATTCGTACCTGCATTCAGCGAGCCAAGAGTGTACGCGTATGTGCCAACGTTCTCGCCAGGCACACGACCCAAGGTCCCGCTGATGGTATCAGTGCCGACAAGCGGGGTATTAGTATACGTGAATGAGGGATCCGCTTCACCGAACACCTTGGTCTTTCCTGCATCCGGTGTGATCGTGATCAGCATGGTGTTGACCGTTACAGTCTGAGCGCCGTTGCTTGTGAAGAAGTCCGGGTCGCCAACGTAAGTGGCTGTGATCAAATGCGAGCCGGTCCCCCTGGAGCTGGGTGAATAGGTCACAGAGCAGGTGGCAGTTCCAGCGGAGCCCGCGAGAGTACACGGGCTTGTGACAAAGTTGCCGCTGCCGTCCGTGGTCCAATTGACGTTCCCGGTGGGGGTCTTGGTGCCGGAACCGCGCACGACGGTGGCTACACAGGTGATGTCCGATCCATAAGTAACGATCGGGGTACCTGAGCCGCAGTTCACGGTCGTGTTGGAGCCGATCATGGTAACCGAGTAGGTTACTGAGATCTGCATGTAATCTACATAGGCAATTCTATTGACATCACTGATCACAGATAGCGCCACACCGAAATTGCTGGCATTGATATCCTCAGGTGTCCAAGTGGTTCCCCACAGATCGGCGGTTGTACCGTAGATTGCGGCAGCTGGTGCACCTGTTGGCCATTCTGTTCCGGTTGCTGCTTTATTGTTCCCGGTAATAACACCGGCCTTAAGCAGCCTTACAGTGCTATCACGTACATCGAAATAGGCAGGACTGGAACCACCTTCATAGCGTCCGATGGTGACCACGATCCCAAGGATGAATGCATTGGAAGGAACAGCAAAGCCATACTGGGTACCTTCCAGGTATTTGGAAGTCAGATTGACGCCAGTGAGAGAGGCACTTGCGTACGAGGTATCGTCAGCAGTGATGAAAGTGGGGTTGGCCCAGTCTACGGTTCCAGTACCAGATACATTCGCGCCAGTCCCAGCGTTCGTAGCCGGGGTGGTGGTGCCTGTGACCGACGGGAGAGTGGTGAAACTGACATCGCTGCCATATGATGTACCTGCCGTATTGGTGGCATACGCGCGTACATGATACAGCATACCTGGCGTAAGGCCGGTGATGCTGCTTGTAAAGGCGCCGGTAAAGAGGATGTCACCATCCGTGGTTTTGCTATCTGCGGTGGTGGGATTTGCAGAGATGCTCCACACGACACCATGCTGGGTGGGATTGGGTACACCCAGCGCGGTGATATTGCCGTTCCCGATGGCTGTTGTGGTCCCGATGGATGAGACAGCCTGAGTGGTGACGGTAGGTGCAATGAGAGCAGTGAAAGTCACATCACCACCGTAGGATGTACCCGCTGCGCTTGTAGCGTAGGCACGGACATGATACAGCGTACCCGGTGTCAGTCCGGTCATGGAACTGGTAAAGGAGCCGGTTGCGCTGACCGCTCCATCCGTTGTGTGGCTATCCGCAATGGTAGGATTGACCAATGTACTCCAAGCAACACCATGTTCGGTCGGATTGAATGTTCCCAGAACTGTGATATCACCGTTGCCTGTAGCGGTGGTGGTCGTAATGGCAGTGACTGCCTGGGTGGTGACTGTCGGCGCCAGGAGAGTAGTGAAAGTGAAGTCCTCGCCATAGACAGTGGCTGCTGCGTTGGCAGCATAAGCACGTACGTGATACAGCGTCCCCGGTATCAGGCCGGTCATGGCACTGGTAAAGGCACCGGTCGCACTGACCTCCCCATCCGTGGTTTTGAAGTTTGCTGTAGTAGGGTTGGGCGTGGTTGCCCAAACAACGCCGTGCTGGGTTGGATTGGGCACACCCAGGTCGGTGACATTGCCGTTCCCTGTGGCAGTGGTTGTTGTAATGGCGGTGACCGCCGAGCTGGTGACGGCAGGGATATGATAGGCAGTGAAAGTGAGATCATCACCGTAGGAGGTGCCTGCCACATTGGTGGCATACGCGCGGACGTGATACAGAGTTCCCGGTGTCAGGCCGGTAATGCTGCTCGTAAACGCGCCGGTCAAAGTAACCGGACCATCCACGGTTTTGCTATCTGCGGTGGTGGGATTGGCAGAGGTGCTCCAGACAACACCATGCTGGGTTGGATTGGGTACGCCCAAGGCGGTGACATTGCCGTTCCCCGTGGCGGTGGTGGTCGTTATGGCTGTGACCGCTGAGGTGACGACGGTAGGTACCTGGTGAGCGATGAAAGTGACATCCTCTCCGTAAACTGTGCCTATTGCATTGGTGGCATAGGCGCGGACGTGATACAAGGTACCCGGCGTAAGGCCGGTCATAGAACTGGTAAAGGCACCAGTTACGCTGACCGCACCATCCGTGGTTTTGCTATCTGCCGTGGTGGGATCGGCTGAAGTACTCCAGACCACTCCATGCTGGGTTGGAAGGGGTTGGCCTGTCGCGGTGATATTACCGTTCCCCGTGGCTGTGGTCATTGTAATGGCAGTTACTGCCTGGGTGGTAACTGTCGGCAATGACTCTCCCAAAGGTAGAAACTCATAAGCTCCGCGATCGTCGTATGTCCGCACACCAACACCGGTGTCGGGTGTACCCGGATCGTCAATCCGGGAATTGCCAGCGATGTCGACGAGCGGCTCGCTGGGAGCATTTGAATTAGCGCTATCAATCGCCGGCGATCCGGGCATCAGGTAGTAATTGCCTACAACTCCAGCGCCCACGTAGGGCACACCGGTGCTCCGCAGGGCGGACGGGACTGGCGCTACAAAGAGGGGATTTCCTTCCAGCCCATGCACTTCTTGAGCAGGCACGGCAGCTCGAAACGCTGCCAGGGAGACATAGGTAATTCCACCCCATTCGATTTGAACAAGGGCGCTCTCACGGTTGACGAGATTGTAGTCGAGGGTCGTCCCGGTGGTGGAATTCGCGTCGACGCGCAGATTGCCGCCAAAGGAGCCTGATGGCGGGGTAAACCCGTTTGCAGCGCTGATGTTGTTGATCACCGTCGAGTGATGTGAACCTGTACTAGCTTCACCTTCCATGTTAATCCCAACCGTGCCATTCCCATGAACCGTATTGGCCACAATCGTGTTGTATGGTGAATTATTAACGTCTATGCCATGATCACCGTTTTCATAGCTAAGGTTTCCAATGATCAGGTTGTCGGTGGATTGCTCACCGGTCGAGGAGTTCACATAGACATTGATCCCGCTGTCCTCGTTGCTGTAAGTGATGTTGTTGATCACGGTATTAAAGCTGGCTCCTGTCATTTCGATCCCAGCGGCATCAGTCTCGACCACCGAATAATTGGAAAATGAGAGGTTGTTACTGACCGTGTTGTAATCACTGCCATTGAGCAGCCGAATACCAATACATGTATTGTGATCAACGGTATTACCGATGACCGTGGAGTAGGTGGTGGTCTTTAAATAAATGCCCTGCTCATATGGATGGAATTGTGAAGAAGCCCCTGCGTAGGTGACATGATTATTCGAGATGGTGATATGGTTCGAAGTGTCAACATAGATGCCCTTACTGCTGGTTTGAGTGATGTTGAAGCCATCTATGACAATGTAGGCTTTAGTTGAGACTGCGAAAGCTGAGTAAGCAACGGTGGGGGTACCGGGTTGTCCGGTCACCGTGACGCCGGGGTCAGCCAGGTAAGTGATCGGGTTTCCAGCTGTGCCGCTATACTGCGGATATACCGTCTCTGCATATGTGCCGTGCAAGACATGAACTATCTGGCCTGCAGTTGCCAGGTACGCCCCCCTTCCGATCGTGCAGAACGGCAATGCGAACGAACCAACTGTACCGACATCTGTGCAAGCCCCATTGGTTTTATCGACATAATAGGTTCGGCTGGTCGTCGTAACATAATTTTGAGCTACCTTGTTCGACAGGACATTAGTATATGTCCTGGTGCCGGGAACAAACCCATATCCCGTTAGGGAAGGAGTGACGATACCCGACCAATTATAGGGGATCTCAAAGGTATAGAAGCCGGTGCCATCCGCAGTGGCTGTCTTCGGTGTGCCATCGATGTAACTGAGAGTCGCACCTGCAGATCCACCGGGACCGGTGATGGTACCAGAGATGGTAAATGTGACACCTGTGGTCGTGTAGTCTTGTGCAGTTTGATCAGCAAGCACATTGGTATAGGTCATGTTGACGGGTGAGAAGGTAAAGCCAGCCTTAGAAGGCGTTACGGTGCCAGACCAATCGGTGGGAACCTGGAAGGAATACAAGCCAGCGCCGTCGGCAATGACAGTCTTCGGCGTGCCATCTGTATAACTAAGGGTCGCGCCGGCAACCCCCGCGTTTCCGGAAATGGTATGGGCAGTCACATTGATGCTCACCGTGGCAGGCACACTGCTATCTATTGTTCCATCGTTAACATTGAAGGTGAAGCTATCTGGTCCCGAGTAGTTTAAGGAGGGCGTGTAGGTCTGGTTCGCACCGCTGCCACTCAGCCCACCATGCATCGGACTACCCACAATGATGTAGGTTAATGGACTGCCCTCCACATCCGAGCCAGTTAGAGTGATGTCCAAGAACGAGTTCCAAGGCATGCTAACGGATTGGGCATCGGCAACTGGCGCATCGTTAATTGCATTGACTGTCAGCAGGAAAGTGTCGCTTGAAGTGGCTGTTGAACCATCATTCACCGAGACAGTAATGGTGGCTGTGCCATTCTGGTTGGGGGCGGGTGTGATGTTAATCGTACGGTTTGCGTCGCTGCCGCCCAGGGAAATGATTCCGTCCGGTACAAGGGTTGTATTCGAAGAGCTGGCTGTGACGGTCAGGAAAGCCGCAGGAGTCTCCACATCATCAATCGTGAAGGAGATGTCCCCGGTGGAAATATCTTCATCAGTTGTCTTGTCAGTAATGTCGCTGATGGTCGGCACGGAATTTATTTTGGAAAAAGTATGTGACCAGACCGGTTGTGTTGTTCCTACTTTGTAGATCCTATAGGTGAACGAGTTGCCATCCACGCTGATGGTGGCAAAGCCCTGGGAATTTTCCATATCTGGATAGGTATAATCCATTCGATCGGGGAATAGATACGCATTGTAAGTCGAGTCTCCGGCGGGGGAAGTAATGAATTGCTCGTAACTTCGGGTCAATCCAGCCACCCGGGTGCTATCCATGTGTGTCCACCCTAAAACATGTTCATGGCCGTGAAAGGTTGCTGAGACAATTGGGTGATTATTGAAGATGGTCATCAGGCTCGGAGGGGTGCATCCGCCGTCCGTCCTGGTTGAGCATAGACAATGGGTGCTTTCCACACAATATTCAGGTCCGTGGAAGAATATGAACGCGTGGGTTAATCCCTGCCCTTCTGCATAGGTCAAGCGGGAATTGAGGAAGTCTGTTTCGGTGGTGGTCAAGTTGTTAATATCGCCCGGAACATCCAATCCAATAAAAATGGAGTTTCCATATTCGAAGCTATAGGTCAAATTGTCCGAATCAGAATTGAGGGATACAGGATTGGTCACATAGGCCGGCGGTACTTTAATGTTCGGGGCTGTTTCAAAATAGCTTTCCCAAAGGGCTGCGCTGCCACTTACCTGGTCGTCATGATTGCCTCTGACCAAGAAAGTCTTATTAAATAGGTTTGCGGTCTTCAATGCGTTGATCATCGGGTTCATTTCGATCGAATCGACCCCGGAGTTTTCCAGATCACCATTGAAAAGTACAAGTGCGGGACTAAGGGTTGAAATTTGATTCACAGTGGCGGTAAAGTAAGCAACCTGCAGCTGTGTATCCGCCATCGACGCAAAACTAAATGCGGTCGGTCTTGCGGTGTAGTTCTGCGTTGTCTGATCTGTGACTACATTGGTGTAAGTTCTGTTAGCAGGCATGAAGGTAAAGCCGGTTTTTGAGGGAGTCACAGTTCCAGACCAGTTATTGGTAACCTGGAAGGTATACGCACCAGCGCTATTCGCAGTGGCAGTCTTGGGTGTGCCATCTGTATAGCTTAGTATCGCGCTGCCTGTACCCACATTACCGGAGATGGCGTGCATGGTAGACGCGGCTGTGTAATTCTGATTGGTCTGGTTGGAAGTGACATTGGTATAGGATCTACTGGCAGGTGTAAAGGCATAACCAGTCTTGGAGGGTGTTACCGTACCAGACCAGCCGTAGGAGACGGTGAAGGAGTAATTCCCCGTAGTGCCGTTTGCGGTCGTTGACCCGCCCGTATAGGTGATGGTTGCACCTGCTCCTGTGGTCCCGACGCTGCCGCTGATGGTGTATGTGTTTACCGTGGCTGTGTAATTCTGATTGATCTGATCGACCGTGATGTAGAAGTAGGTCCGAGATGTTGGTGAAAAGGTATAGCCAGCTTTGGAGGGTGTCACAGTGCCAATCCATCCGTGATTGATTGTGAATGTGTAGTTCCCCGTAGTGCCGTTTGCGGTTGTTGACCCGCCAGTATAGGTGATGGTTGCCCCTCCTCCTGCTGTCCCGACGCTGCCGCTGATAGTGTGGGTAGCCCCCGCACTGACCGGCTTAATCCCAACGCCAGATAAGAGCATGGATAGGATCATAAGGATCGAACATATTCGTCCCACTTGTGCTTTCAGAGTTTTGTAATATTTAGTATGCATATCCTTCTCCTCCGAAAAATAATTCCTTTATTATTGAATAGATCTTGTTTCTTTGAGCATTAGCTTTGCTGTAAAAAGAGATTACAGCTGGCGATTATCTCGCCAGTCGTATCTTTTCGAATTCGGCCGGGGAGTCCTGAATCCGACTCCCCAGCTGTCTAATGGATCAACTATTCTGCCAGGTAAAAAGGCACATAATTCGTGCCGATAAATTGCAAGGAGGTTCCAGTGGGTGCGGTCGCAGTAATGAAGAGCGCCTGTAATAATCGAAGCGGTATCTTCATTGTTTCACAGACTTCCATCCTGGTTGGTTTTGCTTTCACACCTGTCCTCCTTACGAGAAAATCATACTAATTATTTATATTTTTCCTTCAGCAAAAGAGACGCCAATTTTCGCTGCTGATTGTTTTACCTTCCCGCATATATTACTTATTGAAGATAAGTCTGCAATCGATATCATAATCACGAATAATCTCATCCCTTATGGTTGTCCAACTTTGAAAACGTACTTCAAAATCGATTTATAAATCCATTTAGAAAAACACGAAAAAAAATAAACCTGTCAATGACTCACACTCACCTAACCGATAGTAATGTTCTTTGGGTAATATTCTTTTGTGGGGGATTGATGTTTCATCAGTGTAGGACCTTCCCATCGATAAAATAACAAGACCACTACTTAACAAAAATGTTAATCTGATTTTCATAATAGCATAATTAAAAACCAATGTCAATATGATGTTTCTAATATGTTTCTACTATTGTTTCTTAAGTATAATATTCATCTACGCAGAGCGAGTATGAGCAATGGGCTGAAGGACAACAATCCCTCTATATTACACTGATCGTGTGGCTGGTCCTTTTAGATAAGATGCTAGTCTGATATATGATTCTGATTAAACAACAAAATCTCCCGATGGTCAAACTACGGGTGATTTTTTATTACTTCATTGCCAGAAGAGCAGAATTCGATTCATTTCCAACTGGATGCTGACCTGGACCCCCAGATGGCGACCATTAAGAAAAAAGGACTCCTTCGTCGTAACCCTGTCAGGTGATCAGGGTGGAGCCGTCTATATGGTTCAGGATGTTGTAGTCTTTCAGTTGGACGTGCCGAACCTAATGGACTTCTTTTATGGTTAATTACCGGGAGTGGTGGACAGATATTCTGCCAGATAAAAAAAAAAGAAGGCAACTGATTAGCCACCCACTATGTTCATTATCTATTTCTAACCATTGCCTTCGATCAACCCAACGCACACCAACACACGGAAACTATCTCGCAGGTGGCGGTATCAAACTGCGGCAGGTGCCCAGGATGACCCAGGGCATTTCCTCAGGCTTCATCATCAAAGGGATATTTCCCGGTTCCACCTGTTGAAACCTACGCACCTAAATTCGAATTGTTCAGCCCAGGCGGGGTTGATAAATTAATCACATCCCCACAGAGTATTTATTAAATGAAGTAGATGGCGGTGTTTTCAGCGCTGACATCCTCCCTGATCGCTGTGCAGGAGGCTGGGATTATATTAACGGACCAGATATGATTACCGAGAGTAATGGTGCACAGGTAACACAAGAATCATGAACAGGGGACAGCAAGCTGAAGGTTATATTATCCATACAAAAAAGGTTATTCTTTTTCAACCTTTCCAGCAATAATTGATGAAATAGTACTCTATTCCTGGATAATCACAAGTTCCATATTCATCCAGATATGACTTTAAAAACCTATTGCATCTATCTAGGCCCGTTTAAAAACTCTTCCAAATTGGTGTATCCACTCGAGGAGATTTGACTCCCATCCGCGGCATTAGTTGGATTTAACCCATGAGCCAGTTCCCAAACATCCGGCATTCCGTCGTGATCGGCGTCGGTACAAGAAGTTCCAGGTTCAATAAACACCCAACCGCCAACCTCGGACGGGTTATCGATTATATGACCAGTGCCTGTCATGACTTCGTTTACAACTCGGGTATCAATACTGTCTCTACGGTAAAACCAGGTACCGTCACAGTTTAGACCCCTGTTGTTGCCGCCTTCAGCCAAAACCATGTTGTAGGCAACAAACGCATCGGTTGTTGTTACTGCTGGTGCTATAGCGGGTGTTGTTGATATTAAACTGGCAGGAGCGCTTACCCAATTTAATTCTGGTAGAGTGTTGTTGGGGCGGCTTGGGCCTATATTTCCTTGAACATAAGCGCGTCCTGTGCTAGTACCTCCAGTTATTGAAACTTTAAGGTCCGTGTTTGATGTTGAATCAGGACCTCTTTTATGATAGTTGCCAATCCAGTTAACAATACTGATGGCTGTTGCATCTGAACAATTAATCTCTTGGTGAGAAAATGTCCACATCGGGTTGTACGTAACATTGTTAATCACTTGACCTGTACCACAAAACTGCATGAGAGGCGCTCGTTCCGCATCGTGAGCCATTAAATTATGAAGAACCGAAATATTATACGATCCTTTTGCCGTATTACTTTCACCCAATTGATAACCACCAATCATCAATCCTTTGCTATGGCAACCTTTGGAGTGGGTGCTGCAATCTAATCCTTCGTTCACAAATGACCACTGAATTGTCGTGTTGTATACTCGATACCAAGTTTCCCAAACCGAATCAATTCCCCAACTGAAAGAACAGTGGTCAAAAATAATATTATAAATCGATGTGGAGTTGTTGCTGGCTATTTGGGCAGCGTGATTTTCTCCACCAACTCCCGGACGACCCGTTATATAACGGATGATAATATCGTGAGTTCTTGGACTGAAAATATCGCTGCCTAAAGATTTTAAGGTAATACCACCGCCGGGAGCAGTTTGACCAGCAATGGTAATATATGGATTTGTGATACTTAAAGCTGAATTTAAAGTAATCGTGCCACCCACTTTAAAGATACAAATCCTGGCTCCAGAAGCAGAAACACATTCTCTAAGACTACCTGCGCCGGAATCGTTGGTATTGGTTACTTCATAGACCTTCCCACCCCTACCTCCGATTGTGACCGCACCGAAACCCTCTGCCCCAAGAAAAGCCGGTAGAGACGTATTGATAGTAGTTGGATTAGAGGATGGTGTTTGGGTACGGCTTGGCGTCGGTGTCCAGGTGGGAGTATTACTTGCAACTGGAGTATTGGTAATGCTAGGGATAACTGTATTTGTCGGCATAGAAACCGAAGTTCCAGTTATTACTGGCAAAGGAGTTTGTGTAAAAGATGGAGTCTGTGTCCAGAAGGGAGTATAAGTTGCAATAGGAGTATTGGTAATGCTAGGGATAACAATAGGTGTCGGTTCAGAAACCATAATTCCAGTTATGACTGG
>Ga0315275_10004725_pt1 | contig 12785 bp, 9 predicted proteins | sample YL17G03_0_MG_FD_205557 | JGI IMG/M metagenome (GOLD analysis project Ga0315275, IMG submission 205557) | Sediment microbial communities from Yellowstone Lake, YNP, Wyoming, USA - YL17G03_0 | ecosystem: Environmental > Aquatic > Freshwater > Lake > Sediment | place: USA: Wyoming | collected... | reverse complement strand
CTGCCCTACGCCGAGGACGCCCGGAACATCGCCGAGAGGATCGTCCACTGCTTCCAGAAGCCCTTCGACATCGAGGGCGGCCAGGTCGCTACCACGGCGAGCCTGGGCGTGGCCGTCTTTCCCGGAGACGGCGAGGACGCCGAGACGCTGATCAAGAACGCGGACATCGCCATGTACCGGTCCAAGGATGACGGGCGCAACAGGTACAACTTGTACAGCCACGAGCAGCGGGAGTTCCTCAGGCACTAGGGGCGGGCGGCGCGACGTGATTTGCGGCTAGCGCACAAACGCATCCAGTCCCACGGCCGTCCCCGGGAATTCCGAAAGAACCTGCTGATCTGTGGTCACCAGAGGGATGTTGAGCTCGCGCGCCAGGGCCACGAATTCGCAGTCGTAGGCGGAACAACGGCTCTGCGAGGCCAGCGCGAGAATGTCCAACGAGCCGGCGGAATACTCGGCGCCTGCCATGAGGAGCTCCGCTTCGCCCACGATCTCGACGGCCAGCTCGAAACTGACGATGCCCCGTCTCAAGCACCCCGTCAGTACATTCAGGAATTCGCTCCGCCAGAGCCAGGGAGCGACCCAGTCGGGGTCCTTGAGGAAGGCTTTATCGGCCCGTTCGGAGTGTTCACTGCGGACATACAGGTAAACGAGGAGATTGGTGTCGACGACGATCACGGGCGGCCTTCCCTCTTGGCCCTGTCGATGAAATCCTTTTGGAGTTCGTACCGCGCCGCTTTTTCCCTGAGGGCTCTGGCGGATGCCAGGAAGTCCTCGGGTTTCCTTTTTCTTGCGGAGACACTCTCCTCGATCAGGGCGATGACCTCGGAGTTGATGCTCCTGTGGTGGACTGCCGCGCTCTGCTTTAGCCGCTCGTAAAGTCCGGCAGGAATATTCTTTATCGTAATCGTTGTGCCCATCTTGAACTCCGCTTGGTTGCAATATGGTTCCATTATGATGTTAACGCGGCTCTGTGTCAATATTTCCGTCATTCCATAGAAATGACGCTCTGGGTGGAGCAATCATCTCGCCGATTCCAGCCGTCTCCCCCGGTCAAACCGGCCATTCGGAGATCCCACTTGCGCGCCTGCCCTGGGTGCTATAAGCTAACCGAGAAGGATAGCAGAGGCATGACGAAGTCCAAACCCGGTTTTATGACATTTCCATGACACCGGCTGAAAGGCTGTCGCATAAAATCCTGGCCTAAAGCAGGACAATCTCGATGGCGTCGCCGTCTTCCGGTCATCGCAAACAGATTCTTCTTTTTCTGGCCGCGGTCTTCATCCCGTGTCTGGCGCTCGTCATCTTCGGCCTGCAGGTCACCAGACAGGAAAGGGAACTCGCCGGGAAAAGAGCCGCCGAGGAGCGGCTGCGCCGCGGTCAGGAGTTTGGTCAGCATCTCCTCGTCCGGCTGGAAAGGATCAAGCTCGAAGAAACCCAGCGGGCTGCCGCTCTGCCGGAAAAGCTTTCCGGGTTTACCTATAAGAACCCCGAAGTGATCTTGATCGGGCTGGTCGTCGACGGCCGGCTCGGGCTGCCTTGGGAATTCTCGCCGGCTGCTCAGGAATCGCGGAAGGCCCTGGAACAGGAGGGCTACCTCCGGAAAATCCAGGATGGAGAGCAGGCCGAGTTCCAGCTCAAAGACCCGGCGCGGGCGGCCGCGCTATTCCGCGCGGTCGCGGCCGCCTCACGAGACGCCGCTCAAAAAGCCTACGCCCGTCTTTTGCTGGCCCGGGCACTCGCGAAATCGCGGAAAAAAACCGAAGCTATTTATCACTATCGAGAGCTCTTGAGCCTTCCTTCCTCGGTCACCGACGACCTGGGTGTTTCTCTCTATCTTTATGCCGCCGGACGCCTCCAAAGCTTCGACGCCGATTCGATGGAAGTCGCGGGGCGGCTGTGTTCCGCCATCGATGAGAAACGCTGGTCATCGCCTGTCGAAACGTCGATGCTCGGCTCATTGCTGGAGAGGGTGGCGGCCGCGGACCCGCCTGTCCTCCAAGCCGATGAAAGGGTCAGAGCGTGCCTAAGCGACATCCGTCTTTACGAGCAGAAGCTTAAGACTATCCAGGGCTTGCAGGGGAACTTCGAAACACACGCCCTCCTGCTTGGTCAGGGAGTACAGGGTGCCCCAAACGAGCCCGCATGGGTTTCCGACTCCGACGGTTCCCGCCTCATGAGCTTAGGCGATCCCTTGGCCGGAACCGGCCGGCTTCTGTTCATCTTCGATGGTCTCTCTCTTCTGTCTTCGATGCGCCGAGACAAGGGGTTCTCGACGGCTTTCCCGGAGGAATTCCGGCTGACGGCAGCCGCCGACCCGCTAGGCCAGTCTCTGGGGCCGAATTTTCCGGGGTTGAAGATCGTCTTTCCGGCGGCCGGGACGGGCTCTCCCGCGGGTGCGTGGAGCTTTCGCCGCTCCTTCTATCTGCTCGCCATGATGCTGGTCGTCGCGCTGACGCTCTTCGGGGCCTACCTCCTATGGAGAGATGTCCGGCGCGATCTGAAGCTGGCCGAGATGCGCTCCCAGTTCGTCTCCAGCGTCTCGCATGAGCTCAAGACGCCGTTGACGGCCATTCGGATGTTTGCCGAGACGCTCCGCTTGCGGCGGTCCGGCGACCCGGCGGTCCGGGAAGAATATCTCGACACCATCGTCAAGGAAAGCGAACGCCTCAGCCGTCTCCTGAATAACGTCCTCGACTTCTCCAAGATCGAGCAGGGAAAAAAGGTCTACCGCCCCGCCCCCGCGTCGTTGGTCGAAATCATTCAGGAAACAACCCGGGCCCTGGAGTATCCCCTGAAGCAGCAGGGATTCGCGCTGAACATAGAGTACGAAGAAGGCCTCCCGGACGTCGGCGTCGACCGGGACGGTCTCGAACAAGCCCTGATGAACCTCCTAACCAACGCCATGAAATTTTCGGGGGATTCCCGGGAGATCGGCCTCAAGCTGCTGAGACAGGAAACCTGGGCGGTCATTCAGGTCATCGACCATGGGGTCGGCATCGACGAGGCCGAGCAGATTCTGATTTTCGATAAGTTTTATCGTATTTCCTCTCCGGAAAACGAGCGGCTGCCCGGGACAGGATTGGGGTTGTCCCTGGTCTCCCATTTCGCCAAAGCCCATCGGGGCCGGATCGACGTCGACAGCTCCCCCGGCCGGGGCAGCACGTTCTCCCTCTATCTTCCGTTGGAGCAAGAGTCATGAAGCGCATCCTCGTTATCGAAGACGATCCGGCCATTCTCCGCGGGCTCAAGGACAACCTCGAATACGAACACTATGAAGTCCTGACGGCCGCCGACGGCGAACAGGGCTACAACCTCATCCGGGAGAAAAAGCCCGACCTCATCATCCTGGACCTGATGCTTCCCAAGATGAGCGGCTACGACCTCTGCCGGAAAGTCCGAGGCGAAGGGATCCTCGCACCGATCCTCATGCTGACCGCCCGGACCGAGGAAGCGGACAGGGTCCGCGGGCTGGACCTGGGCGCCGACGACTACATGACGAAACCTTTCTCCTTGCCCGAACTGTTGGCCCGGGTCCGGGCCGCCTTCCGCCGCATCCAGCGTTCCCAGACCGGCAACCTACCGGACACCCTGCGGCTGGCCGACCTGAGCGTCGATTTCAGGCGGTTCGAGGCCCAGAAAGCCGGCCGGCGGCTCGAGTTGTCGCGCAAGGAATTCGGCGTCATCCGTCTCTTGGCCGCCCGCGCCGGCGAGGTCGTCACCCGCGACGAACTCCTGGACGAAGTCTGGGGGTACGACCGGTTCCCCACGACCCGGACCGTGGACAATCATATCGCCCTGCTACGCTCGAAAATCGAGGACGACCCGGCCGAGCCGCGCTTTCTCCTCACGGTTCGCGGGGTCGGGTATAAGCTTGTCACAGACGAATAAAGCATGAGAAGAAAGTCGGGCTCCGGCAAAAAAGATTACAAGAAAATGACATTTCAATGATGGTCTCATGACATATCCGGGCCGGATAAGCGCTAGTCTCAAGGGTGAAAACGGCCTTCAAGGAGGTTTCCGATGAAAAAGCTTTTCACCCTCATCGTGATACTGGCCCCCCTGGCGATGCTGGGGAACATCCTGGCTCAGCAATCAAGCCTGGACACATTCCAAAAAGCCCTGGCCAAGGAGAGAGCCGAGGGCAACCTGGAAGAGGCCATCGCCCTTTACCAAAAGGTCGTGGAAAAGGGAGAGAACGAAGCCTTGGCCGCCCAAGCGCAGCTCCACATCGGTATGTGCTATGAGAAGCTGGGTCTCGGAAAGGCGCGCGAGGCGTACGAAAAAGTCATCGCGCGATTTCCCAACCAGTCGGACAGCGTCCGCACGGCCAGAGAGAAGTTGGCCCGGCTCCAAAAATCGGCGGCCGCCGAAAAAGATGACGGAGCGTTCAGAATGCGGCTTGTCACGTCCGATATCGGGCCCATGTTCGGCGCGGTCTCTCCCGACGGCAAAACGCTCGCCGTCATGGACCCCCAAACGCTCGGCCTGTCTTTCCGGGATATCGAAACCGGCAAGACGAGACGGCTGACCAATTCCAAAGGGATGTTCTTGCTCGGAAGGTGGTCTCCGGATGGAAAGACACTCGCTTATGCCGTGCTCAATAGCGACTACCGTGGCGAATTCCGCCTGATTGGAGCCGACGGCTCCGAGCCCCGCACCATGCTCCAGGATAAGGATTACGAGGCAGGCCCCATGGCCTGGTCCCCGGACGGCCGATTCATCCTCGGCTTTCGTCAAAAAAACAAAACGGGCCATGAGCTTTTCGTAATGTCCGTCGCGGACGGATCCTTCCAAGTCCTGAAGACATCGACGAAGGCCGTCCCTTCATGGAATATGGGCTTTTCCCCCGACGGCAAATATATCGCCTACGATGCCCCCCAGCAGGAAAATTCAAAAAAATATGATATTTTCCTGCTCTCGCGAGACACAAAGCAGGAAATCCGGCTGGTCGAACACCCGGCTCATGATACGTTTGTGGGCTGGGTGCCGAACTCGAACGCGCTCCTATTTACCAGCGACCGGGCCGTGAGCCGGGACCTGTGGGTCATCCGCACCGGAGACGGCCAGCCTCTGGGCGAGCCCGCCCTGGTCAAGAAAGAGATCGGCACGATCCAGCCGATGGGCTTTTCCAGCCGGGGGTCTTTCTTTTACGGCACCGGGTCCAATCAAGTGGATATTTATGAGGCGGGCATCGACCCGGACAAAGGCGTGATTGTTGGCCAGCCCCAAAAGCTCAGCCAGAGGATCGTGGGCCCTTTCTCTAGCCCCGAATGGTCTCCCGACGGCAGATCCTTGGCATATTTTGTGGAGCGAACTGAAGGGGGCAAAGCGAGCGCCTATTTCATCTGTGTCCGGCCCGATAAAAAAGAGGGAGAGGAACGCTGGATCCCCATCGAGATTTCGTCCAACTGGAGCCTGGCCTGGTCAGCCGACGGCCGCTCTTTCTATGCCACCGTGCAGGATAATAACCGGAACCAGGGGCTTTTTCGAATTGACCCACAAAACGGGGGGTTGACCCTCCTCGCCAAGAGCGGGCCCGGTTCCCTGATTAAGACATTTGCCGTCTCGCCCGACGGAAAATCCGTGTTTTATGCTCACTTTCAATGGAAAGATAAGCTCTGCACTGTTATCCAACGTGATCTGGCCACGGGTCAGGAGAAGGAGATCTACAGGAAAGAAGCCGGGGCCGATATCGGGAATATGACGGTCTCTCAGGATGCCCGGTATTTATCCTTTTCTACAGCTGACTCAAGGCCCGCCAACGAAGGCTTTGTCATCAGGATCATGGACTTGGCCGATGGCAGAACGAAGGATATTCTGCGGGGAAAAGTCCAGGAGCATGTTCCCCACGTTTGGACTCGCGACGGAAAAACGATTCTCTATATTAAAAGAACAGGCAATGCGAATAAAGGGAAGGGCGAGCTTTGGCTGGTGCCGGCGGCCGGAGGCGAGCCGACAGAAATCGGCCTGAACATGGAACGCATGTATTACGTGCGGCTTCATCCCGACGGGAAACGCATTGTCTTCACCTCGGAAAAAGTCGTCCTGGGAGTGTGGGAGATGGAGAACTTCCTGCCCGGCAAGAAATGAGGAATTACCGGACTGGACTCACTTCTTCGGCCATGTCCTCTCCCTGCACCGAGTCGGCCGAAGCATAGCCAATACGCGCCGGATTGTCCAGAAAAGCCGCTCCGGAAGTTATTCAGGCTCTTGTCAGGACGGGTGAAACGGGTTTCGCGCGCCGAGTTGACCTTTGCCGGACAAGTTGTTATGATTGACCGACCTCGATAGGCAAAATGATCGATGCGGTGCCCCAAGTGCGAGGCCGTGAACCCTCCCGAAACGCATTTCTGCGGACAGTGCGGAACCTCATTGAATCCCGCCGACCTCCCCACCGAAACCCTCAGCGTTGACACTTCCAAGACCGTCGAGCTGTCGCGGGGAAGCCTGATCGCCGACCGGTACGAGATTATCGAGGAGATCGGCCAGGGGGGCATGGGAAAGGTCCTCAAGGTCTTCGATAAGAAGATCCACGAGAAGATCGCCGTCAAGCTCATCAGGCGGGACATCGCCTCGGAGCCGACAACACTGCAGCGTTTCAACCAGGAGTTGAAGATCGCCCGCAAGATCGTCCACAAGAATGTCTGCCGGATGTACGACATCGGAGAGTTCAAGGGGAACCATTACATCACGATGGAATATGTCTCCGGGGAGGATCTCCGGAGCCTGATCAAAAGAATCGGGCAGTTCACGTTCAGGAAAGCTGTCTTCGTCGCCAAACAGGTTTGCGAGGGGCTGGCCGAGGCCCACGCGATGGGCATCGTCCACAGGGACCTCAAGCCCCAGAATATCATGATCGACATGGAAGGAAATGCCAGGATCATGGATTTCGGGATCGCCCGCTCCGTCCAGGCGAAGGGCATCACGGAAACAGGCATGATCATCGGCACTCCCGAGTACATGTCCCCTGAACAGGTCGAGGGGAAGGATGTCGATCCGCGTTCGGACATCTATTCGCTGGGGATCATCCTTTACGAGATGCTGACCGGCCAGGTCCCGTTTTGCGGCAACACCCCGATGAGCATTGCCATCAAACAGAAGATCGCCAAGCCCCGCCATCCGCGCGAGCTCAACGCCTCGATCCCGGAGGGCCTCAGCCGCTTGATTTTGAAGTGCCTGGAGAAGGAACCGGACAAGAGGTATGGCTCGGCCACGGCGCTGCTCGCCGACCTTCAAGAGATGGAGACAAGCCTGCCCGCGACGGATAAGGTCCAGCCTCAGCGGAAATCCGGCCCGGCGCGAGAGATCACGGTGAAGTTCAGCCCCAGGAAATTCATCATTCCGGGGGCCGTGGGCCTGGTCGTGCTGGCCATCGTCCTGGGCCTCTGGCTCTTCCGGCCGTCGCCTGACAAGCAGGACGACCGCGGCCTGACCATCAAGAACCTCCTGGTCACCGCCAGGAAATCTTGGGAGAACAAAGAGTACGCCAGCGCTTTGGAACAGTTCAGAAAGGTCCTGGCCAAGGATCCCAAGATCTTTGAGGCCCAGCTCAGAATCGCCGACATCCTGAGAGAACAGGGCCGCCAGGATGAGGCCGTGGTCGAGTATAAGAAGGCCTCGGCCATCGATCCCGGCCATCCTCTTCCCTTTAGGTCCCTGGGAGAACTCTCCGAAGAGAAGGGCGAGATCGGGGCGGCTCTGGCTTACTACAGGGAATGTCTCAGCAGGTCGTCAGGGGGACCGGAGGCGAAGGACATCGATCTCAAGATCAAGGCGCTTCAGAAACGGCTCGATGACGAGAAGAATCGTTTCCAAAGGGAGGAAGATGAAGCCCGGGAACGCGAGATCCAGGCCGGATTAGCCCTGGCCCGGAAAGCTCTTGAGGCCGGCCGCTATCAGGCCGCCGTGGATGAGGCGCAGAAGGTCCTGGCCCGGGATTCGCAGAATCTCTCGGCCTCGAATATCATCAAGCTCGCCCGCCGAAAGATAACGGAGGAAGAGATCTCCGGCATCATTCGCCGGTACGTCCAGGCTTTGAAGGACAACGCGCTCCTGAGCTTTTATAAGGAAGCCGGCACGCCGCAGCTCTGCGAAGAGATCCAGGCCGACACCGAATTGATATCGCGCCTGTATGACGGTTTCCAAGCCGATGTCTCCCGGCGGGAGATCCGGTTCTCCGGAAACGACCAGGCCGAGGTGAGCTTTGGACACAAGATTGTCGGAATTTCCAACGGCGTCCAGCAGGTCTTGTTTGAGGGAACTTACTTCTGGACCATGGAAAGGCACGAATCAGGCTGGAAAATCACCGCGGTCCGTTCCCAGGCAACAGCCAAGTAAAACCAAGGAGATAACATGAGCAAAGGCCTCGGAAAAAGACTCGGGTCGGGTTTCTTGATGGTCTGCCTTCTCGCCTTCCCGGCGGGCCTGTCGGCTCAGAAGATCAAGATCACCGTCGTCGGGAAAGATGCGAACATTCAGCTCGGTCCCGACGCCGGAAGCCGGATCGTCCAGGCCGCGGCCGTCGGCAGCGTCTTGGAAGCGGAGAAGAAGGTCGGCGAATGGTACGAAATCAAGCTCCCCTCCAAGCTGGGAGTGACCATAACCGGATACATCCACGAAAAATTCGTGGAAACCGAAAAGGACAAAATCGAAAAGCCGAAGGAGGCCGCGGCGCCTCCGCAGAAACCTCTGCCGCCCAAGGTGGCAGAGCCGGCCAAGGAATCTCCTCCCCGGCAAAAACGCGCCTGGAAAGGCGATATCGCCATCCGGTTCGGCTATCTGCCCGGTTCCCTGGCGTCGACCCAGAGCTCATATGCGGCCAACTGGAACAATAACCTGCTCAAGAGCGTCAGCGAAGCGGGGACGATCAAACACGGATTCGGCAGCTCCTTGGGGCCGGGTTTCTCCTTGAGCTATTTTATATCCGGAGGGCTCGGCATTCAGGTCAAGCTGGACTATCAGCTGACAACCAAAGTCAAAGAAGGCGAGGACTCCAGCGGCTATAAGCTCGCCTGGACCTGGTCCGACGGGAGCGGGTCTTACAACGCGAGCGAGGAATGGCCGCTGAGCGGCGAGTATTCTGTCACCCCGGTGAGCCTGAACCTCATTTACCGGACCGCATCGGGAGGAACGGTCATCCCCTACATCAGCGCCGGGATTTCCTATTTCACGGGCCAAGTGAAGGCGGAGACCACCCGAGGCTATGCCTTCACCTGGCAGGACGCCCCCTCACAATACATCGATTATCTTGACATCCCCCTGAGGATCGACAAGTCCCTCAGCGGGATCGGGTTTAACGCGGGCGCGGGGCTGGACCTCGTCCTGTTCTCGAATGTCGCCTTCAACATCGAAGGCGCTTATTTTTCCGGGAAGACGACGAAGGAGCCGTGGCAACACCTGCCCGGGACCTATGTCGGCAATATTTTCCCCGCCATCTCCTGGAGCGTTGATCAGGCGTATGCGGACAAAATGAGCGAGCAGGTCACACCGCTCGAGGTGAAGACATCGTTTTTCAAGGTTCTGGCGGGAATCAAGTTCTTGTTCTGAAGGCCCGGCTTTAAGGGGTGACGGCTATCGTTTCCCTGAGAAACGACGAAGCCCAGTCCTCGAAAATCCGCTCCTTGATCAGGTCCCGGAGATGGTCGTTGAGCTCCGCCCTGGCCAATTCCTCGACATAGATCAGGAGCCAGGACCCGTCTCCCGGAACAGGGCCGACGACCTCGCCGGCGGCCGCATTGAAGACCTTGGCGGCGATGTCCGGCCGGAAGTGCCGTCTGGGGACAAGCCCCAAGAAGCCTCCCGTGTGTTTCGTGCTCTCGTCCAGAGAATATTTCCGCGCCAGGGCGTGGAAATCCCCTCCCTCCTCGGCCACCTGGAGGATGATTTCGCCGGCCAGGCTCTCTTCCTTGACAGTCATCGTCGAAACCCTGGCCCGGTCGAACTCGGCCCGGTTGTTGATGAAATGCTCTCGGATCTTGCTCTCGTCGGCAAGATGATCCTTGAGTTTCTGCGTCAGGACCGCCGCCTCGCAAAAGCCGGCGAAATCATCCTCGGTCAAGCCGTTTAGGCTCAGGAAACCGAGCATCTCCTTCGAGGTGAAGAGCCCCCAGGTCACGCGCAAGTGGTCGGCAAATTCCTGCAGCTCTTCATCGGTCGCTTCGATCTTCAATTCGCCGGCTTTTTTTATCGCTTCCTTCCTGGCGATGACATCTCTGAAGATGGCATCCGTCTGGCCGGAGAAGGCCAGGAACTTGATGACTTCCTCGAATCCTATGGTCCCCCGGGAATACTTGATTTTCACGGCCCTCCTCCATCCCCCACTTCAGGGGCGCCTGAATTTCTTGAAGATCAGCGAGAAGATGGTCTTCCTCTCGGTAACGAGCTCGGCAACGGCCGTCATTCCGGGCTTAACGCCGTAGCGCTTCCCCTGGATATCATAGTGGGCTGTGTCCAGGGCGCCCTGGACCTGATAGACGTAGCCGAGGTTCTTGTCTTCGATGGCGGAAGGAGATATCGAGGCGACACGCCCCTTCAGAAACCCGTATTCTCTGTAGGGAAAGGCGTCGAACTTGAACTTGACGACCATGTCCTTTTCGATGAACGCAATGTCCCTGTTGACGACCCTGACGTCCACGTACAGGGGCGTGCCCACGGGAACGATGGTGCAGAGGAGGTCGGACTCCCGGATGTAGTCTCCCTTGTTCCGGAAAAAGAGCTCCAGGATGACGCCGGCGCTCTCGGCCCGGGTCGTCTTCTCGCTCTCCGCTACGTCCTCCAAGATTTGTTTCTCCAGAATCCTGATCTCGTTTTGAGAGATGTCTTTTTGCGCCCTGAGTTTGGTGAGCTCGGTCTGCGCCTTATCCACCCGGCTCCTGGCGTCAGTCACGTCTTTTCCGGAGACGATGCCGCTCTTGAACAGCTCCTCCAGGTTCTTGAGGTCCTGAGCCAGGCGCTGGACCTCTTTTTGCGAGAAGGCGATGTCCGACAGGAGCGAGCTCAGGGCCGATTTGGCCTGCTCGAGTTTGATCCGGTCGACCTCCGCCCGCTGTTTGAGCGGTTCCCTCGACCGGATGTGAAACAAGGGGGCGTCCTTGACCACCTCCTGCCCCTCAACCACAAAGACATTCTCGAGATATCCCGTCCGGTCGGAGAGAACCCGCATTTCATGGGAGACGGGCCGGGCGACGGCCGGACACTCGACCACGATGTCCATTTTCCCGAGCCAGGAATAGACGAGCGAGACCGCCAGGAGAATGACGATCAAATAGATGAGGCCGCGCGCAAAAAGAGAAGGCATCTTCTGCAGATGCTCCGAGACCAGGGAGTTCTCCGACGGAGACTCCACGGGGACGACCTCGAACACCTCCGACGGTTTGTCCTCGCGAATCGCTTCCTCTTGGCCGGCCATCTTCCGTTCCTCTCTAGAGATTGAGCTGCTGATAGTTCAGATAATGATACAGGCCCTTTTGCCCCATCAATTCCTCGTGGGTTCCCTGTTCCACGATCTCGCCGTTGTCCAGGACGATGATCTGCCCGGCGGTGCGCACCGTGCTCAGCCGGTGGGCGATGATGATCGCCGTTTTATCTTTCAGGATCTCCTCCAGGTTCTTCTGGATGGCCTGTTCGGACTCCGTGTCCAGGGAGCTCGTGGCCTCGTCGAAGATGATAATCTTGGGCTTGGCGTACAAGACCCTGGCAATGGCCACCCGCTGCTTCTGGCCGCCGGAGAGCTGCAGCCCGCTCTCGCCCACACGCGTGTCGTATCCCAGGCCGAGGCTGGAGATGAAGTCATGGGCGTTGGCCAGTTTGGCCGCCTCGACGACCTTCTCCAGGGATTCTTCGGGGTCGCCCAGGGAGATGTTCTCCCTGATCGTTCCGTTGAACAGGAAATTGTCCTGCAACACGAACCCGACCAGCCGTCTCAGGTTGGACAGGTTGAGGTTCTTGACGTCATGGCCGTCGATCAGCATTTTCCCCTCGGTCACATCATAGAAGCGGGGGATGAGTTTGGCCAGCGTCGTCTTCCCGCTGCCGCTCCGGCCGACGATGGCGACTCTTTGGCCGGGGGAGATCTTGAGGCTGACGTTGGAGAGAATGTACGGATCGTCCTCCCCGCCGAACCGGAAATACACGTTTTCCAAGGCGACCTCGCCTCGGGGCTGTCGCAGAATGATCCCCTTGTCTTCGTCCTTCGCCTCCGGAAATTCGGTCTTGGCCGCGAAGACATCGTTCAGCCTGTCCACGGAGACGAGGGTCTCCTGGAGGTCGTCCCAAACGTTGATGATCCGGTTGAGGGGCGTCATGACGCTCCCCATCAAGGCCATGAAGGCCATCAGCTCGCCGATGCTCAGGCCGCCGTTCATGACCGCGCGGGCGCCGAGCCAGAGGATCAGGGTGGAGCTCAGCGTCCCGACGAAGTCGCCCAGCGAATGAAAGTACAGTCCGGCTTTGAGAAGCCGGAAGTCGATGTTCAAGTTCTTGATGAACTTGTTCTCCCATTTCCAGCGCGTCGGATACTCGATGTTCGTGGCCTTGACGGTCTCGATGCCGTGGATGGATTCGATCAGGTGGGAGTGGGATTCCGAGCGCGCCGCGAAGGAATCGATATTCAGCCTCTTGAGGATGGGCGTGAAGACCAGGGTGATCAGGATGAAGGCCGGAATGAAGGCCAGGACCAGGAGCGTCAGCTTGACGTTGTAGTAGAACATGAGCAGGAAATAGACGATGATGAGGATCGTGTCGAGGATGATGGACAGGGCCGTCTCGGTCAGGAAGTTCCGGAT
>Ga0315275_10004724_pt1 | contig 12785 bp, 7 predicted proteins | sample YL17G03_0_MG_FD_205557 | JGI IMG/M metagenome (GOLD analysis project Ga0315275, IMG submission 205557) | Sediment microbial communities from Yellowstone Lake, YNP, Wyoming, USA - YL17G03_0 | ecosystem: Environmental > Aquatic > Freshwater > Lake > Sediment | place: USA: Wyoming | collected... | reverse complement strand
CTCGCGCCGGGCGACGTTCAGCTGCGCGTCGATCTCGCGGCGTGCCTGATCGAGCAGCCGCCCGCGCTCGGACTCGGCGGCCTGGCGCATGCGCGATTCCTCGGCGGCCAGCTCTTCCGCGCCCGTCCTGCGCAGGCCGTCCAGCTCCGCCGGCAGCGCGGCCATCTTCTGATCGATGGCGGCCAGTTGTGCGGTTGCGGAGGTCCGCATGTCGGCGGCCTTTACCAGGTCGCCGCGAATCTGCGTCCCGCGATCGCGCAGGTACGTGGCAATCGGCGAGCGGAGGAAGTAGACCAGCGTGCCCGCGAGGATGGCGAAGTTGAACAGCTTGGCGATCATCCCCACAATCGGGTTGCCCGCTTCGTGCTCGCCCGCAGGCGCCGCGTGCTGGCCGGCGGGTGCCGCGTGGCCGCCGGCGGCTGCCGGCTGCGCACCCTGCGCCATTGCCGGCGACACGGTCAGCAGCATGGCCGCAAGCGCCGCGGCAATCGCCAGATTGAAGCCAATTCGCATGCGCAAATCCCTGTGTTTCAGCTCGGCCGGCCGAGCACTTTCGCCGCGATGTCCCTGCCGAGTTGCTCGGCATCTTCGTTGAGCCGTGCCCGAGCCTGCGCCGTTTGCGCCTCGAGCTCGGCTTTGGCCCTGGCCAGCTGTTCGTCCACATCCGCGCGGGTCTTCGTCATCAGCTCGCTGCGAAAGCCCTCGGCGGCCTTCCGGCGCTCGTCCATCTGCTTGTAGAGGTCCGTGCGCGCGGCCGTGACGTTGGCGTCAAACTCGGCGCTGGCGGCCTGGGCCTTTGCCGTCGCGCTCTCGGCAAGCTGGAGCGCCGACTTGATGGCGGTGTCACGGTCGCGCATGACGCGCAGCAACGGCTTGAACAGCACGCGGTCGAGAACGATTGCGAGCAGCAGCACCGCGAAAATAACGAAGACGACGGATAGATTCGGAAGCACGCCTGCGTCTCCTCGTCCGGCCAGTTGCCTGACGCCAAAACGTAGATTCTACACGGGATCTGGGGAGCCGGTCCAGATGGAAGCCGCGATTCTGAGTAGCCGCTGTCCGCGGCTGCGGGTCCTGTCGCCGGTCAGCCCCACCCGCGGCACCCCAGCGCGGATGCCGCGCCGGGGACCCCGCTCATGAGGCGCCAAGTGCGCGGGTCGGGACCCTGGCGCCTGCGCGGCGGGCGGGGCGCCCCGCCCGGCGCCACCCGCAGACCGCAATCTGCGCGACGATCTTCAATCGCGGCCTTCTACCTGGAGCGGGATTCGGCGATCGAGGTTCGGGGTTCGTGTTCGGGATTCGTTGTCGCTCCCGGGCGATTCGGTCATAATGGCGCCGACTTCTGCGAAAACACCAGGAAGGCCGGCGTAATGACCTGTCCGACGTGCGGCGGCGCCAGGTTCTTCGACGATGGTCGCTGCGCGACCTGCGAGGTTGCGACCGTCGCTGGCCCGCCCGCCGTTTCGTCAAGTCTGAACTCGGATGCGGTCACGGTAGTCCGGGATTCTTCACAGGACACCACGAGATTGCCAGCCACGCCCACCGGATCAACGGGCTCTCTGCTGCCGGGCCAGGCCTTTGGACGGCGGTACCGGATTCTCAAGATGCTCGGCATGGGCGGGATGGGGGCCGTCTACGAGGCCTGGGACGCCGACGTCAACGAGGCCGTGGCACTGAAGGTCATCCGCCCCGACGCGTTGGGCGATCCGGCGGCGGCTCAGGAAATTGAGCGGCGCTTCAAGCTCGAGCTTGTGCTCGCGCGGCAGGTGACCCACAAGAACGTCATCCGGATCCACGATATCGGCGAGGTCGACGGCGTCCGGTATCTAACGATGCCCTTCCTTTCCGGAGAGGATCTCTCGACCCTCCTTCGCCGGGAAGGCCGTCTGCCGCTGCCCCGCGTGCTCGCCATCGCGAAGCAGGTGGCCCGCGGTCTGGCCGCCGCCCATGAGGTCGGCGTCGTGCACCGGGACCTCAAGCCCGCAAACATCATGATCGAGACCGATGGCACGGCCGTCATCATGGACTTCGGCATCGCCAGATCCGCGGCCGCCGATGGCCGTGGCACGCGCCTCGGCAGCGTCGTCGGAACCCTGGAGTACATGGCGCCGGAGCAGGCGCAGGGCCATCCAGTCGACCAGCGGGCGGATATCTATGCGTTCGGCCTCGTCCTGTACGACCTCCTGACCGATCGGTCGCGCACGAAGCAGCACGAGACGCCGATGTCGGAGTTGATGGACCGGCTGACGAAGCCGATGACGCCTGTCCGGACGGCGGCCACCGGCATCCCGGCTCCGGTCGCGAGCGTGATCGATCGCTGCCTGCAGACGGATCCGGCCGCGCGCTACCAGATCACCACAGCGCTGTTGCACGACCTGGAGGCGCTCGACGAAGACGGCCATGTCAGTGTCGTGGCCGCGCCCTGGTTCACGGTCAAGCGCGTGGCGGGCCTGGCGGCGCTGGCGCTGGTCATCGTCGCCGCAGCGGTCGGCGGAAGCTGGCTGCTGTTTCAGCGGCGCGGGCCTGCGGCGCCGATGCGGCCGGATCCGGTGTCGGTGCTCATCGCTGACTTCCAGAACAAGGCCAACGAGCCCCTGTTCGACGGCCTGTTGGAGCAGGCGCTTGGGGTTGGCCTGGAGGGCGCGTCCTTCGTCACGCTCTACCCCCGGCGGGACGCGATCCGCCTGGCAGCTCAGATGTCGCCAGGGGCTCGGCTGGATTCCGAGCACGCTGCGCTCGTGGCCGTACGCGAGGGTGTGATGCGCGTGGTGACAGGCTCCATCGAGCTCCAGTCGTCTCGTTACACGCTGACGGCGCAGGGTGTCGATCCCGCCAATTCCAAGGTCCTGTTCTCGCTGGAGACGGAGAGCGGGTCCAAGGACAAGGTGCTCGACGCCGTGGGACAGATGGCTGCGAAGGTCCGCCGCGCGCTCGGGGACCGCTCTGTCGCGGACGAAGCCGTGAGCGGGAAGGAGACGTTTACGGCCGGCTCCCTCGAAGCCGCTCACGCCTACGCGCGCGGCCAGGAGTTGCAGTGGGCGGGCAAGTTCGAGGAGGCGCTGGCTTCGTACCAGAAGGCTGTGAGGCTCGATCCGACGCTGGGCCGGGCGTATGCGGGCATGGGAGCCGTGAGCAACAACCTTGGCCGGCGGCAGGAAGCGGAGGAGTACTACAAGCTGGCGCTGCAGCACCTCGATCGGATGACGGATCGCGAGAAGTACCGCACGCGGGGCGGCTATTACCTGCTGGTGCGCAACAACGAGAAGGGTCGCGAGGAAGCGCTGGCGCTCATCGAGAAATTCCCCGCCGATACGGCGGCCCTCGCAAACCTCGCGGTGGCGGAACTCTATCGCCGGGACATGAAGCGCTCGGTCGAGTTGGGCAAACAAGCGCTCGTCGCCATGCCCCGCAACGTGATCCGGGCAAACAACCTGGCCCTGTTCCTGATGTACGCGGGTGATTTCCCGGCGGCGGAACTGCAGGCCAAAGCCGTGCTGAGCATCAACCGCGAGTTCGCCAAGGCGTACGTCGCCATGGCCCTCTCGCAGGCAGCCACGGGCCGGGTCGAAGACGCCGAGCGGACATACCGATCCCTTGTGGCGCTGCCGGGGGCCGCGCCGTACTACGCGGCAAGCGGTCTTGCGGATCTGCACATGTACCAGGGCCGACTGAAGCAGGCCGCGACCGAGCTCGAGCAGGCGGCGGCCGCCGAGTCGAAGGGCTCCGCCAGCCGCCATGCCCGGCTGCTCGTCACGCTCGCGGAGGTGCGCGCCTTGCAGGGGCGGCCGCGCGAGGCTGTGGATCTCGCGAAGCAGGCGATGGCGCGCAGCACGGACGAGGGGGTTTTGTTTCTGGCGGCCTGGGTGCTCGCGGGCGCCGGTCAGGCGGCGGCCGCAGAGGCCGCGGCGGCGGCGCTCAACGAGCACCTGGAAACCGAACAGCAGATCTGCGCCCGGGTGGTCGAAGGCGAGATCGCCCTGTCGAAGGCGGCCGCCCGCGAGGCCGTCACGAAGTTCCAGGCCGCCCAGAAGATTGCCGACACGTGGCTTGGCCGTTTCGGCCTCGCGCGCGCCTACCTGGCTGCGGGCTCACCTGCCGAGGCCGACTCAGAAGTCGACATCTGCCTGAAGCGGCAGGGCGAGGCCACGGCCGTCCTGCTCGACGATGTTCCGTCGATCCGGCTGGTGGCGCAGCTGCACTACTACCAGGGTCGCGTGCGGGAGGCGTTGAAGAACGCCGGCGCCGCCGAGTCCTACAAGACCTTCCTGGCCATCAAGGCGAAGGGCGACGAGCAGGGCCTGGTGGCCGATGCCCGCCGCCGTCTCGGGAGCCGGTAGCTGGAAGAGAAGCAGGAACCAGCGTCCGCTTCCCCGCCGCCGGCACGGGGAGCCCGATTCCACCGCATGGCAGTGGCCATATTTCCATCCCGGAGGTGTGCTAATCTCCGCGCATGGACTATCGGAAGCACATCACGATCGAACCCGGAAAGCGCAGCGGCAAGCCGTGTGTTCGCGGGCTCCGCATCACCGTGTCGGATGTGCTCGAGTATCTCGCGTCGGGGATGTCCGTGGACGACATCGTGTCCGACTTTCCGGACCTGACCGCCGACGATATCCGGGCGTGCCTGGCGTTCGCTGCGGACCGTGAGCGCAAGCTCTACCAGATTCCCGCATGAGACTCCTGTTCGATCAGAACCTGTCCCACCGCCTCGCCATGGCGCTGGCCGACGTGTTTCCGGGTTCGACGCACGTGCGGGATCTCGATCTTTCGCGGGCAGATGACGCGGCACTATGGGCATTCGCGAAGGACGCCGGCTACACGATCGTGTCGAAGGACTCCGATTTCCACCTGCGCAGCTTCGTCGAGGGCTACCCGCCGAAGATCGTGTGGCTGCAGGTCGGCAACTGCTCGACCGCCGACATCGAGGCGCGCCTGCGACGCTACGGAGACGAGTTGGCCCGCTTCCATCTCGACGACAAATCGGCCGTCTTCATCATCGAGTAGGGACTCGCCTCACCGACCGCGCAACGTGAACCGCCGGGCTACCAGGGGCACGTGCGGGAGGCGCTGAAGAACGCGGGCGCCGCCGAATCCTACAAGACCTTCCTGGCCATCAAAGCGAACGGCGACGAGCAGGGCCTCGTGGCCGATGCGCGTCGCCGTGTCGGGAGCCGCTGACCGTTGGCGCGGCGCCGCGGAAGCGCCGCGCGCCGCTCCCTTCGGCACCGCGCCTGCACCGGATTGCCCCTACGGGCCAATGAGTCCCAAGTTCAGTGTCTCGCCGGGATGGAGCACAATGCCCGTTCTGGTCACGGGACTCGTGATCTCGTAAATGTCAGACTGCAGGTTGATGAAGCTGAATACCCCTGAGCCGTTCGTGTTGGTCGTGTGAACCACAGAGGTCGCGGTGTCTCGGAGCGTCACGGTCACTCCCGGGAGGACAGCCCCGCCCCCATCGACGAGAGTGCCCGTAATAACCCCGGTGGCCACGGCCGGCAGGGTGACCGTGATCGAGGAACTCGTACTCCGTCCTTGCGCGTCTGTGATTGTGACCGGCAATACGTAGACGCCATAAGGCGTGCTTTGGCTGGCCGTGGCGCAGCCGATGAACGTGTTGTCGCCGGCGATGTCGTCGCAGCCGTAGACGTCGCCCCCCATGCTACCCGCGTCAGACAGGGGAAGCGACGATGAGAGACCGATGGCGCTCGCGTCCACAACGACGCTGAGGCCCGTGCTCGTGGGATTCTGTCCGGGCGTCACGTTCATGATGAGGTGGAAGGGCACCCCCCGCGTCACGCCGACGGGCTGAGTCGAACCGACCCCCGACGGATTCGCTGCCGCCGGAATCGTGTAGCAGGCCGAGAACTCGGAGGTGCTGCCACCCGCACTCCACCGGGTCGCCATTGCCGTGAGAACATTCCCGAGTGGAAGCGACGGGAATGTCTCGCTGAAGGTCGCGTTGCCTGCCAGGTTGGTCGTGACCATGAACGAGCCCATCAGATGGGCACCCTCTCCGTTGCCCCCGACCCCGTCGCAGGAGGCGTTGGAGAAGACCTCAACCCTGAAGCTGTCGTTCGGCCTGCTCGCCAACGTGCCCCCAACCCCTGTTGTTCCGCCGGTCGTATAGGCCGAGGCGATCACCGGGAAGTTCTGGCGGCCGATCGTTTCTGGAATGGAGTTGGCCGTTACGGCGTAATCGCCCCAGAGGTCGACGCCCATGCCGCCGTTGTGCCAGATCGCGTTGCCCAGGATCCGGTTTCCCGTGGAGGCTGCGCCGTAGCCGAACACCCCGGGGCCGAAATTGTGCGCGATGGTGTTCATGCCGGTCGTCAATTCGCTCCCGATGGCGTTATCCGGGGAATCGGAGATGTTGATTCCCCCCCCGTCCACGTAGCCCAGTCGCCCGTTGCCGATCTCGACGGTCGTATCGGTTCCCGTCCCGATCAGGTTCGACTGCACGATCGTCCCGTGAGCGCCCATCTGGATGCTGATGCCCCCGAACGGATTGCCGGAGATGACATTGTCCGTGATTTCGGTGTTGGCCGTTCCGGTGCCGGAGACAATGATGCCGAACCCGGCGTTGCCCAGCGCAGCGGTCGCCGCCGCGTTCGTGCCGATCCGGTTGCCCTGGATTCGAGTCCCGGAGCACCCGCTGATCTGCATGCCGTCGACTCTGGCCGGAAGACCGATCGTGCCTTGACCCGAGATGAGGTTTCCGACGATGGTCGCGTTCGTGCTGTTCCAGATGAACACTCCTCCGAGCCTGTTCGGAACCCGGGCGGTTCCAGCCACGTCGGTCCCGACGTAGTTCCCTTCGACCCGAAGGTTGCTCGACCCGTTGACCGCGATCCCGTAGCCGAAGGCGTTGATCACGAGCCCGCGGATGGTGGTTCCGCTCCCGGTGACCGAGAACCCTTCGGTTATCGTGTCGTTTCCTCGCACTTCGACGACTGGCGGCCCGCCCGTGGTATGGCCCGGCTGCGTCGTCCCGTCGATCGTCACCGGGTCTGTGATGGTGGGCAGCGCCGAGAGCGGCGCGATCGTGAACGGCCCCGCCCCGGGGATCGCGAACGTGATCACGTCCACGCCGGCGCGCGCGTTGGCGTTGAGAATAGCCTGGCGCAGCGATCCCGCGCCGCTGTCGCTGGTGTTCGTCACCACCAGCGACGCGCTCTGGCTGTCGAACAGCGCCGACAGGACCGGTACGGCATCCGTCGATCCAGCCGACGCGGCGAAGCGGAAGCCGGTTCCCGCTCTTGTCACTTGTAGTTTCGTGAAACGGGCGAGTCCAATCGCGTCGGTTTGCACGATCCTGGTGCCGGTGAGCTCTGCGCCCGCCGGGTTGTCCGCAAACGCCAGGGACACCGGCACGTTCGGAACCGGGACGCTGCCGCCCAGCATCACACTCACGATCACGGGCGGCATGGTCTCGCCGACCGGCGTGGCCACGGGCTGCGCCGTAAACGCGAGGATCGGCACGGTGGGCGCCGGCTTGGGGGTCGCCGACGGCGGCTCGATGCTCGTGTTCGGCAGGTCCTCGGTGTTCTTGGGCTGCGCCATGGTCGTCGGCGTGATCTCGGTCGGGTCGAGCCGCACGTCGTCGGTCCGATCGGTGTCGACGATGCGAAGGGTGATCTTCGCCGTGCCGCCCGGCTCAATCCAGAGCGTGGGAGTGTTGGGATCGGGCGCGGCCATGCTCCCGGCCGCGGCGGAATGCGCCGCCGGTTTCGGCGAAATAACCGGGTTCGGGACGTTCGCGACGAGGACGTTGTGCGTCTGCTCCTTGAGATCGCAACCGTTCGCAATCGGCGTCGTGTAGACCCGGTACAGAATCAACTGCAGCTTGATGCCGTCCGGGACGGACGAGAGGCCCGAGAAGAACAGGTCAACGTCGAAGGCCGTCGTGGTGTTGCCGTTGTTAGTGACGGTCCAGGTGACGTCCGTGATGGTGCCGTTCGAGATATCCGGATTCGAGATGTCCGGGTTCGAGATGTCCGGGTTCGAAATGTCCGGGTTCGAGATGTCCGGGTTTGAAATATCCGGGTTCGAGATGTCCGGATTCGAGATGTCCGGATTCGAGATGTCCGGGTTCGAAATGTCCGGGTTCGAGATGTCCGGATTCGAGATGTCCGGGTTCGAGATATCCGGGTTCGAAATGTCCGGGTTCGAGATGTCCGGGTTGTGCACCTCGGCGTTGGAAATGTCGGGGTTCGAGATGTCTGGATTGGAGATGTCCGGGTTCGAAATGTCCGGGTTTGAGATGTCCGGGTTGAGCACCACCGTGGATCTCAGGCCGTTTGGAAGCGGCGCCGGTGCATAGAGCGCGGCGATCTCGGCTACGTTGACGTTGATACGGGCGTGTGGATCGGACGACGTCACGTACACCGTGCGCGCGACGAGCGACCGCCTCGGCACCGCAACATCAATCAGCGTCAGCGGTGGCGGTGACGCGGCCGTATAGGGCGGCACCGGGTACTCGAGGAACGATGCGCGTCCACCCGGGGGCTGGCCGACGATGGCCATCCGGAAGTAACGCAACTGCTCCGTCGTGTTCTGCGCGAAGACGACAAACGACCGCGGGAAGTCCATCGTCAGGGGCTTCGTGTTGCCCGGGGATCCGGCGATCAGCCCGGTCGTCAGGCGAGCCGTGTAGATGTTCTGGTTCCGGGTGCCCGCCTGGCACGGGTCGAGGGGCGACGTCGCGTTCGGCTTGGTGTACTTCGACCAGTCGGGCATCCCGTCCGGTCCGCGCGAGGCCGGCGGACGCACGTCGCGGTTGTCGGTCCACACGCCGTGAAACACCGGCGCCGTGCTGGCGGCCGTGTTGTAGCGCCACCGGCCGTCGCTCCCCTGCACCATGACTGGTGCCGCGGCCACGTCGATGTAGTCGCCGACGAACGGCACGGTGCCGAGGCTGAAGAGCGGCAGGTTCGGCACGTTGTGCTGGAGTTGCCGCGCCGGACCCGTCTCGTCGGGCGGCCGGCCCTGAGCATACTCGGATACCAGCGTCGACGGGCCGAACACCGGGTCGTCGCCAGGGGCCGCCGTCGTCGCGCGGATGTCGATGGTGTGCCGCCGGCGCGTGCCATCCGGTTGTGTGACTTCGATGGCGCTCTTGTCATCGATGTAGGGGCCAAAGACCTGCGAGACGTCCTGCCGCAAGTCGTAGTACACGAGCAGGAGCCGGCCGCCGGCGTAGGTCAGCGTCGGCATGATCTGGTGGCCTGCCTGCCCGCTTTCATCCACGGCCCCGGGCGGCGTGAACACGAGGCCGTCGCGCGTCGTGGTCATGACGATGCGGGCGTCACCCTCGATCTCTCCCGACCTGGCGGTGCCAAACCCGCGCTCCGCCCACGCCAGGTACAACCGTCCCTCCCCATCGAAGGTCATGGTCGGGTACGCGTTGGTGCGGAAACTCAGCCAGTCGGCAGACGTGCCCTGATCGAATTCCGCGACGTCCAAGACCTCGTGAGCCTCAGTCATCCGCTGATGCTCGAAGTACCGCTCCAGCGAGAGTCCCTTCTTCTTGCCCCGCGGGAATCGCCGGGCCACGCCCGGGTTTGAGAATTTGCGCCCTTGGTTCGTCGACCTCGCGACCAGGTATGCATCGCTGTCGGTGGCCCCGGGTGCTGTGAGACGACGCCACGCCACGTACACGTCGCCATTGACGGGATTGATCGCAATCGTGGCGCCCTGGTTCACCGGATCCTGCGGCCGGCTCAGTCGGACGGGTGCGCTCCACGACGCTCCGCAGTTTGTCGAACTCGAGAGGAGAATCTCCGCCTTGATGCCGCTGGTCGGGTGGGTGATCGCGGTGTAGGCGACGTACATCGCCCCCGCCGCAATGACTTGTCCGTCTGGCGGCTTGTTGTGTCCCTTGCCTTTGCCGGTGGACGCTGCCGCCACGGGCGAGGTGATGATGCTGCACGTCGACGAACCGCCGCGCGGGATGTCCACGGCGAGCCAGGGCTTGTCGAGGAAGCGGCCCGTCCTGCCTGAATCGCTGGTGACGATCGACGTGCCGATGTAGCCAATCGGATCACCGGCCTCCAGGTTGTTGTTGTCGATGAACCGCGACACGAAGATCGCGCTCTTGCCGGTGTCGCCGCGATCGAAGACGAGGCCGCTGTACAGGAAAAGTCCGTGTGCGCCGGCTCGCACCACTGGGTCCGCGCCTGCGGCGTACCCGCGCAGCGGAGACGCCGCGACATCCAGCGGATAGCCGGGTATCAGCGTGCTCTGCCAGCGTTGGCCGCCGTCGAAGGACTTGAAGACACCCAGCCAGGCGTCGCCTGTTTCCGTGTCGTTGATCAACCCGGGCAAGTCGACCGTGCGGTAGTCGTTCGCGCCGGCCAGTATGTGCAGCGGGTTGCGTGTCGAGACCGCGACCGACGGCTCGTTCTGGCGCTGGAGAAAGGGATCTCCTGTCGGCCAGGTCGTGCCCGACACCATGTTGACGTTACGGCCCGCAACGACGGCTTGCGGTGGGGTTTGTGCGACAAGGGCGGTCGTCATGGCCGCCACGAGGAAGGCGCAGCCGAGGGTGATGTGCAGCACCCTCCTGCGGGGACGGCTGTCCGATCCCCAATAGTCCAGGGCCGACATACGATCCCTCCACAGCGGGGGCAATTGACGAGATGACGATCCAGATCATACGCCTCTTTTCGGGCCGCGATCGGGGGATTGTTGGGGCGACAGGGCCATCTCAAACCGCCGAGTGCTCGCGCCAGCCATCGGCGTCGGAAGACTCCCTTCCATTCCGTGATTCCGGCGGACGCCGGAATCCAGGCACCAGCCGCGCCCTCGCGGCGCTCGGCCCCCTGGACCCCGGCCTTCGTCGGGGTGACGCACTCCTGGATGCCGGCATTCTCCGGGGTGACGATCCGTGTCGCACCCTCCGTCATTCCGGCGGAAGCCGGAATCCAGGTACTGCCGTCCGTCATTCCGGCGGAAGCCGGAATCCAGGTACTGCCCTCCGTCATTCCGGCGAATGCCGGAATCCAGGACCCGGCTGCGTCACAGCAGCGACTCGTACAGATCGGACCAGCCGGGGTTGAACTGTTCGATCGTCCCGATCTTCCACAGCCGCTTCCATTCCTTCACCGCCTTCTCGCGTCGTATCGCCGATTCCATTGTGTCGTGCAGTTCGTACCAGACAAGTTGATGAACGGCGTACTTCTTGGTGAAACCCTCTACGAGGTCGTTCTTGTGTTCCCACACCCGCTTGACGAGGTTCGAGGTGACGCCGACGTACAGAGTTCCGTTGCGACGACTTGCGAGGATATAGACCGCCGGCTGCCTAACCATGGAGCCGCAACCGTACTTCCCTGTCGTTCCGGCGCACTCAGAAATCCACGCACCGGCCTGGTCATTCCGGCGGAAGCCGGAACCCAGGCTCCGACTGCGCCCTCACGGCGCCGGGCCCCCTGGACCCCGGCCTTCGCCGGGGTGACGCATCTCTGAATGCCCGTCTTCCCCGGCAGGGCCATGTCCCTGCCACGCCCTCCGTCATTCCGGCGGACGCCGGGCCCGCCGCGCCGAAGACCGTCCTTGTCGTGATCGGATGACGGTCGAAGGCGGGAATCCAGGCACTTACGAGAGTTGGATCAGATGGGACCCGTAAGGGCCGACCGTGCCGACCTGGACGGCGGCAATGCCGGCGCGCATGAGGGCGCTATCGACGGCCGCGGCGTGTTCTGCGGCGGCGGCGATGAACAACCCGCCTGAGGTTTGCGGGTCGTACATGAGCCACAAGAGATCCTGGTCGATATCGGCCTCTGCCAGCACGTGTCTTTCGAAGTATTCGAGATTGCTGGCCAGGCCGCCGGGGCGGTTCCCTTTCGCGAGCGCCAGGACCCCGGTCAGCAGCGGTACGGCGCGAACATTGATCCGCAGCGTCACACGACTCGCGACCGCCAGTTCGCTGGAGTGACCCACCAGGCCGAAGCCCGAAATGTCGGTGCACGCGCGGACGTGGCCCGCGGGCAGCGCGCGCAGGGCCTCGGCGGCGCCGCGGTTGAGCTGCGTCATCGATCGGACGGCAGCCGCCACGATCGCCTCGGGCGCGTGCCCGGCCTTGATGGCGGTGCCGACGATCCCCGTGCCGATCGCCTTGGTGAGAAACAGCACGTCGCCGGGCTGCGCGCCGGCATTCGACAGGACACGGTCCGGCTCGACTTCACCCGTGACGGCGTAGCCGAATTTCACTTCGTTGTCGCGCACCGTGTGCCCTCCCAGCAGGGCCACGCCAGCCTCGCGCAGTTTGTCAAATCCGCCGGCGAACACGGCCGTGATGATGGCCGGATCGAAATCCGTCTGGGGAAAACCCGCGATGGCGAGGGCCGTGAGCGGGCGTCCGCCCATGGCGTAGATGTCGCTCAGAGCGTTCGCCGCGGCGATCTGACCGTAGGTGTACGGGTCGTCGACGATCGGGGTAAAGAAATCCACCGTCTGCACAAGGGCCTGGCCCGCCGCCCACTTGTACACCCCCGCATCGTCCGAGGTGCGGAAATCAATCAGGATGCGCGGATCCTGTTGAACCGGAATGCTGCTCAAAACTTGAGCGAGTTCGCCAGCGGCGAGTTTGCTCGCTCAACCCGAGCAGGAGACCATTTCGGTCAGCCGCTTCGCCATGTCACCTCTTCAGGGGCTAGCGCCTCGAACCTGGCCCCTAGTCTCTCACCAGTATCTCGTAAATCCGAATCAGTTCGTTCTCGTCCTTGAACGGGATCCTGATCTCCCCTCCCTTGCCCTTGCGCAGGATGTCCGCTTTCGTGCCGAGGGTG
>Ga0315275_10004723_pt1 | contig 12785 bp, 18 predicted proteins | sample YL17G03_0_MG_FD_205557 | JGI IMG/M metagenome (GOLD analysis project Ga0315275, IMG submission 205557) | Sediment microbial communities from Yellowstone Lake, YNP, Wyoming, USA - YL17G03_0 | ecosystem: Environmental > Aquatic > Freshwater > Lake > Sediment | place: USA: Wyoming | collected... | reverse complement strand
CGCAGAAGTAACTCTGCCGCACGGTGTCGGAGGTCTGCGCGGCGCCACCGTTGATGGTGTCAATGGTTGACAGGCAAGTGCCGCCTAGAACCCCCGATCCGTTGGTAGTGGTCCCCACCGTCATCTGGATGCGGGGGTGGGTCGCGGTGCCGGAGGTGCCGAACCCGAACCGGATGTAGATGGGGGACGTGGCGTGGATCGAGTCGTTCAGGTAGTAGACCGCGTACCCGCCCTCGGTGCTGGTGCCGGGCCGGGCGCCCGCCGCCGGGGTGATGTTCGTGTCGGAAGCGGTCAGCTTGGCGGAGAGCGTCCCCAGCTGGGTGATGAACTCATCCCGCCACTCCTGATAGGTGGCGTCGGAGTCGTGCCGAACCCGCGTTGACCATGATGCAGTTGCCATGCCCTATTCCTGACAGTTGAGCCGAATGGATAGTTGCTTGATCCCCGACACGCTATCGACCTTGAAGGTCAGGGTGTCGCCGGCCGCTACCGCGAGCGTCCATCCCGTCAGCGTCGTGTCCCGGCTGGAGCGGGCGCTGGAGAGGGTGGGCTTCGCTGCGGCGGTGATGGTGTTCCCTACGGCGGCCGGGAGCCCGGTCCGCGCAATCTTCCAGATGTCGATGACGGCGCTACCGGCCGCGTCCGCGTCCATCGTGGCGGAGTTGATCGTGGCGGCCCGCTCGAAGTATACCACCATGTTGGCGCAGTCCCCGGCGAGCAGAGCAGTGGGGGAGCCCCAGTGGGCGCCGGCCACCTTGCTGCCGCCGATAGAAAGATTACTGAGCTTGACCTTCTTCTGGGTAGTCGCTGAGTTGTCGTAGGTCACGACAAAGTCTGCGGACGCTTGCGGGGCCGTGTCCTCGGTCAGCGCATTGATCTGTGCCCCGACGTTGTTCTGGGCCCAAATGATGTTGGTCTCGACCTGCAACACCCCGGCCGCTTGCCTAGAAATGGTGGTGTCCGTGTCCGCCCCGACCTCGATGGTCTCGACCCGGAGCGGGGTCGTGATGCGCACCGTGTCCCAGCTGAAGCGCGCGATACTCGCAGCCGCGCTTACCCCATCCCCGACGTTGATATACAGATTGCCGCCGGTTGCGCCATCCCCCGCGTTGTAGATGCCGACATCCCCGAGCGGGTTTTGATGCGCGGCGCGAATGATCATGGTCCACGGTTCCGTGGCATCGCTCAGGAAGGCAACCTGCGCGGGGCTCCCCAAGTAGGTCCCGCCGCCGATACCGTCAAATATATGGTGCCCTGTCCACGTCGGCGCGATGGCCTGCGACAGCGGCTGGGCCCCGTCCGAGCGCAGGAACGTGGCGGCGGAGCCGTTGACGGCCGTGAGGCCGACCGTACCGGTCGGGTTGGCGCCGCGGGCTGATGGGACCCACTCGGTCCCGTTCCACATCAGCAGGTCGCCGGAGACGGGCGCGGTTGACGCGACGTCGTTCAGATCAGAGAGGACTGAGCCATCGTCGAGACCTTGCTTAATCAGCCTGAATCGACGAATTGGCATCGGGCCCTCAGAGTAGAAATGAAAAGGGCCGGACCCCGGAGAGTCCAGAGTCCGGCCCAGTTAGGTCAGAGCCCTTACGTGCTCGGGACCGCGATGGCGCGAGCGCCTTCGCTGCGGACCGTCTTGACGCCGTAGATGCGGTCAGCCGTAACCAGGGTGCCAAGGGCCTCCTGCTTGTACTGAGCCTGCGTCCGGACGCCCATCTGCTCCGCGAGGACGACTGCGTCCTTCTGGAAGAGCAGACAGATGCGGTACGGGATCGAGTTCAGGGACTCGACCGTCGCGCAGTTGGTGGACACGTACACTTCCGTGCCGTACACGTCGCCAACCAGACCGTTGCGGATGGAGTTGCCAGAGCCAGACTCACCCGTGAAGGCTTGCTCCGTGTACCGGGTGATGCCCAGCAAACGGTTCTTCTCGATCGGGGGTATGATCAGGCAGCGATCGCGCATCGGCACGTCACCGTCGTCCAAGGTCTGAAGGACCTTGCGCACGCCAGCGTCTGTGAGGGCCGCGCCGTTGCCGGTGCCAGTCCACGTTGCCGCTGTCGAGCCGTCGCTGCCAATGACAGCGCCGGAGTAGGCCGAACCGCTGTTCCACGTAGCCGCGAGGTTACGGAGATCGGTGTCGACCTGTGTGGCGAGGGCGTAGCCCGCGTCGTCGGTGTAGAACCGGCGCAGCGAGGGGAGACCCTGCACTTCCACGATGTCCTCGATGAGGAACGAGTACTCGTAGTGCTTGTTGAGGAGAACGTCGACGCTCGATGCCGATGCGACGACGAGGGTGACAACCGTGTTCGCGGCCTTTGCTGAGGCTGCGCCACGTGCCGGGACCGGCAAGTGGATGGTGTCGCCCTTCTTCTTGTTGTGGTTGATTCGCGCAACACGACCGGCGATCACAAGGTTCTTCTTGTAACCGGCGATCACATCGTCGGACCAGATTTCCGGGATGAAGTCATCCCCATCCGATACGTCGATGGTATTGGCAAAGTCAAGGGCTGTAGTAGCCATAGTGACTGTGTACCTTTGGTGAGAGAGCCCGGGATGGGCTCAACTTGGGGGGTTTACCTGACCCTCTTTTCCCGGTACGCCGGCGCAATTTCGCTCACGTAGAGTGAGTCGAACTTGTCCGGGTCGGAGATACGCATCTGGATCAGCTCCGCGCGCGACCAGATTTTCTTGCTGGACGCGCTTGTCGCCGCCGCCGCGTTTGTCGATCCGCCCCCTCGTACCAGTCCCGCTTGACGGGCTCTGGTGGTGGGCGTTGGCGCGGGGGTTGCCGCCGGCCTGCTCTCGCCGTAAAGCGAGAACAACTCGTCGGCCGCCGCAAAGTTCCCTTGCAGGGCGCCTTGAGCCAGATTCGCCCGGTAGGGGCTCTTCTGGACCCATTCGCTGAATGCTTGGTCCTTCATGACGTCTTGGTAGTCCGGATGCTTCTTCTCGAACCGATTGAGCAGAAGCTCGTTTTCGAGGCGAGCCGTCCGCTCTTGCATCGCCCAGTCCCGCTGTTCCGCGTCCGCCTTGATGGCGTTCGTGATGGCAGTGTCTGGATCGTTGAAGAGGGCATCTGTGGTGAGCTTCGGGCGCTCAGGCTTGGCCGGGCTCGGGTTGACAAGGTCGGCACGTCTAATGCCGATCAGCTCATCCGCCAACCGTCGAACCGTCCCGATCTCATTACGAGCGCGCCCCAGTTCGCTTTCGGCGTTCCGGTGCATCTCGACGATTTCGGTGACAGTCTTGCCGCGATATTTCTCGGGAAGGGCTGAGACGTTGTCCGCTACTGGTTCCGCGGCGACAGGTTGCGGAGCGAAGTCCGACGTGTCGTGTTGGGTGGCGGTGGTCTGGTCCTGAGTGGCTGCGGCAGCCGGGGTCTGGTCGTTTGACACTTCAAGTTCTCCCTAAGTGATCCGCCGGCGGGAATGCCGGTTGGGGATCATCGTCACAAGCAGGAGGTCGTGGGCTGGCTAATCGCCGTGGTCGCGCTTTCGCCGTTCTTCGATTTTCTTCTGCTGCGTACGTTTCCTGACCCACTTGTCCCCCATCGTCGAGAAGGCGGGGTCCACCCCAAGCCTCGGGTCGATACGGGGACAAGCGATCAGGCGCGTAGCGCCCGCTGTACCGCAGTTGGGACACTTGACCGATTCCGGTTGGTCCCTGGCGGCAAGCTCTTCAAAAACGTGGCTACAATGACGACACTCGAAGTCGTCCAATAGCATCTTCATTCGTAGAGGTCCAGCTGGTCTGCTGGCGGCTCTTGGTTTGCGCGGGTCTGCTCGCAGCGGGCCGCGGTACCGAGTAGCTCAGTCAGAGTGGCGATGGCGCCCTTCGCAAAGAACAGCGCCTTCTCGTCAGCTATGTTGAATGGTGCGCCCGCGCGGAACTGGTCTATCCTCTCCTGCGTCTCACGCATGAGGACATCCCAACCGGGGTGCTCGCAGAGGCTCTCGATCGCCTCCAACTCCTGTTTCTCCCGCTCTTCCATCTCAGTCTCCTGAGTACAGCTTCCGTCCGTCCTGCTTCACTTTCTCCAGCTGCGTCTTGGCCTGGAAGGCTTTGATCGCCGTGTCAGCCGCCCGCAACTGGAGGGCGTCTGCGCTCACGCGGTTCTGCTCTTCAAAGGCAGCGACCTCGCGCAAATCTGTCTGGTTGCTCTGGGCCTCCAGCTGGACCTCCAGCGGACGGACCTTGGCCTCTACTTGGGCGAGCTGGGCCTGTGCGATGGCGCGCTGCGCCTCGGCCTTGGCCTTGATCGCCTTGGACTCTTTCTCCCCGACCTCGGCTTCCATGCCGCGCATCTGGAGCTGTTCCATGTACTCGGCTTTCTTCTGCTCCTCCTCGCTGGGCGGGGGCGGGTGCAGCATCGCGTCGATGGCCTTGATGACCTCAGCCTTGTGCGGACTCGACGTATTGTCGAATACGGCCTTGACCATCGCCATGAACGGCGGGGACTCGTTGGGGACCAAGGAGATGATCTGAGTCATCTGCTGGGTCTCCAGCTCGCGGGCCATAACGCCCAACGTGCCTACCACGGTGAACTTGTAGTCCTGCGGGAACTTCGGGGAGAACTGCACGTACCGCCACATCGACTTGGTGATGAGGGGCCGCAGGAAGTTCCGCTCGATGTTCTGCATCGTGCGGCGGGCGCGCTTGACGAAGGCCGAGTGGACCATCGCCGTTTTCTGAGCGCCGCTGTCCGCTGAGTAGTTGGCGGCCTGATCCAGCGCACCGGTGGCGGTCTGGACCATGCGCTCCATGTCCTGCGCGTGGGGGAACAGTTCCGGGGCTACCGTGCCAAACTGGAACGGCTGGAGGATCTGAGATGGGTCGCCGGTGGTGGGCCAGAACTTGCCGGGCCACACACCGAGGTTCATGCCGCGCGGCAGGCGCGAGACGTCCCCGGACACCATCGGGTTCGCCACTAGGGCGAGTGAGTCGATGCGTGAGCGAATGCAAGCGTCCGCGGCTTTCTGCGAGTTGTACGCTTTCTCCGGCACCCCACGCCCCCAGAAGTACCCGGGAATCGTATCGTGCTGGTAGGTGATGAAGCAACGGTCGCCCATCATGAAGGGGTTGGTCTTGGCACCGATCACCTTGCACTCATTGGCAATAGTGACGATTGTCTCGACCAACAGTTCGTCCTCTTCCATGTCCTCTGCCATGTCAAGCACGCTGGGCTTGTCGTGGTCGAGGTACTGGACGAGGTACTTGGCCGGGACCTTCCCGTGCCACTCGGTAATCTTGACCCCCTCCGCGACCTGTGACACCTCAGTGGTGTAGAGGACCCCGCCCTGCGAGTTGGGGTCGGAGGCGGACGGGTCCCACTTGTAGATGGAGGTTTGCCGGTAGAGCCCGTCCTTCATCCCTTCCTTGATCTCATGGATGGGGACGATGGTCTCATGCGCCATGCCGAGCATCTTGGCGATGTCGTCACTGGTCGGGTCGGGTACGAACTCGTAGGGCTCCAGCGGGATCAGCTCCACGCGAGCCTCGTCAGCGGAGAGCACCTGCCGGGTGCCATCCTCGTTGTTCAGCAACGACTTGACCGGCTTGAGGTAGACGTTCAGCTTGGCGACGGCGGTGCCGTACACCGCAGCGACCAGAAAGGCCCGGGCACACGCTGCCGGGACGTCCTCTTCCTCAAGCAGTTCGCGGAGCAGGTCTCGCGCCGCGATGATCTCCAGCCGCTGCGCTGGATCTTCCATCTCGGCCACGTCCTCGTCGATGTCGAACCACTGCTCGCGGCCGAATACGGCCTCTTCAATCTCGGCTACGGTCGAGTCTACCGCTTGCATCGTGGCGGGAGTGATGATACGCGACCGCTCACTCTTCCGGTTCTTGTCCTCGCCCGACCACTCGCCGCGCCAGATGCGGGCGTACTCGTCCCACTTGGCGCGATGCTTCTGGTCACGGAAGTCGCGCCACGGGGTGACGTGCTTCATGACCCACGAACAGAGTGCGGAACCGACTTCCGACGAGTCGTAGGTCTCTAGTCCGCCCTGCTGCTGTGCGACATCTTCCGACAAGGTTAGATTCCTGCTATTAGGTCTTGGGGCTGCCAGGCTTCCATGCCCTCGAACTCTTCGAGGTAGGACACCTTCGCCATTTGGTCCACATAGGCCAGCGCGTCCAGAAGGTCGTCGGGGGAGCGCGGGTCGGGGAAGTCACAGGCTTGTTCGATCAGCTTGTTGTTCCATTCGCCCGGGGCCAGATAGATCGTGCCCTTCTGGCACCGGCCTTGAATGGCCCACTGAATGCGGTCGTATTTCTTCTGATTGCCGTGCGTGAGCGGTACTATCTCCAGCCACCGTCCGTACTGGCGCATCATGTCGGTCAAGTATGGGACTACCGCTTGCATCAGCGCGCCCTTCTCGATCCCGACCCGGCTGGCCTTGACGCTCTTGCAAGCGGTGAAGATCCGTAGAGCCGTCTCTCGGACCTCCCAGCGGCCATGAACTATCTCTTTGACCCACCAGCCATCGGTGTTGACCTTGGCTACGCAGATCGCGGTCTCGTCCCGCTTCTTGTACTCGCCACGTGATCCCGTGGGCTTGGAGAACCCCGCGAGGTCGACGGTGATGCACCAGTCGCCTTGGTCCGGTTCCAGTCCGAGGACCGTGAAACTGTCCTCGTTGAAGAGCTTGCCACCGTGGGAGAGGAAGCTGGCCTCGATCTCCTGCGACAGGAGCGCGGCGCTCATGTCCCGGGTGACGGACTTCAACTCTTCCTTGGTGATGAACGGGTTGGCGGCCGACGTGAAGGTGAAGGCGGCCCACTCCGCGTCTCCCTCTTCCATGGCCCGCACGGCCATCTGGTAGAGGTGGAAGAAGTGGTTCTTGCCCTTCGGGGTGCCGATGAACAGCGCCCCGCCGCGACACACCGTGAGGGCTGGGCGGATGACCTCCGTCCACACGTCCTCCGCCATGTCCTTGTATTCGTCCAGGACCACGAACGACCACGTGAAACCGCGGATCGAGTCGTAGTTGTCGGCTCCTAGTAAGCGGAGCCTCCGGCCATTTGGAAAGATGATGAGGCCGGTGTTCTCGTAGATCTTGCAGTCGAGACCCTCTACCGCGGCCTTGAGCCGGGGCCAGACGATCTTCTTGCCTTGTTCGAAGGTCGGGTAGATGTACGCGACCTCGAAGGTATCGTTCAACTCTACACCGCCCCACGACGTGTCGGCAAGCGTGTGTACGATGGCCTCCACTACTGCAAGGTGGGTCTTGCCGGACTGACGCCCGGCGGGAACTACCTTGAAGCGGCAAGGCGAGTTGAAAACTCGCGCTTGCTCTGGGTGGAGGCTGAAGTTCAGTTCAGCCACGGTCTCCCCTTTACGGCGTCACACGCTGGAAGGGGATGAACCCCCCCGCATCTGTGCTCCACGGCAGGGTCTTGCTGTTGTCCACCCATACCGGAATGTAGTCTGCCCAAGCGACCTTGCCCGTGGTACTGGAGAGTACTTGCATGACAGGGAACGCTCCGTCTTGGTCGAAGCGGCCGGGGTTGGAGGCTTGCGCCCGTACTGGCAGGTAATCCACCCACTCTATGAGACCAGCAACGCTAGGGAGCGGATAGATGGTCTTGCCTTCAAACCACGGGTCCCCAAGATCCGGAGGCGGCCCGCCGAAGATAGAGTCTTTAGTGAAGGTCGCGGTCCCGAGGGCGGTGTACGCGAACGACCGGACCGCTAGGAGTACCTGCGAGAGACTCGACGCGCCCACGGCCCCGAAGGCCCGTACGACCTGCACTACCTTGGTGAGTGCGAGCGTACCGACCGCAGTGTACCCGAGTAGCTTGCTGATGACCTTGGTGACGGTACTGGTACCGACGCCAGAGTAGGTCTTCGTGATGAGGAACGCGGCGACCTTGGTGAGAGTGCTGGTCCCTACGCCGGAGTAGGCCATTGACCGCGCGAAGGCTGCGGTCCGGGTTAAACCTTGCGTCCCTACGCCGGAGTAGGCCATTGACCGCGCGAAGGCTGCGGTCCGGGTTAAACCTTGCGTCCCTACGCCGGAGTAGGAGAAGGATCTGACCCCGACAAATGCCTTAGAGAAGGTGGCAGTTCCCACTCCGCTGAACGAGTGGTTTTCGGTGAATACCGTGACCTCGTTGAGCAGAACGCCGGTACCGTTCTCAAGCAAGTACCCATCGACAGTACTCGATTCAAGGAGATAACGGTCAGGCACATTATGCCAGCCTAGTTAGGCGGACGAAACTGTCGGCCGAGAACGTAACCGCCGCGTTACCCTCCCCGGTCATGGTCAGGCTGAGGGTTCCGCCGTCGCTAACTACGATGGTCCCGCGAATGACGTCGTACTGATCCTCGGAGGTGGACCCGACGCCCGTGTTCGGGCCGAGTGCGCCGTTATCAGTGACGACGCTCGCGTGTTCAACCAGCGAGCCGGTCAAAATAGCCGAGGTTCCGTCGCTGACGCCAGTCGCGGCCGTCGTGCCGGTCGTTTGCATGTACCGAGTGGCACGCACCCGAGTTACAGTCCCCGAGTAGTCCACGGCGAAGGACGTGCCAACCGTGGTCGTGCCTGAACGCCACACGATGTAGTACTCAAAAAAGTACGTCCCGGCGAGCACGCTCGTGATATTGAGGACCGTTTCGACCGTGGTCACGGCGTTGTTGGCGGTGTTCAGGACGATGGTCGTAGACGGGGCGGCGCCCTGATGGGCCGCGCCGGTCGCGGGCGCTGCTCCAGAGGCCGTATATGCCGGCAGCATGAAGGCTCTAAGGGTCGAGAGCGCCACGTTCTTCGCCACATTAGACTGGGCAACGGGGACCTCGTCGGCATCCGCCAGCGCCCCCGCCGAGGCGAGTATGCCGGTGGCATCCAGTATTTGCTGGACCGTCAGCTTCTTGCTCGTTCCCGCCTCGTTGATGGGGAGTTCGTTAGCAAGGGCAGCGGCGGCAGCGGCCGTCAGCGCACTGATCTTGGTGTCGGCCACGGCCTTACGACCAAGTCAGGGTGAACGTGAACGTGATCCCGTCGTTGGTCGCGAGGACGACTCCGGTGAAATCTGAGTGCAGCAGCAGTGTGCCGCCGGACGAGGCTGACAAGACCCCAGCGTTGGTGATGGTGCGCGGAGCAGTGGCCGTAATGGTGGCTACGAATCGGTTCTGGTTCGAGGCGGGCTGGGACTCGGTGGAGGCCGTGCGGGCTTCTGCCGACTCGGTGAACAGGGTCGTATCGGCCTTGGCGGCGGTACCGGCACCTGTACCCCACCCCACGAACCAGTTGGCCGGAGGCGAGGTGGTACCATCCATGATGTCCGCGGTGATGTCCTCGCCAGCGTCTGTGTAGATGTCGGCCATTAAGATGTTCCTGCGATTGTGGCGGGGGCCGAACGAAGCTCGACCGTTCCGTCCGCGCGAGTGATTTTCATGTGCAGGGTGGCGGAGGCGCGCCCGTCGGCATCGTGCGACCCGGCACTTGCTGCACTCTCAGGCGCGGGGCGAGCATAGACCCGGCCGGTTTGGCCTCGGGGAGCTACCCGGTGCTCACCACGTCGCGAGGCTTTGAAGTCCTCTTTCAGTTCTTTGAGCCACGCGAACATGCTGGGTAGTCTCCGCTTTCAGGGGGTGTGGTGTTCTGGAGTGCGATGCCGTAGGCCGACTTGTACGGCTGGCCGTCCTTGAAGAGATTCTGGAGTTCCTCCCAAGTCCCAACTTCCACGTTGGGATACGGACAAGCCCCCGTCACTACGGCCGGAACGTGCTTCCATCCCAAGTGGCGGACCGCCCACAGCCGGTTGGTACCGACCATCAGCCACATGTCCGGGCACTTGTGGCGAGGGTGGTTGAGAACGATGAGGGGATTAACCAGCCCGTTCGCCTCAATATCCGCGGCCAGCGCCAGCCTCCACGCCTCCCTTTCGGGGCGTGGCGTATGGTCGAAGTTGATCTCGGGTACTGGGAACAGGGGTGCGTAGAACACCCGGAACCCGAGACCGTCTATTGGAGGATACCTGCGTTGATGAGGGCCGTACGCAGCGCGTTGAACGATGCCTCGAACTCTTCGGCCAGCTCGTTGTACTCGGCGCGCGTCACAGTCCCGGCGTCGCCGTCTGCGATGACGAGGGCGCTGTTGGGCGTGATGCTGGGCGCGTCGGTCGTGTAGGTGACAGCGAACGCGGCCGGCGCTGTGACCGGGACGTAGGCCCCACCCGCAGCGGTTGAAGTCGAGGCGGCGTCCAGAACCCCGACGGTACGCAGCGCGTTCAGGATGGCGTTGATCTTGCCGGCGCACTCGACTGCGATGTTGTTGGTCACAGTGGCCGTCGGATTGGCGTCTCCGTCAGCGATCAGGATGACGCTGTCGGCGGTGATACTCGGATTGTCCGTCGTGAAGGTGACGGTCAGGTCCGTGATGTTGGCGTTGTAGAGGCCCGTTGATACGCGTGACATGGGTTTGAGGTCCTAGTTGTTGGAGTCGGTGGTCTGGTTTTCGTAGCGGCGCCCGTCGGCTTCCGCTTCGAGCTCGTCATACGGCTTGCCGCCGTGGCCCGGGGCCCCGCGCCGGTTGCCTAGTTGCTTGCCGATGAGGTAAACAGCCGCACGGGCTGACTTAGCCAGCATCCGCGGGCTGAACTCGGAGGGCTTGTCGGCCACGACTACTTGTCGTTCTTGGTGGCGGGCTCGCGCTTTTCGACGCGGGAGTCCTGACGGACGTCCATCGCCTGAAACGGTTCCGGTGACGCGGAGCCGGGGACCCCGCTGGGGACCTGATCCTGCGTCGACTGGTCGGAGAGCTTGCTCATTTCGTGATTTCCTGTGGGAGGGTCAAATGGACCCTGTGGGCCTCGACCTTGGTCGCTGAGGGGGCGCCCGAGGTCAAATTCTGTACGATTACGCGAACTTCGGCGTCTTTGGCGTCACCGGCGTCGTCTCCGCGCGGAGAGGCCAGCATCTTGTCCAAAAGGACCCGCATGATCTTGGGATCGCCCTCCAAAGCCATTTTGATGGCCTTGTTCATGATTTTGGGGCCGGCGGCCGTCAAAGACTGGCGCAGACCCTCTTCCAGCATCAACCGGGCGATGGTGATGCGGTTTTTCGTGCCTTTCGCGCGGCCGGCGGGATTTCCGGACATTCCGGCCGGAAAACGGCCGTTTTCGTCCCTTTTGAGGACTTGAAAGGCCGGTTCGATGGCCGATATTGGTTCTAAGGTCTTGACCGAGGTCATCGGGGGCCTATCTGGCACGTAAAGGGCCTATTTGGCCCGAAAAGTAAGGGGTCCGGTTCCCTGCCGCTTGCAAACGCAGGGACTGCACGCTGCCCGGACCGTCAGCGCCTAGGTCGGTATCCCCCGAAGGGGATTACGAGTAAATTCTTCCCCCCGGAGGATGGCGGAAACCGGATCCGGGACCGGGAAACGGCCCCGGCCCGGGAAACCCGGTGAGGGGAGGACGGAACCAGGTTTCAAGGGGTGACTTTCGGCCTATTAACGGCCCAGTCATCTTGTTCGCCGTCCGCGAATTAGAAATAGAGAGTGACGTGCCCGGCGGCCGGTCCAAACCCGAGCGCGACGGTCGCGGAGAAGCGATTCAGGGAGAATTCCGCCTGAAGGCTCCAGCTGTAGAGGCTCCAGGAGACGGAGGCCCCGAAAGAGCGGGAGCTGAAGCTCCAGCTGCACCAAGCGGGCCGAACGCCGGTGATGTAATCGGCCGGCGGGAACGGCGGCGGGGCCTTCTTGACGGCCTTCGGGGCTCTTTTCCGGGTCTGAGCCATAACTAGGGTTCCATCCTGTGCGCGTCTATCCGTTCGTGGGAGACGGCAAAGTCTCCGACCACAGAAGGCGACCCGAATCCGTGAACCAGCACGTCCACCGGGGTTTCCAGTCTCCTTGTGGAGACGAAGCCGCGGGGAAGACAGGTTCCGTTTAGGACGCACAGTACGGCGGGAATAGTCGCCATCCCGAGCCCGCGGGCGGTGTGTACGCGGGAGGCGCCGTATCTGAGCCAGAGCTTGCCGTTTATGCCGTAGACTAGGATCGGGAGCTTGACCCCGACTTCCGCGATGCTGGCACGGAGCGTTTGGAAGAAGCAGGCTTGGTTTTCGAGGATGCCGCTGTCGATGCGGGAGTGACGGAGGCCGAGGGAGCGGTCTCCGCCGCCTCTGACCTTGTAGTTGAGGACTCCGATCTCGGCAGCGCACCGGTCAATGACGCAGAAGGGCTCGATGGCTTCGACGAGGGCGACGCCGGCGAACCCGGCCCAGAGGGGACCGGAGTCGCGGATGAGGGGGGGATCGCGGCGGACAACTCCCGGGTTGCCTTCCGCTCGGCCAAGTGCTTGTTCCACGCCCCCTCCAGATCCTTCGTTACGCGCCGTTTCCACATCTCGGTCGATTCGGTGGAGGGCCGGTCGGGGATCACGTAGGTGAACACCACGGTGTCCGGCTGCGCGACCCGGAACATCCGGACCAGGCGCCGCTGGTCGGTCGTGAGGACGATGTCGAAGGAATCCCTCGACTTCTCCATGTACCGGCTCAGGTGTGCGATGACGTGGCCGTTCTGGCACGATATCTCGAAGAACGTGTAGCGTCCGTAGTTCTGGTTCATGGTCCCCAAGCCGTCCCGTCAAAGGTCTTTAATGCCATGTTCTTCTACTATACCACAGATTCCTGGTTTGTCAAGACATATTTCACTATGGTGTGGGTTCGTCGTAGTGTGGCTACGATATTAAGCCGTTCTCAGGGGGGCATTGGTGGGGGGAGGGGCCCTCCGGTACGCCTTGAGCGCCCGGTCCGCCCTCCAGTGGCAATCGGGGCA
>Ga0315275_10004722_pt1 | contig 12786 bp, 12 predicted proteins | sample YL17G03_0_MG_FD_205557 | JGI IMG/M metagenome (GOLD analysis project Ga0315275, IMG submission 205557) | Sediment microbial communities from Yellowstone Lake, YNP, Wyoming, USA - YL17G03_0 | ecosystem: Environmental > Aquatic > Freshwater > Lake > Sediment | place: USA: Wyoming | collected... | reverse complement strand
GCTGAGGTCGAGTCGTCGGACCACTGCGGGGCTCTTAGCATGAACGGTCTTGGCCTGTGATACGAGCGCGGCATAGGCGCAGCGGGGCGCGCCGGCAGGGAAGCTGTAGGGGCGGCCCGAAGCTACGGACCGCTGTTCATTGGAGTTCGGAGAGACGCCTGCCATGAACCCGCTTCAACGCTTACTCGCTTTCCCCGCCGAGGAGAAGGCGCGTCTCGGGGTGGAGGCGACGCCGGCCGAGATATGGCAGCAGCCCGAGATGTGGCGCGACACCGCGCGCCGCTTCGCCGAGTCGGCGCCGGCGATCCGCGCGCTACTCGGCGAAGCGAACCCACCCGGGGGCGCGGCCGAGATGATCCTGAGCGGCGCGGGCACCTCCGACTTCGTCGGCCGCTGTGTTCAGGGGCCGGTGAGCTACGCCCTCGGGACTCGCTGTCCCTCGATCCCGACTACGGACATCGTCACCCACCCCGAGTACGCGTTTCCGTCCGACATGCCGGCCGTCATGGTGTCATTCGCGCGATCCGGCAACAGCCCGGAGAGCGTGGCGGCGCTGGAGATCGCGCTGGCCGAGCATCCGCCGGTTCGCCACCTCGTCATCACCTGTAACTTCGAGGGCGAGCTGGCGAGGCGAGCTGCGGCGCTGGGTGACCGCGCGGTGGTGCTCGCGCTCCACCCGCGGACCAATGACCGGGGCCTGGCAATGACGAGCAGCTTCAGCTCGATGGTGGTAGCGGGGCTCGGGCTAGCGTACCTGGGCCGCGCCGAGGAGTACCTGGCGCTGGTGGAGCGGATGGCGCAGGCGGGCGAGGCGATGCTCGATGCGATGCCGGAGGTGGCCGAGCGGCTCATCAAGAGCGGCCCGGAGAGGGCCTGTTTCCTGGGCTCGGGGTCGGCTTACGGCGCGGCGGTGGAATCGCATCTCAAGCTTCAGGAGCTAACCGACGGCCAGCTCATCTGCCTCTGCGACACCTTCCTCGGCATCCGCCACGGGCCGCGGGCAGCGATCCGGAGCAACACGCTCGTGACCTGCTTCCTTGCCTCGGACCCGCAGGTGAGGCGGTATGAGCTGGACCTGATCCGCGCGAACCGCGAGCAGAAGGTGGGAATGGCTCACCTGATTGTGGCCGATCGCGCGGAGGGCCTGCGTGAGCTTGCCGATGAGATGGTCGCCTTTGATGCCGATGGGCGGCTGGGTCTGCCCGATCACATGACGGCGCCGATCTACACGATCGCGGGGCAGTTGCTGGGACTGTTCGCGTCGCTGGAGCGGGGTCTGAAGCCCGACGCGCCCAGCGCCGGAGGGGCGATACATCGAGTTGTGCAGGGCGTCACCATCTACCCGCGGGAGCGCGAGTCGTGAGCCACTCGGTGTCATTCGACCGCCTGCGCGCGGTGGTCTTCGACATGGATGGCCTGATGGTGGACACCGAGCCGATCCACTTCGCCGCCTTTCGCGAGTACATGCGCCGGCACGAGGTGGAGCTGCCCGAGTCGGTGATGCCGGAGTTCATCGGGTTCAGCGAACAGGACAACCTGCGCGATCTCAAGACGAAGTACGGGCTCGACGAGCCGCTGCAGGCGATGATCGCCGACCGTCGGGCCATCTACCTGGAGCTGATAAGAACCTTGCCTATCGAAGTGCTACCGGGTTTCTGGGAGTTCACAGCCGCGGCGCGGGCGCGAGGGATGAAGCAGGCGGTGGTATCGTCGGCCGCGGCGGTGCAGGTGGAGGTAGTGCTGAGGCGACTGCTCGAAACCAAGCCGGCGCTCGGCGGGCCGGAGGGCTACTTCGACGCGATCGTGACCGGGGATGACGTGACACGCAACAAGCCGGCGCCGGACATCTACCTCGAAGGAGCGCGGCGGCTGGGAGTGCCGCCAGCGTTGTGCCTCGCGCTGGAGGACTCGCCGCCGGGGGCGCAGTCGGCGGCGGCCGCCGGCATGATAGTAGTGGCGGTGTCGAACAGGTACACCGAGGGGCTCGCCTTCCCCGGCGCGCAGGGGATCGCACCATCGCTGCAGGCGGCGATGGGCTATCTCGACTGGTGAGAGTAGCAGAATGGCTTCGGTCTGTGTGATAGGTGAGATCAACCTCGACCTGATCGTGCTGGGGGCGGAACGGTTTCCGCGGCCGGGCGAGGAACTGATCGTTGACGAGATGGTCCTTACCCTCGGCTCATCTTCGGCGATCCTCGCCTGCCAGCTTGCCCGGCTGGGTGACGACGTGCTCTTCATCAGCAAGACGGGAGATGACAACCTCGGCCGCATCGCGCTGGACTTCCTCAGAGAGAAGGGCGTGCCAACCGACGCCATCATCGTTGATCGCAGGCTTCCAAGCGGCCTTACCACCAGCGTAGCCCTGGCCGGCGACCGGGCGATGATGACGGTGATGGGGTGTATCGAAGAGCTGCGTTACGATGAGGTGGACTTCGAGCTGCTGCGGGGCAGGCAGCATTTGCACATCAGCTCGTTCTACCTCCAGCGCGGACTCCGGCCGGATGTGTGGCGGATCTTCCAGCGCGCTCACGAGATGGGGCTTACTACCTCGTTCGACACGGGCTGGCCCAGCAGCGCCGAGGTGAACGGCGCGCTGGCGAAGGCGTGGCCGCACGTGGATGTGTTCCTGCCGAACGAGGCAGAGGTGGTGGCGCTGAGCGGCCAGCCGGATCTCGAATCGGGACTCGGTTGGCTGGCGGAGCGGGTGCCATTGGTCGTGGCCAAGCTCGGCGCTGATGGCGCGATGGCGCGGCGGGGGAGCGAGGTTGTGAGGCGGGCGGCTTTTGCGGTGGAGGTGGTCGAGACCACCGGCGCGGGCGACTCGTTCAACGGGGGATTCGTGCACGGGTACCTCGCGGGGATGGAGCTGGGCGAATGCCTCGATCTGGGGAACGCCTGCGGCGCGCTCTCGACCCGCGCGCCTGGCGGGACCACCTCGCAGGCGACGCTGACGGAGGCGATGGAGTTCGTCCGAACCGCGAACCGGCGGAGCGGCGGGTAACGGCCTTCCGCTGTTGCGCCGCTGATTGCTCGTGCTGTCGGTATCAGCTACAATCCCTTATCCTGCGTGTCAGGGGAGTGCAATGATCGAGGGGATGATGGTTATCGTCGGAGTGGTGGTCGGGGCGGCATTGGGCTGGTTCTGGGCGAGCTCGCGACTGCTGCGGCAGATTCAGGCCGAACGCCAGTTGGTGCAGACCGAGCGGGAGCAGCGCGTGGCGGCGGAGACGCGGGCGCAGGAGATCGAGAAGCAGATTGCGGCCCAGCGCTCGCTTGTTGATGAAGCGACCGCCAAGATGGGGGACGTGTTCAAGGCGCTCTCGTCCGACGCGCTGCGGAGCAACTCGCAGGCGTTCGTTGATTCGGCCAAGCAGGTGCAGGAGCCGTTGCGGGATGCGCTGTCCCGGTACGAGCAGCACGTCGGCGAACTGGAGAAGGCCCGACGAGAGGACTACGGGAGTCTGACCGAACAGGTCAAGAGCCTGATGCTGGCGGAGCAGCAGCTTCAGCGCGAGACAGGCAACCTCGTCAACGCCCTGCGACGGCCGCAGGTCCGAGGGCGGTGGGGGGAGATGACGCTGCGACGCGTCGCCGAGCTGGCAGGCATGTCGCAGTACTGCGACTTCGACGAGCAGGTGAGCATCTCGGTCGAGGGGGGACGGCTGCGGCCGGACATGGTGGTGAGGTTGCCTGCAGGACGGACGGTGGTGGTGGACGCCAAGTGCTCTCTCGATGCGTACCTCAGTGCAGTTGAGGCCACCGATGAGGCCGCCCGAAAGACGTGTCTTGTGCGGCACTGCCGCCAGTTGCGCGATCACATGAACGCGCTGGCGCTCAAGACGTACTGGGACCAGTTCCCCTCCGCCCCGGAGTTTGTCGTCATGTTCGTGCCCGGAGAGTCGTTCCTGGCGGCGGCGATGGATGAGGACCCCAAGCTGCTCGATGATGGGCTTCAGAAGAAGGTGCTCCTGGCCGGGCCGATCAACCTGATCGCCCTGCTGCGATCCGCCGCGCTCGGCTGGCGGCACGAGCAGATCGAGGAGAACGCGCAGAAGATCAGCGACCTGGGACGCCAGCTCTATGACCGCATGCGGGTGTTCGCTGGGCACATGGGTGCTGTCGGGAAGCGCCTCGATAGCGCGACCGAGGCCTACAACCAGGCGGTTGGTTCATTGGAGAGCCGGGTGCTGCCGACGGCGCGACGGTTCCAGGAACTCGGCGCGGCGGGGGGCGCGGAGATCGGAGAGATCGAGCCGGTTGACACGCGGGCGCGGCAGCTTGCCGCGCCAGAGGCGGAGGAGGGGGGGCGCTAGCGGGGGATGGCAGGAGCCAAGCTCCTGCCCAACAAGGGACGCCGGATGCCACTTCGAGAAGCGGCGAAACCGCTTCGCTGCGAGGCACGAGGGCGGGGGAGGGGGAGACCGATCACTGAGCGGCGAGCTGGGCGCGATCGGCCAGCGAACTGAATGCCTCGGGTTAGCGCTCGCCCGGCGGCGCGCGAGGCACCAGGAACCGTGTCTGAGATTGTATGTGATCTGGTCTTGACATGAAGCCTTGCCGTTAGTACAATCCGCTGCGTCACGTGCGTTCGAACCAGACAAGATGGGCGAGGTCTGTTAGCGGGCGGTGACATCCGGCGGTGTGGTTGGCGGATTCTTCTCACAGGCTGGGAGGCTCAGGAATGGCAGAAGATGCGTCGGCTGAGGGCGGGGTGCTGGAACCGATCGAGGCATCGGAGTTGCTGAAGGGCTTGAAGCTGACGACGGGCAAGGCGGCGCAGTTCGCGGGAGTGTCGCGCCGGCAACTGTGCTACTGGACGGACACCGGCATCGTGGCATCGCTCGAGGGGGATGACCCGGACGAGAGCGCCGATGACTCGAGCCGCCGCAGCTACGACTTCCAGTCCCTTCACAAAGTGCTGCTGATCAAGCAGGCGCTGGAGCAGAACTCGGGACTGCGCCGGGCGGCGAAGGAGGTGGACCGATTTGTCTCGCAGCGCCGGCGCGATGCCGAGGAGCTGATGAACTCGATAGAGCAGAAGCGTGAGACCTTCCTGACAGAGCAGGCGAGCAAGCTCGAGGCCGTCATCGGTCAGGTCCAGCAGCTTCTGCCGAAGCTCAGGGATCGGGCTCGCGTGCTGGAGCTTTACCGGGGGCTTGACTGGCTTGAGCGGATGGCCGATCGGGTACACGCGGGCAAGGTGCTGCTCGAGGAGGATGCCAGCGCTTGCTTGAAGCTGGCGACGCTCATCGAGCAGGCGGAAGCGAAGCTGGAGACGATGACTTCGCCCGAGGTGCGTTGACGCCTAGGGCGACTGGTGCAGGAGCAAGCTCCTGCCGAACGAAGTCATGCGAAGCGGCGGCCGCTCAGAGCGGCCGCCGTGGTTTCCAGGGGTCGCGACAGGAATGTCGCTTCCACGGGGGAAGCGGAGCGTGGTGACAACGAGCCATGCTCAGCGTCGGGATCGTCGGCCTGCCGAACGTCGGGAAGTCCACCGTGTTCAACGCGCTCTGCTCGGGCGGGGCGAAGGTGTCGAACTACGCCTTCTGCACCATCGAGCCGAACCGGGCAATCGTGTCGGTCCCCGACCCGCGGCTGGAGACGGTGGCGCGCATCTTCGGGCAGGAGACGATGGTGCCGGCGGCGATCGAGTTCGTTGACATCGCGGGACTGGTGCGGGGAGCGAGCAAGGGGGAGGGCCTGGGGAACCAGTTTCTCGCCGCGATCCGCGAAGTGGATGCCATCCTTCATGTGGTGCGGTGCTTCGAGGATGAGGAGATCGCCCACGTTGAGGGCGCGGTTGACCCGGCGCGCGACGCGGAGATAGTGGAGACCGAGTTGATCCTGGCGGATCTTGGTGCGGTCGAGCGGCGGAGGGAGAGGATCGCACCAGCGGTGAAGGGGCGGGCGAAGGATGCCTTGGCAGAGGCGGAGGCGCTCGACGTGCTGGCAGCCCATCTGTGCGGGGGCCTGCCGGCCCGGTCGCTGGCCGAGCGCGAGGCAGTCCTTCCTGCCGCGCAGGTCTTCCTGCTCACCAACAAGCCCGAGGTCTACCTTGTGAACGCCGGTGAGGACCAGAGTGCGACGGCGGAGTGCGCGGGGCAACTCGCCCAGCATGTGGCGGGGCCGGTGATCGCGGTGCCGGGGAAGCTAGAGGCTGACCTTGCGGAGATGGCGGAGGAGGAACGCGCCCAGTTCGCGGCCGAGCTGGAGCTGCCGGAATCGGGGCTGGCGCGGGTGATCCGCGGGTGCTACCAGGTGCTTGACTTGGTGACGTTCTTCACCGGGGTGGGCGCGGAAGCGCGAGCGTGGGCGGTGCGGAGGGGGACGACCGCAGCCGAGGCCGCCGGGCGCATTCACACCGACATGGAGCGGGGGTTCGTCCGCGCCGAGGTGATCCCGTTCGACGAGCTGGCGAAGCTGGGTTCCTGGCAGGAGGCGCACAAGGCCGGCCGGGTGCGATCGGAGGGCCGGGACTATGTCGTGCAGGAGGGGGATGTCATGCTGGTCAGGTTCAACCGGTGACGGCGGAACGGCAGAAACCACAGATGACCCCCCTTCGCGCGGGCTGAAGCCCGGGGCTATGGGGGGCAGGCGCGGATGAACACCGATGATGGAGAGGGTGCAGTGATCGAGATCGTACCGTTCGAGCCGAAGATGGCCGCCGAGGTGGCGCGGTGCTACAACGAAGCCATCGAGACGCTGCCGTACTGCTATCCGGCGCCGGCGGAGAGGTTCGCCACGCTGGCCGAAATCGCCCACCCTCGGCTGCGCGACGAGGCGCTGCTGGTGGCGCGCGATGGCGGCATCGCGGGCTTCGTGCATCTGGGAGTCGCGCTGCCAGCGCAGGAGGAGGAACCACCCGGCGAGCCAGCAGTGATACGGTTCGTCGCTTATCCCGCGGGGAGACGGATCGTCGGACAGCGGCTTCTCGATCAGGCCGAAGCGTGGGCGCGCGAGTACGGGAGACCTGAGATCCACGCGTTCAACGCCGAGTACCGCTACCGGTTCTACCACTTCTGGTACGCCCATCTCTCCGAGCACATCGGCCACGTCCGGGCGCTGCTGGGGATGAACGGTTACCGGCACTGCAACGGCGAGATCTACTTCGCCTGGCGCGACTACGAGCCGCCGGCGGCGGCTCGGCCGGCGCTGGAGTTCGAGCTTGACTTCAACTGGCAACAGGGGCCGCTGGGGACGCGCCTCAGCCTTCGCGCGGTCCAGTGGCTGCAGGAGATCGGGGTGTGCAACATGGATCACGGTGTGGCATCGCCTGCGCCGGATGCCAGCGATTGGTGCTACTGCGACTGGCTCTGCGTCGCGGACAGGCTTCAAGGGCAGCGCCTCGGCGTGTTCCTCCTTGCGACCGCGCTGAGCGAGATGCGGAAGCGCGGGTGCAAACATGCGGCGATCAGCACGAATGCGCTGAACTACCGCGCGGCGCTGTTCTACTCGAACCTCGGATACCGCTTTGTTGATGCTACCTATGCCTGGCGCAAGGAGCTGGGGCGGGAGTGAGTTCGCAGGGCAGGACCTTCGCGTCCTGCCCGGTTCGGGGCAGGAACACCCTTTGACTGCACTCAGGGCAGGAGCAAGCTCCTGCCGAACGGGAAGCGCCCCTGCCGAACGGGAGGTGCCGATGACCGATCACGTAGATATGCGCGATAGCTGGAACCAGATCGCGCCGCACTATCAGGCGGAGCATCGGATTCCGTGTGACTTCGTTCACTATGGACCGCATTGCCCGAATGAGGACCAGCTCCAGCTTATCGGCGATGTGAAGGGCCAGCATGTGCTGGAGATCGGTTGCGGGGGCGGGCAGTGCAGCATAGCCTTCGCGAGGCGCGGCGCGATGGCGACAGGCATTGACATATCGGATGAACAGGTGGCGTTCGCGCGGGGGCTGGCGGCGGAGCATGGGGTGGAGGCGGCCTTCCTTCAGGGCAGCGCCGACGAGCTCTCGGCCATCGCCGATGCGAGCCAGGAGGTGGTGTTCTCTGCCTTCGCGCTGATGTACGTCGAGCGCCTCGACCGGTGCTTCGCCGAGGTGCGCCGGGTGCTCAAACCACGCGGGCTGTTCGTGTTCAGTCTCGATCATCCGTTCTGGTATTGCCTGGCGGAGAAGGAATTGCGCATCGAGTTCCCCTACTACGACCATGAGTACTCATACGACTGGTGGCAGAAGGGGCTGGAGTCACACCCGCGGGTGCGGCAGTTCCAGCGGACGGTGGGGGAGTACTACCGCCTGCTGAGAGGGGCGGGGCTGGAGGTGCTCGACATCATCGAGCCGGAGCCGATGGAGGAAGGGAGCGGGCAGGACTGGGGGGAGTACTACTCGCCGGAACGGCAGCGGATGGTGCCGGCGACGATTATCTGGAGGACGCAGCGGCCCGGGGACCACAGATGGACCATCCTCCGCGCGGGCTGAAGCCCGCGGCTACGGCGGGCGGGCGCAGATGGACGCGGATAACGGCTGAACCACTAAGACACGAAGGCACGAAGGGGCTGGAGCAAGCTTCTGCCCTACGGTCGAGGAGCTGGCATGTTCACACACAACATCTACCGCAATGTGCGCACGCGAGTCATCATCCTCCGCGAGGGCAAGATGCTGCTTCATGCGCGCTTCGATGACGGGACCGGGCGCGACGCATATCGGGGGCTGCCCGGAGGAGGTATTCATCCGAACGAGAGCTTGTACGAGTGCGGCGAGCGGGAGGTCTTTGAGGAGACCGGCCTACGAGTGAAGGTCACTTCGGTGGCATTCCTGCGCGAGTGCGTCGTGCCGAAGTGCGTCTCGGCGGAGGAGATGAAGCGGACGCTGCGGACATGGGAGGGGGTGATGCAGGCGGTCGGCTACCAAGAAGCGGTGGACCAAGGCTCGCGAGGACCCGCTGGCCATGCGTACGCGCTGGAGGTCTACCTCTGGGCACACCTCTGCGATGGCGAGACGGGCGAGGCGAAGCCCGACGATATTCTCGGGGCGGTGCCCGAATGGTTGCCGCTTGAGCAGGTCGCCCGCGAGCCCCTCTTCCCGACCGAGCTAAAGGCGCTCGCCCGCGACCTGGCGGAGGGTCGCTCGCCGATGGGCGTGCCGAGCTTCGTGAGTGGGTTGGGGAGCCCGTGGGAGGAGCCGGATTGGCAGGCGTTCAGAGGGGAATAGTGGCGCAGGTTTCCAACCTGCGGAGGGCCGGCCGCGCCGGCCCTGAAGCGAGCGTAGCGCATCGGCAACACTGTAGGGGCGCATGGCAATGCGCCCCTACGTGATGCTGGTCATCAACGCCAATCTGCGTATGCTTCCGCCGTTTCTAGTTATACACCAGCGGGTCGTCGGGTGATGGCATCGGGGGGTAGTCGGGGTAGCCGATGCGCTTGACGAGGTCGTCAATGCGGATGAGCTTGCCGGTGGCGATGGACTTGTTGGCGGCGATGCCGGTGAGGATGGAGTAGGCGCCCGAGCGCTGGTCGGCCTTGCGCACGTACTTGTCGGGGGGCGCGCCTGGGTTGAAAATGTCGTTGAGCATCACCGAATCGCCCCCGCCGTGGCTGCCCTCGGCGGTTGACACCTCGACGAGATAGGGCTGCTTGAAGTGGGGGCAGATTCTGATGCGCGGGCCTGCGGCGGCCGCGTGGCCGAGGATGCCGGCCGACTGGTCAGCGCCGCCGACCTCCTTCCGAACGTCGTGCCACTCGCCCTCGGCGAACTCGAGCCGGCCCCTGCTGCCGTTGAAGTTGATCGTCATCCCCTCCCAGGGCAGGAAGGAGTTGAGCGAGTAGGTCATCTTCACCCCGGTGTCATAGGTGACGACGAGGTTCATCGTGTCGTAGATGTCAATCTCGTCGTTGAACACGCAACGGTCGCGCAAGTAGCCGTCATACTGCTCGTTGTCGAGGTACATCCGCTTGTCGTAGCCCGAGCCAATCTCACAGAAGAACGGGCACTTCGCCGACGCGGGGCAGTCCTTGCAGCGCTCGCCGCGGTTGGTCAGGCCGTAGCGAGCCGCGGTCTTGGCGGTGTAGAACTGCCGCGCCGCCACTGCGTAGACGGAGGTCGGCACGGCAGAGAGCCACCAGTGGGCGAGGTCGAAGTGGTGGGTGGCCTTGTGAACGAGCAGGCCGCCGGAGTTCTTCATGTAGGCATGCCAGCGGTTGTAGTAGCTCGCGCCGTGGTTGGTGTTCAGCATGTAGTGGTAGTCCACGGAGATGATGTCGCCGATGACGCCCGACATCAGCAGGTCCTTCACCTGGGTGGCGGGCGGCATGTAGCGGTAGTTAAAGGTTACGGTGCATTTCCGGCCGGTCTTGCGCTGAGTGTCAATGATGCGCTGGCACTTCTGGTCGTCAATCGTCATCGGCTTCTCGGTGATGGCATCGCAGCCCAGCTCCATCGCCCGGCACACATACTCCTCGTGGAAGGCGTCAATCGTGGTAACGATAACGCAGTCGGGCTTACATTCCTGGATCATCTTCTCGAAGTCAGAGGCCAGGTAGGCCTTTGGGTTGGCGCCGTGCTCCTTGGCCCAGTCCATACCCAGCCGGAGGCGGCCCTCATTCCTCTCGCACAGTCCGACCAGCTCGCCGTACTCGGCGAAGCGCTCGACGATCGCCTCGCTGAACATGTGCGAGCGCCCACCCATCCCAACCTGCGCGTAGCGTTTCCTCATCACCGCCTCCTCGAAGATACAACTCCTGCAATCGCGATTGTCCTCTTTCGGAACCTCACCCCCTTACCCCTCTCCGCGTTACCTTATCGCGCGCCGTTCGCCTCTCTTCACATGCGGAGAAAGCGAGGGGAGACTTGTTACCGCCAAACGCTTGACAGGCAGGGCATTGGAGGCTATAGTAGCGGTCGTCGTTCATCCAGGCGAAAGGAGGCTGTGACAACATGGCAACGGCACACATCGCGAACCGAATACCGCGTCACTGCCTCGCGCCTGGGGCCGGTTAGCGCGCTGACCTAGGTCACCGCGTCTCTCGATGGGATGGCAGGAGCACGGCTCCTGCCCAACATACGCCACGGGCAACGAGGCCTGTGGCGTTTCGCATTTCCCCGGCGCCGGGGCACGGCGCCAACATCCATTACCAACGGAGAGATAGCGGTGATACTGCATGTGTTCGGGCGGACGGACGGGCGGCCCCTCGGCAGGCTCGCGATCGCCCCTCGGCGATCAGAGGCCACCCCGAGCGGAGTCGAGGGGCGGCTGGCAGCGCCGATCCGCTGCCACGCGAGGGTACCGCATGAGTGAAACCCTCGTTGACGGCACGGTGGTTGAGAACCGCGGGGCGCTGTTCGAGGTGCAGGTTCAAGGGCGCGTTGTGCGGTGCGTCCTGAGGGGGCGGCTGAAACACGTGAAGAAGGGCGAGCGACGGGCGGCGGCGACGCCGGTGGCGGCGGGCGACCGGGTGAGGATCGCACTGCTCGAACCCGGGCGCGGTGTGATCGAGGAGGTGCTACCGCGGAAGACAGGGCTGTCGCGCACCGCGGCCGGGAGCGTCCCGCTGCGGCAGACGCTGGTGGCGAACGTGGATCAGGCCGTCATTGTGTTCGCGGCGGCGGAGCCGCGGCCGGACCTGTTCATGCTGGATCGGTTGATCGTGGCGGCGGTTGCGAGCGCGTTGGAGCCGCTTATCGTGGTCAACAAAGTGGACTTGTCTCTCGCAAGAGGCGAATGGCCGTCCGCCGGGTGGCGGACTGGCGACGCTGCCATGCGCAGCGCGAATAGGTTACTGGTGGACGGCGAACTGCTGCGCGCGCAGTTCGCTGTCTACCGCCAATGGTTCCGGGTGCTGTTCACGTCGGCCGCGCGGGGAGAGGGGGTCGCGGAGCTGAGGGAGGCCCTGCGCGGCCGGCGGTCGGTGGTGTGCGGGCCGTCTGGTGTGGGCAAGTCATCGCTGCTCAACGCAATAGCGCCCGGGCTGAACCTACGGGTAGGCGAGGTCGGGGATGTCACCCACAAGGGCCGGCATACGACGTCCGGGGTCGCACTGCTTGAGCTACCGTTCGGAGGGTGGGTCGCCGACACCGCTGGGCTACGGCAGTTCGGGTTCTGGGAGGTGCCGCCGGAACAGGTCGGCCTCGGGTTCCCGGAGCTGGCGCCGTATCTGGGCCGTTGCCAGTATTCGAACTGCTCGCACCGCCACGAGCAGGGGTGCGCGATTCGGGAAGCAGTGCGGTCGGGCAAGGCCGATGCTCGACGCGTCAGGAGCTACCTGCAACTCGCCGGGGGGAGCACCTGAAGGATGGGCAGCGATTCCAGTTTCCAGTGCCGACACTGCGGACGCGTGGTAGAGGCGAATGCACCAGGCACCAAGCATCGGAACCACTGTCCGCACTGCCTGTGGAGCGTCCATCTCGATGACCGGCCCGGCGACCGGGCGGCCTACTGCGGGGGAGAGATGGAGCCGATTGCGATCTCGGTCAGGAGGGGCGGCGAGTGGGCGCTGATTCACCGCTGTCAGGGATGCGGATCGCTGCGCGCCAATCGGATCGCAGGCGACGACAATGCGTTGGTGCTCGTGTCGCTTGCGGTCCGGCCGCTCGCCCAGCCGGCGTTTCCGTTGGACAGGTTGGGGAAGGGAGAAGAGACGTATTCCTGAGTGGAGCGAGAAAGCGGCCTGAGGCCGATGGAGGCGGATAGCCAGCTAGGACCGATCGTGAGAGAGTCGTCGGCAGGCTGCGAGGGTAAGGCGCGTGTCGGTATCTGGCTCGCTCGCTGCCTCGGTTCGCGGGCAATCACGATCGAGTCAGCTCGCGAGATAGGCAAAGGCAGCGGCTGCGAGGTGTGGGAC